>Ga0111539_10000171_pt1 | contig 75148 bp, 47 predicted proteins | sample RhiMethybrSRZTD1_FD_79667 | JGI IMG/M metagenome (GOLD analysis project Ga0111539, IMG submission 79667) | Populus rhizosphere microbial communities from Tennessee, USA - Rhizosphere MetaG P. TD hybrid SRZTD1 (version 2) (version 2) | ecosystem: Host-associated > Plants > Roots > Rhizosphere >...
AAAGAACGACGGATAACGTTGCCCCGAACAAGCCGCCGAGACCTGCCGCCACGATGCAGCGCGTGCGTCTTGACGCCCCACGTCGTTCGAGCCACAGCATTCCCAGGGCAAACAGCGCAGATGGCAGCCCCATGATGAGGTAGCCGGCGAGCAGACTGGCGAAGACCAACAGGGGGACTTCCTTGGCAGACGGGGGTGAGCCGTGAACCAGAATGCTGACCAGTAGTCCGAACAGTGCGAGAGGGACTGGCGACAAGAAGTAGACCAGGAAGCGCACTTCACCACCTTCTGCCCAACATCTGTGCCGGGAGGCGCGAGCCGCGTGCGAGGGCTTTTGGCTCTTGCGGTTGGTCCCTCGCGGCTTCGAGTTGGTCGGCCCAGTCTACCCGGCGACCGGACTGAGGACATGATGGCTCATCACCGCACCTGCAGCACGGCGACCTTGAGATACCTCGTCTCGGGACATTCGAGTGCCACTGGATGATCCGCGCCGGCGCCGCGCAGCATCATCAACCGCGCGTCGCGCCCGGCTCTCGCAGCGGCGTCGCGCAGCATTCGCAAGAACTGGTCTTCGCTGACGCTGCCCGAGCACGAGCACGTCACGACGAGCCCACCGCGGTCGACCTTCTCGAAGCCGAGCCGGTTCAGATCCGCATACTTCTGCAACCCCGTTTCGATCTCGTCGTGGTGATGCACCCACTTCGGCGGGTCCAGCACGATCAGGTCGTGCGCACCCTGCTGCGCCTCGCGCAGCAGATCGAACGCGTCGCCGTGCACGGCGGTGATCTTGAGCTTGTTCGCACTGGCGTTGTTCGAAGTCTGCGCGACCATCTCCTCGTCGAGATCCGCAGCGACGACCTTCGCAGCGCCGCCGACCACGGCGTTCATCGCGAACCCACCGCTGTTGCAACACAGATCCAGCACCGAACGCCCCTTCGCGAGATGGCGCACGAGCCAGCGGTTGTCGCGCTGGTCGGCGAAGAAACCCGTCTTGTGCGCGCCTCCGGCCGCCACGGCATACACCAACCCGTGCTCGCGCACGGTCGTCGCCACGACCGCGGCACGCGGCACCTTCTCCATGCCCTCGCGCTCGGCCCAGTCCTTGTCCTGCAGCAGCACGAGCTTGCTCTCGGGTCGATGCCGCAGCAGCCATTCGCCGAGCGGTTCCATCTGCTGCAGCATGCCCAGCGAAGCGACCTGCGCGACGAACGCGCTCCCGAGCCGGTCGATCACGAGACCCGGAAAGCCGTCGCCCTCGGCGTGCACGAGCCGATACGCATCGGTGATCTTCGGCAGGTTCAGCACCTCCTCGCGCAACGCGGTTGCGGCGCGCAGCGCCTGCACGAAGTGGTTCTGCACGTCGTCGACGACCTCGTCGGCGAACATGCGCAGCGCGAGCTCGGCGCGCGGATTGTAGAAGCCCGTGCCGACGAGATGCCCTTCGCGGTCCTTCACCTTGCACACCGACCCGGCCGGCAGGGGTGCTGTGGGCTTGTGGATCATCTTGCGATAGAACCACGGGTGCCGGCCGCTGACGCGCACCTTGAGCCGCAGCTCGGACAGCTGTGCCTGCCCTGCGGAACGGCGGCTCATCGGCGCGTCTTCACGGGTGCGGGCGGAGCCACCGGCAGCGGCCGCGGATTGCTGCGGATCTCTTCGAGCAGCATCTCGACGCCCTTCTCGAGCTGCGGATCGCGGCCCTTCAACACGGCATTCACGTCGTTCTCGACCACGACGTCGGGATCGACGCCGTAACCCTCGATCGTCCACACCGGCCCCGGCTCCGTGTTGCCGAACTCCGGCACGTTGACCGTGCCGCCGTCGAGCAGCGGCCCGCGGTTCGTGATGCCGATCACTCCGCCCCACGAACGTTTGCCGACGAGCTTGCCGAGACCGGCGCGGCGGAACATCGCCGGGAAGATGTCGCCGTCGCTGGCCGAGGTCTCGTTGAGCAGACAGATCAGGTGGCCGTGGAACAGCGCCTGCGGATAGGGGCGGTAGCCCGTCGTGCGACCGAACGTGCACATCAGCAATTGGCGCTGCAGGCGATTGAGCACCATCTGCGACACGTTGCCGCCGCCGTTGTAGCGGTCGTCGAGCACGAGGCCTTCCTTGTCGCGCTGTGGATAGTACTGCTTGATGAACTCGCGGATGCCGTCCTGGCCCATGTCGGGCAGGTGCACGTAACCGAGCTTGCCGCCGCTCAGCGTCGCGACGACCTTGCGGTTCTGTTCGACCCAGGCGAGGTAGTGCAGCTTGTCCTCGCTGGCGATCGGCTGCAGCAACACGGTCCGCGCGCCGGCGAGCGCGGGTTGCTGGTTCACGAGCAGCGCGAGCGTGCGGCCGGCCTTGCCGCGCAGCAGCTTGTACGGACTCACGTCGGGCTGCAGCTCTTCGCCGTCGATCGCGAGCAGGTAGTCGCCTTCGCGCACGTCGACGCCGACGGCAGTCGCGGGCGAGCGATACATCTCGTCGTCGTTCTCGCCGCGCAGCACGGCCTCGATCCTGTAGCGGCCCGCGGCCGAGTCGAACGCGAGCCCCAGACCCGGCAGCGCCGCAGAGGGTCGCGGTGGCGCTCCGGTGTCGCCACCCGCGATGTAGGCGTGACCCACGCTGAGCTCGGCGATCATCTCGCCGAGCACGTAGTTGAGGTCGCTGCGGTGGCGCACGTGCGCGACCAGCGGCGCATACTGCGCGCGCAGCGCCTCCCAGTCGTAGCCGTGCATGTTCGCGACGTAGAAGAAGTCGCGGTAGCGGCGCCACACCTCGTCGAATATCTGCGGGAACTCCTCGCCCGGGACCTTCGGCACCGGCAGCCCGCGCAGATCGAGCGTCTTCTGGCCGTCCTTGCCCTTCAGCGACGCTTCGGCGACGGCCCACGTGCTGCCCGTGCGGATCAACACGTGGGTGCCGTCGGGCGACACCGTGTAGCCCGTCACGCCTGTCGCGATCTGTTCGCTCTTGCGCTCCTTCTGCGAGAAGAAGTGCAGCGTCGTCGGCTGGTCGCTGTCGCGGCCGTAGTACGCGCCACCGCGGCGCAGGTAGATCAGACCCTCGCCGGCGGCGTCGAGACCCGAGTAGTTGTCGAGCGGCACGGGCACCGGTTCGACGCGGTCGGCGAGGCCGTCGAAGTCGATGGCGATCGGCTGGTCGAGCTTCGGCGCCTGCTCGTCCTTCTTCGGCGGCGCCGTGGCTTCGTCGGTGCGCACGGGCAACCACGCGGCCAGGTCCTTGCGCAGCGCCAGCGCGTAGATGCCGTAACAGCGGTCGATCTCGTAGTCGAACTCGTAGTCGGTCGGCAGGCGCGGCTGGAAGCCGCGCAGGCCGAGGAAATACAGCCGTTCGCCGCGCGCGTCGAACGACGGCGCGAAGTCGTTGGACAGCGGCCGCGACACGTTGTGCAGCGTCTTGTCCGCGAGCGTGTAGATGTACAGCGCGCGCAACTCCGTCGCTCCCGACATCGAGAACGCGAGGTGGCCCGAGCACGGCGACCAGACGTGGTCGCGCACCTGGCCGCGCGGTTCGTCGGCGACCACGGTCAGCTCGCCCGAAGCGACGTTGCAGAGCCGCAGCACGCCTTCCTTGTCGGAGAACGCGATCCACTTGCCGTCGGGCGACCACGACGGCTCGTAGAGCATCGCCTGCAGTCCCTTCGTGAGCTGGCGCTTTGGCGTCTCGCCGCGGTGGTCGACGAGCCAGATCTGTTCCTCGCCGCTCTGGTCGCTGACGAACGCGATCGAAGCACCGTCGGCCGAGTAGACCGCGTGTTTGTCGTGCGCGCCCGGCGAGTGCGTGAGGTTGCGCACGTCGCCGTGTTCCTTCGGCACCGTGAGCACGTCGCCGCGCGCGCAGAACACGGCGCGCCGGCCGCCGGGGCTCAGCGCATAGCTCTCGACGAGGCTGCTCGCGTCGACGCTCGTCTCGCGCACGAGCAGGCCTTCGTCGGGCACCGTGATCGCGATCGGGTGCTCCTCGCGCGTCTTGCAGTCGAACCAGCAGAGCTCGCCGCCCTTCTCGTAGACGATGCGGTCGTCGTGCGGTCCGCCGGAGCTCGGCCAGCGCACGTCCCACGTCGTGCTCTGCGTCTCCTGGCGCAGGCTCTTGTCCTGCAGGTCGCAGGACCAGAGGTTCAGCGTGCCGGTGCGGTCGCTCGCGAACCAGATGCGGTTGCCGATCCACATCGGGTCGCGATCGGTGCGCACGTGGTTCGTGATGTTCTCGGCGGCGCCCGTGGCAGGATCGAACACGAACAGGTCCGGGGCCCAGCCGCCCTGGTAGCGCTTCCAGGTGCGGAAGTCGCGGAACAGCGGCGAGTAGACGAGACGCTTGCCGTCGGGCGCGAACTCGCCCGCTCCCGCGACGGGCATCGGCAGCGGCACCGGCAACGCGCCGCGCTGTTTGGCCGCGTCCGGCAGCGCGACCGTGTAGAGCCGGCACCCGGTCAGGGTCCACGCGTGCTGCAGGCTGCGGAACAGCACTGCGTTGCCGTCGGGCGTCCAGCCGTAGACCTGGTTGTCGTAGCCCCAGCGGTCGGGCAACGGTCCGCGCGCCGGATACCACGTGAGCTGATGCGCTTCGCCGCCTTCGCTCGGCACCACGTAGACCTGCTCGTCGCCGTCGAGCTGGCCGGTGAACGCGATCGTGCGCCCGTCGGGCGAGAACTTCGCGAACAGCTCGACGCCGCGCGACGACGTGAGTCGCGTCGCGGTGCCGCCGCCGAGCGGTGCGCGCCAGAGATCGCCGCCGTAGGTGAACACGACGTGGTCGCCGTGCAGGTCGGGAAAGCGCAACAGGCGCGTCGGTGCCGGTGAGGTCTGGCCCGGTGGCGTTTGGGCCGGCAAGAGACCAACGAGCGCAGCGAGGGGGAGCAGCCGCCGGAAGTGTTCGGGCACGGGCGCCACTCAACGCAAAAGCGAATACGAGTGCAAGAGCGCGCGGCGTTGGCGGCAAGCCGCAGACATCCATCAGGCAATCGATCCGCGCCGTGCTGTCATCGGCAAAGCACTGTCTTCGAGGTCGTACGCCGTGGCGTCAAGTGCCGGCTTGCGCACTTCCCAAGCCAATAGCCATCAGCTACGCTCCGGCACCTGCTTTGTCGCGCGGCAATGGCCGGCGGCGACCTTCCCTGGTTGTCTCGTACTAATCCATGAAACGAATCATCTGCGTCGCGGCAGCAACTGCCGCGTCCCTGGCTGCTCAGGCCAACGTCGTGCCCGGCCTGAACGGCCGCCTGACCCAAGTCGACAGCCTCACCTACTACGGGCGCCGCGGCGCGGCATATCCGAACGGTGAGATCGGCATGGCGATGCTCAACGAGATGTGCAACCCCGGGACCGTGACCATCCCGTGGCAGGCCGCGATGCAGCCGAACCATCCCAAGTTCGGCTTCCTGATCGTGCGCGTGGTCGGCGACCGCATCGAGCAGATCAGCGATCGCTCGTTCGTCAAGCACGCGTTCACGTCGACGAACTACAGCGGCTCGTGCGGCACCTGCCAGAATCCCGGCACGGGCTCGGTGATGGGCATCAACTGCGCCGACACCTACGGTGCAGGCAACAACGCCGACCGCACGTGGCTCGGCCCGGCACCCGAGATCGACCCGTGGCTCGGCACGTGGAATCCGATTGGCAGCTACTTCGACATCGGCGATCCGGCACAGAGCGGCGGTCTCGTGCTGCCGCCCGATGGCGTGCGCAGCCTGAACACTTCGGGCTTCGACAGCGTCAAGAACCGCGTCACCGTGCAGGAGCCAGACTTCCTGACGGCGGGTGCGGCCTACTTCTACGGCATCCACCTGATCCACCAGGGCGAAGCCGTCGCGAACCGCGGCGACAATCTGGCCTCGCGCGGATTCAACCCGGTCTACAGCGCTGGTAGCTGGGGCCTCGGCAACAACGCGGTCGGCCAGGCCTACGGCTCGATCCTGCAGCGTTGGCCCGGCGCGACCGTGAACAGCGGCGGCAACGGCAATGACGACGGCCGCTTCTTCGTGGCCAGCAAGGTGACGTTGCTCGGCGGCAACCAGTACCACTACGAGTACGCGGTGCACAACGTCGACAACAACCGCGGCGGCGCGACGTTCCGTGTGCCGATCGACGCCGGCGCCACGGCCTCGAACTTCACGTTCGGCGACATCGACAACAATCCGCTCAACGACTGGACCACTGCGCGCGTCGGCAACGAGATCGTCTTCACCGCGCCGGCCAACAACCCGCTCGATTGGAACACGATCTACAACTTCGGCTTCAACGCCGACTACGCCGCGGCGAACGGGATGGCGAACCTCGACGAGGCGCGCATCGGCCCCGGCGCCCTGACCGTGTCGGTCGGGGCGATGGTGCCGAGCGGCGCGCCCGCCGCGCTCGTGAGCAACACGGGTCACGGCTGCGGAGCCACGGCATGCACGACCTCGTTCTACGAGTTCTTCCAGAATGCCGGGTCGTTCGACCTCGCCAACAGTGGGTGGACGATGACGTTTGCGAACAACTCGTACACGGTCGGCGCCGTGCAGGTTCCGTATACGGCTCCGGCCGGTTCGGCGCTGTCTCTCGGCGACGACTCGGAATCCACGGTGACGCTGCCGTTCGCGATGCCCTTCCCCAATGGCACCGCGAACCAACTCGTGGTCTGCTCGAACGGCTTCATCTCGCCCGTGAGCAACGGCGTCGACTACGACCCGTCCGTGTCGGGCCTCCTGTCCGGCGCGCCGCGGTGGGCGGCCCTGTGGCACGACCTGAACCCCGGTGCAGGCGGTCAGGTGCGCGTCGAGTCGTCGGCGAGCCTCGTGCGCATCACGTGGGTTGCCGTGCCCAACTACTCGGGCGGCGGCAGCGCGACGTTCCAGTATTCGTTCCTGCCCAGCGGCACCGTGCACGTGAAGTACTCGACGGTGACCGGGGCCGGCAACGCCTACGTCGTCGGTTACTCGCCGGGTGGGGGTACCCCCGATCCGGGCAACCGTGACATCAGCGCCACGCTCGGCACGCCGTGGAACCTCTGCGCTGCGAGTTCGGCCTCGGTCGCGCTCAACGCGTCGGCACGGCCGATCGTCGGCACGACGTTGAACCTCACGACGACGAACATCCCGAACGGCACGCTGCTCGGCTTGTTGATCCTGTCGACGACTCAGTACAACCCCGGCCTCGACCTCACGGGTCTAGGCATGCCGGGTTGTGAGCTGTATCTGGGCCTGGATGTGATGTCGACGTTCCCGACGCCGGGAGGTGCGAGCGTGCCGTACTCGGTGCCGAACATCCCGGCCCTCGCGGGCGTCGTGCTGATGGCTCAGTCGGCGACGCTGACGCCAGGGATCAACGCGTTCGGCTTTGCCACGTCGAACGGCGTAGTCATGGTGCTCGGTCTGAACTGAGCGGTCGCCCAAGGGGCGACGCGCTCAGTTCATCCCTCGCGATCTCTGGGCGCGCCGCAACGCGGGGAAATGACGACGGCGAAATACGCCGCCAACCCCGCTGCGGCGCGCTCGTGGTTGCCGAAGCTCAGTGCTGGTGGTTGCTGGAGCTGATCAGTGCTGGTGGTTGCTGGAGTTGATCAGTGACTGCAGGATCGCGGCCCCGACGAGGGCCGCGGTTTCTGTACGGAGCGTGTGTGGACCAAGGCCTCGGGGTTCGAAACCTGCCGCGCGTGCGGCGGCGGCCTCTTCGTCGGTGAAACCGCCCTCGGGTCCGACCAGCAGGAGCACGGCGTCGGCAGGCACCTTGGCCTGGAGCAGGGGAGGCGCGCCCTCACTGGCCAGGAATCGGCAGCGGGGCAGGTGGTTGCGAGGGAGGTCGGCGAACTCGCATCCGGCGTGCACCTCGGGCAACCAGTCGCGGTCGCACTGCCCTGCGGCAGCGCGCACGATGCGTTGCCAGCGCTCGGGCCGTTCCCCCTGTGGCCGGGTGCGCGCGGTCCACAGGGGGCGGAAGGCTGTGATGCCGACCTCGGTGCCGTGCTCGAACAGCCACTCGGCGCGGGAAAGGCGTGGCGGCGCGAACGCGACCTCCACGCATGGCGGCCGGGGCCGGCGCACGGCGGTTTCGACCGCGAGCTCGACCGCGGTGCGCCCCACGCCGGTGACGGTGGCCGGTGCCGTGCCGCCCTGGCCGTCCCCGAGCACGATGGGGGCGCCGGGTAGAACGCGCAGCACGCGCCCGAGGTGGTGGGCCAGGTCGCCCGTGACCGTGGCCGGGCCCGGTGGGGGCAAGGAGGGCACGAAGTAGCGCTGCGCCATGCGCGGGGTTGTAGCGACGAACGGGGCCAGATGGCGGGGCGAAGTCGCCATGAACCGCTTGCGGGACCCGACAAGGCAGGTAGCTTGTAGCGCTCCCGCGCGTGAGACTCGCGTCCTGGCCTCGCGCGCAATGACCCAGATCGTCCCGAGGCTGGCTGACGGCCGTGGGCCGATTCGTGTCGAATCTGGCATAAGACCCCTCACTGATTCCTGTATGGCCAACTACGTCCTCGAGATCCTCGATGGGGATCGCGCCGGCGAAGTGTTGCCCGTGACCGATCGCACGCTGCGGATTGGACGGAAACCTGCCAACGATCTCGTGCTCTCCGACGAGAAGACCTCGGGCGTGCATGCTGAGGTGGTGCTCGAAGGCGATCGACACGTGCTGCGCGACCTGGGGTCGACCAACGGCACGTTCCTGGACGGCAAACGCGTGACCGAGATCGTGCTCACGCTCGGCGACGTCGTCACGATCGGTCGCTTGCGCGTGAAGTTCCGCGCCGAAGGGGATGGTGCGGTCGCCGACGCGGGCGATCTCACGGTGCGCCGGCTCGATTCGGCGCGCTTGCAGCGACGAAGCGGGTCGGTCGGGCTGCTCGTGGGACTCGTCGTCGTGGGGCTCGGGGTTGCCGGCTACTTCTGGTGGGAAGGACGGGAAGGCGTGGCCTCGGAGGACGGCGGCAAGCAGAAGCGCCCGCCGCTCGTGGTCGATGGCAATCGACTCGCGGCGAACATCGCGAGCTGCGAGAGCGAGGACGTCTGGAATCTGCGCGCGGCCGGTTCCGGTTTCCACGGCAGCACGCAGGCCAACACCGGCAGCGGCGCGTTCGAAGCGACGCGAGCCGAGGGCGCCGATGCGGAGGACTTCGCGATGCTGCAGACGAAGGATCCGCTCACGGTGTTCAGCGGACGCACGATGAGGATCCAAGCCCACGCGCAAACGGGCCAGGGCGCCTCGATCGCGGTGCGCGCGCACTGCTTCGCGAACAACGAACAGATTCCGTTCCACTTCCGGACCGGCACGGCCTTCAGCATGCCCGACAGCTGGCAGCGGCTCGAGGCCGTGGTCGGCATCCCGCCCGGTTGCGATCGTTTGCACATCGAAGTCGTCGCGGCGTTGCCGGCGGCCGGTGCGTGGGCCCACGTCGACGACGTCGCGGTCACGGAAGTCGCGGCCACCGACGCGGGACAGGCCACCGTGCTCGAGAACAAGCTCGCCGAGTCCGGCCAGGCCGCGATCGGCAACGACGCGAACCTCGCGGTGCGTTCCGTCAACACCGAGAACCCCGCGACGCTGCTGCAGATCCTGCCGGGCCAGGTGCCCGCGGCATTGCAGGGCCTGCAGCGCGCGGGTCTGTGCACGCTGTCCGACCTCGGCGCGAGCGTCGTCTGCAAACCGACCGAACGCAGCTTCCAGATCGAAGCCAAGGGTGGTGCCCTCGAGCGGCTGCAGCTCGTCGTTCCGGCGGCGGCGGCGGCGGCGCTGCTCGTCGCCACGGGCGACGAGGGTTTCCAGTCGGCTGCGGCCGAGCCCGAGTTCACGTGTCGGCGTCTCGTGCTGGGCGACCGCGCGACGCGCGCGATGGTGCAGTTCGAGCAACCGGTCGTGTGCCGCGGCAGCCTCGGCAACGGGCTCTACGGTCTCACGATGCAGACGGCGCGGTTCGAGCTCGTGCTCGGGTTCAACGCCGAGCGGCTGCAGGCCGACGAGTTCCTGAAGAAGGCGCAAGCCAGCAAGCAAGCGGGCAAACCCGGCGAGGCGCTCGATCAACTGCGCGAACTGTTGCGCACCGTGCCGTTCGATTCCGAGAAGCTCGCCAAGGCGTACGAGCTGCGCGCCGAGCTGCTCGCCATGCAGGCGAACGCGCTGCGCGGGTTCCAGCAGGATCTCGACGAAGCTTCGTTCTTCATGACGCGCGGTACGTTCGATCGCGTCGTGCGCGGCGTCGACCAGGTGATCAACCTGTTCGGCGAGCAGAACCTCGAGGATGCGGCGGCCGTGAAGGCGCTGCGCGATCGCGCGCGCGCGAGCCTGCAGCAGATCGACGCGGCCGACCAGCAGAAGAAGCGCGAGCGCCTCGCCGACATGGCCAAAGCGTTCGCGGCGAGCAATCAGCCCGGCCTCGCCGAGATGATCCAGAAATACATCGAGCAGCACCTGGCGGACGCGGCCAACGGTCCAGGCGCCGGCGCCCCCAATCCCGAGAAGACAGGCCAAGAGAAGGCAACCCACGGGAAGGGTGAGGAAGCCGCCAAGGGCAAATAGGAACACACATGGCCAACAAAGCCACGGCGGTCGACATCGGCAGTCACAGCGCCAAGATCCTGGTCGCGCAGGCCGGCAAACACGGAGTCAAGCTGCTGCGCTTCGCGGGGCTGCCGCGCGGCGAGGGTGCTTCGTCGTTGCGCGAGGGCGCCATTCCGCTCGCGGGCGCCGTGTGCGGCCTCGCCGGTCGCGACATGACGCTGCGTTACAGCCAGGTGCCGCCGACGCCGGACTGGCAGCTGCGCAACCTGATGGACCTCGAGATCCAGGACCTGGCCCAGCAGTCGGGTGGCACGTTGTCCGCCGACTACAACCTGCTGCCCGCGCAGGATCCCGAGGCGGGCGTCGAGACCGTGCTGCTCGCGCTGGCCAAGGACGAAGCGATCGACCGCATGCAGGGTGAGGTCGCCGCGGCGGGTGGCAGCGTGGCCGCGTTCGTGCCGAACTGCACAGCGCTCTACAACGCGTATCTGAAGTGCGGCCCGGTCGAGGCCGACGCGGTCGTGTGCCTCTGCAACATCGGGCACGAGACGATCGACATCGCGCTCGTCAAGGGCACGGACCTGCTGTTCGCGCGCAACCTGAGCGGCGGCACGAAGGTGCTCGACGACGCGATCGGCGCCGCGTTCAACGTGGGCGGCCGCAAGGCCGAAGCGCTGAAGCGGGACCTGCTCGATCTCGATCCGCAGAGCCGCGGCCGCTACGCGAGCGGCCAGGCCGAGAAGGTCACGATGGCGGCGGTCGGCGCGGCGACGTCGATCACCGCGGCGATCCAGAGCTCGCTGTCGTTCTGCAAGGCGCAGACGAAGATCGCGGACCTGCGCCTCGACAAGGTGCTCGTGTCGGGCGGCGGCGCGCGGCTGCGCGGCCTGCGCGGCCTGTTGCGCGAGACCTTGCGCTGCCCGATCGAGCTGTTCGACCCGTTCGCGAACCTCGACCTCACGGCGTTGCCTCCTGCCGACGCCGAGCAGCTGCAGGCGATGCGTCACGAGGCCGTCGTCGCACTCGGGCTCGCCGTGGGTCGTTGCGACGACACGCTCTATTCGCTCGAGATCCTGCCCGAATCGGTGCGCCGGCGGCAGCGTTTCCAGCAGCGCACGGTCTGGAACATCGCGGCCGGCGCGGTGCTGGTCGGTCTGCTCGCGCTGCAGCACTGGCACGGCAAGAAGGTGTACGAACAGGCCGAGCTCGAGGCATCCGCGACCAAGCGCGCGATCGCGAGCAAGACCCAGATCAACAACGACGCGGAGGCCCTGATCGCGGCCAACAAGGTCGAGCGCGGGCTCGTCTCGCACCTGCGAGCGCAGGCGCTGCCGTTCCACGGTCTACTGCGCGTGCAGCGCGCGCTCGCGCAGCACCTGCCGCCGCAACTGTGGATCGAGAAGATCGAGCTCGCGGGCGGCAGTGCTCAGACCGCGCAGAAGAACTCGAGCGTGAAGGTCGCAGTGGCCGGCAAGGCGCTGAACGGAGTCGACCCCGAGCGCATCTTCATCGACTTCTTCACCAATTTCCGGAAGGACCCTCTGATGGCGCCGCTCGCCGAACGAACGAGCATGAATCCACTCGCGAGTCAGGACACCAGCAAGCGCAACGAGATCACGGTCGACCTCGTGGAGGGCAAGTGATGGACGTCGGCGCCTTCGTACAGGAGAACAAACGCTGGCTCGCGGGCAGCGCGCTCGGCGCGATCGTGTGGTTCATCGCCGGTGCCGTCGTCGATTCGATCGACGATCCGAGCTCGGTGAGGGGCAGCACCCGAGGTGCTCCGTCCCAGCTCTACGACAACGAGGTGCTCGCCGCGGCGAGCACCGAAGGTGAACAACTCGCGGCCGAACGCCAGAAGCTGCAGCAGGAGCTGGCCTTCGTGCCGTCGCAGAAATACGTGCTCGACGGCAAGGGTGAGCCCGACACGTATCTGTTTCAGGTCGGACACGCGCTGCGGCAGTCGATCCTGACCGAAGCGAACGCGCGCGAAGTGACGGTCGCGGACAAGGACGTGAAGTGGGAGCAGCAGCGCGGCCCCGACGAGGTCCGCGGCATGCTGTTCGGCCTCGAGCTCATGGACGAGGCGAGCAAACGCCTGTTCGCCGCGCACGATGCCGTGCGCGCCGCGAGGCCCGAAGCGATGGGCCTGCGCACCATCCAGTATCTGAGGCTCGGTTCGCGCAATGCGCAGCGCCCCGCAGCGCGTCCGCGCACGGGCGAGGTCGATGTACGCGAGAAGGTCGCGCAGGAGCAGCTCGAGTTCGCGTTCCAGAGCGACGAGGCGGTCCTCGCTGCTTTCCAGGAGGCCTGCCGGCAACCGCAGCGCACGCTCGCGATCCAGACCTGGAAGGTCGAGAAGCCGACCCGCCCGGGCGAGCCGTGCACGGTGACCGGCAAGCTCCAGGGCATCATCTTCAAGGACAAGTAAGCGATGGCAATCCGCAAGGAACAGGTGCTGGCCCTGCTCGCTCTCGCGACAGCCGTGCTCGCCGGCAAGAAATACTGCAACGATCCCGTGCCCGGACCGACCTACCGCCCCGGGAAGCTCGAGTTCAAGGCGGCAGCCGTGACCGCGACGCCGCTCGTCGCCGAGAGTGCGCCCGCTGCGGGCCGGCGCGACTTCTGCACCGAACCGAGCGAGACGCGGCCGCTGCCACCGCGCGAGCTGGACTTCCCGCCGCGCGCTGCGCTGTCGCTCGCGGCGTTGCCTCTCGATCCCGGTCCCGACCTCGCGCACGCGTGGATGCTGACGACGGACGGCGCGCAGGTCGACGGAGTGACGCTGCAGTCGACCGCGGATGCCGGCGGCGCTCCGGCCGACGCGCCGGCTCAACCGCAGGACAACGAGCAGCCGCAGGGTGGCACGCAGAAGGACAAGGAAGACCGCGCGGCGCTGCTCTACGACCGCATCTGGGTGCAGGACCAGCCCGCGCCGCACTTCGGCATGATCGAAACCGACGGCGTCGATCTGTTCGAGCTCGAGAAGAAGGACGGCAACCTCGAGGGCGTCGTGCTGAAACAGCGCGAGTTCAAGCTGTCGACGCAGAAGGTCGGGCCGGTGATCGAGTTCGGCAAGGACAAGCAGACGATCGTCAAGATCCGGCTCGCCGGCACGCTGCGCAACGAGATCACGCGCAGGATCCGCGCTGTGCCACCCGGTCCTTCGCCGAAGGAGCGTACGGCACTCGTGACCTGGCTGCTCGACAAGGCGCGCGGCGACGCGTCGGTCTATGCCGACGCGCTCGAGCAGGCCACGGCCTACGTGGACCAGGCACCGGGCGACTTCGACGGACTGCGGCTGCAACAATCGGTGCTGCGCGCGCGCGGCGACGTGGCGGCCGAGTTCGCGATGCTCGAAGGCCTGCAGGGCGACAAGCGCGAATCGGCGTTCCGCTACGAAGGTCTCGGCGTGCTCAAAGCGCGCCTGTGTCTCTACGCCGACGCCGAACAGGACCTGAAGCGCGCGGTTGCGATCGCGCCGACCGATGCGCGGCCGCACGCCGCACTGGCCGAGTTCCTGCGCGAGCGCCATCGCAGCAGCGAAGCTGTCGAAGCGGCTTTGCGCGCCGAGCAGACGCTCGGCAGCGTGATCGACCCCGTGGAACAGGCGCGCATCGTGCGTGTGCTCGTTTCGTGCCACCTCGCGATGGGTGATCTGGCCAGCGCGCGCGCGGCGCTCAAGAAACTGCCCGTCGACCAGCCGCAGCCGTATCTCGAAGGCTGCGTGCTCTACGCCGCGGGGCAGCCCGCCCAGGCGCTCGGGCTGTTCCGCCAGGCGGCCGGTTCCCTCGATGGACCTGCCGCGTTGTTGGGCCAGGCCGCGAGCCTGCTTCGCGATGGCAAGTGGCAGGAGGCATACGACACGTTCGCGCGTGTGCTCGACCAGGAGCCGCTGCTGCGGCACCGCGCCGCGGCCGGGCTCGCGCTGTTGTGTTCGCGCTTGAGCCAGTACGACCCGGCGCTGGTCTGGATCGATCGCGCGCTCGAAGCCGAGCCGCGGGACGCGTATGCGTTCTACCTGCGCGGCCGCACGCTGCGTCTCATGGGGCAACTCGGGGCCGCCGAGGAAGCGCTCACGACCGCCTTGCGCCTGCGCGACGACTTCGGGCACGCGATCGCCGAGATGGCGGCCGTGCAGGCCGCGAAGTCGAGCGACAGCCGTGGCGTCGACAACGCCGCGGCGGCGCTCGCGGCGCGCCGCTACGGCGACCGCGCGGTCGCGCTCGTGCAACCGCCGGTCGTCGAGCTGTACGAGCTGCAGGGCAAGTATGCGTTCGCGGCCGCGGAGCCACGCCGCGCGCAAGAAGCGTTCGAGCGCGCGCGCGATCTCGCAGCCGCCGAGCCGCAGAAGCTGTTTGCGAAGGGCGCGCTGGCGGTCGTCGACTACCGGCGCGGCCTCGTCGCCGAAGCGCAATTCGCGCTGACGAACCTCGTGAACGACTCCGGCCTCGGCAAGGAAGATCCCATGAAGAAGTGGGCCGAAGCGACGCTCGTCGAGATCGACGACCACGCCCAGAAGGAGATGCTCACGGACAGCTTCGACCGGATCGAGCCCGGTGCGATCTGGATCGAGAGCAAGGACGGCAGGTGTGGCGCGAGGATCGCCGACGAGACGCTCGCGATCGGCCCCGATCAGTTCCAGGCGAGCGGCACCGGGCTGCCCGAGGTCTTGATGGACCGCATGAGCGCCGTGACGCACGGCAAGAACTTCCTCGCCGTGCGGGTCACGATGCAGCTCGGGCCGAAGCAGTCGCCGACGGATTCGTTCGCGGGCCTGTGCATCAAGGGCCAGCGCGGCGGCGGCAACGACCTCGAAGTGCGCGTCGGCATCCGCAATGGCAAACCCCGCCTGAGCATCGAAGACGGCCGCGACCCGGCCAAGGAGAGCGTCGCGTTTCCGCCGATCACGGTCGACGGCTTCGATCCGAAGGCCAAGCACGAGCTCGAGCTGCGCGTCGTGCCGCGCGGCGATGCGCAGAGCAGGAACTTCACGCTGCTGGTCGGCTGGAACGGCGTGGTCGTGCATCGCCAGGATCTCAAGATGCTGACTGCGAGCACCCAACCCGAGCTGCACACGATCCTGTTCGCTTCGGGCAAGAGGGGCGACTGGGTCGACGTTCGCTTCGACGACTACCGGCTCGAGCGACGCAAGGACAAGTGACGTGAAACGAACCTGCCAAGCACTCTGGCCGCGCGCGTGCGGCTTCACGCTGATCGAGCTGCTGATCGTGATCACGATCATCGCGCTGTTGGCAGCTGCGCTGATGCCGGCCGTCTTCGGCGCCGGCGTGGCCTCGAAGATCGCCGCGACGGAGGCCGATCAGCTCGTGCTCAGCAACGGCTGCGAAGCGTTCAGTCGCAAGCACGGCTACTTTCCGCCCGACGACCTCAAGTCGCCCGAGGCCGCGTTCAAGACGGCCTGGAAGGCCGACAACGGCACGAACACCGGACTCGAGTCGCTGGTCGCGTTCCTGAGTCTGTCGACCAGCGATGGGCAGGATCTCACGTCCCTCGCGGACCGGTTCACGAACACCGACAAGGACCAGCACGGTGTCGACCTGCCGCTGTTGCACACCAGCGAACGCGTCGAGATGGCCGACGCATTCGGCACGCCGATGGCCTACTTCACGAAGTTCGGCATGGACAAGGCGCAGATGATCGTCTTGCCCGAGAAGGACGCCGTGCCGGTCAAGGCGATGAAGCGCGATGCGAGCACCTACCTTGGCCACGGCAAGTTCCAGATCCTGAGTGCCGGCCCGGACCTGATCTTCGGCACCGGCGATGACATTTCCTGGCCGAGGAACTAGGAGCGCTGGGGCCGTGCCCGGCCCAACCGAACCAAGGGACCGATGCCCGATCCGATGCCTGATGCGACCGTGCGACCGAGACAGCGTGGCTTCACGCTGCTCGAACTTCTCGTCGTCATCGGCGTGATCTCGGTCCTGTTCGGCCTCGCGATCGGTTTCCTCGGCCGCACCGACCCGCACATGGTCGCGGACTCGATGATCGGCGGGGAGATCCGCGCCGCGCAGATGACGGCGCGCGCCGAGGGCCTGCCGACGGAAGTGTGGATCCGGCCCGGCATCGACGGCGCAGCCGCCACGGTGCAGGCGAGGTTGCTGCAGCCGGTCCTCACGTTCCATCTCGAACCCGGCGAGGACGTGCTCGCCGAGAGCCTGCGGCCCACCTTGCACGGCGAGGACGTGGTCCAGGGTCGCTTCGGCCATGGCCGCAGGGGCAAAGAGGGCGAACGCCTGCCGCTGCTGTCCTGGCCCGCGGTCCCCGAAGTGCTCGATCTGCGCGACGGCTTCGTGATCCGTCTCGACCTCTGGCTCGACCACCGCGTGGGCGGCACCGTCTTGCGTCTCCAGCCCGCGGTCGAAGTGCAGCTCGACGACGCCGGCAAGCCGCGCGCGCGGTTCCGTTTCCGCAGCGTGGGCAACGAGAGCACGGGCTCGGCCGCGGTGGCGAGCCCGCTGAGCCTGCCGCTGCACCAGTGGTGCACGCTCGACATCGGCTGCGACGGCCGCTGGGCCTGGATGACCGTCGATGGCCGCGAGCTCGGACGCAGCGTGGCCGAAGGCACGATGCAGCAGGACGAGAAGAGCGTGTTCGAAGTCTCGCCCGGCGAAGCGCAGCTGCGCGGCATCGTCGACGAGATCCGGCTGTTCGTCTACGCGTTCTCGCCGCCGCAGTATCTGCCGGCCGAGCTGCATCCCGACGGCGCGTTCCGGTTCGCGTTCGACGCGCGCGGCGAGGCGTGCGAACACCCGACCCTGCGCTACCAAGCACTGGAGAAGTGATGATGACTCCGAACCAACGGGCATCTGCGAGCGGCGTCGCGCTGCTCGCGGTGTTGTTTGCGCTGACGCTGCTCGCGTTGCTCGCGCTGCCCTTCGCGGTGTCGATGGGTGTCGGCGCGGAGGCTGCGACACGCGAGGTCGAGAGGGTGCAGGCCGAGCAGGCGTCGGCGAGCGTGCGCGATCTGATTCTCGCGGATGCGGCGCTGTCGCATCCCGTGTTCGATCCGACGCCGACCTACGACACGCTGGCCGAGTTCCCGGACCGCGTCGAGCTGCCCGCTGCGTTCAAGTCGCTCGCCGAAGACGGCAAGGTGCTGCTCGGCGGCCAGGTCTGGGATCTGCAGCGCTTCCTGAGTCTCGACTCAGCGACGCCGCTCGTGATCGGCAACCTGATCGGCACCACGACGCGCCTGCGCGAGCCGCTGCTGCCCGACGCGACGTCGATGGAGGTCGAGAACGCCGAAGCGCTGCCCGAGAGCGGCTTGTTGTGGATCGCGCACGAGGTGATCCGCTACGCGAAGAAGCAGGACAACACGCTCGGGGGTCTGCAGCGCGCGCTGTATCAGGATCTGCTGTTCGCGGACGGCAAGAATCCGATCGGAGCTGGCACGCTCGTGTTCGACTATCGCTGCGTGATGGCCGTCGCGTGGCCGTTCCTGGGCCGCGGCGACGCCAAGCGGGCGACGCGGCGCCCCTACGCGAGCGTCGGCGAGCTCGTCGAGTTCGCGGGCCACGATGTGCAAGGCAATCTCGCCGGGCCCGAAGGCATCGGCAGCTTCTCGACGGCGGAGCTCGATCTGCTGCAGGAAGCGCTGTCGGCCGACACGATGGCGACGACGGCCGCGACGTGGGGGCGACCCGAGCGTCTGTTCAACAAGCTCGAAGGCGGCAAGTCGAAGAGCCTGCGCGTGAAGAGGCCGCTGCATCTCGGCGCCGGCAGCACGGTGCGGCTGCGCAACCTGCGCACGGGAACGGTCGAATACGGGCTCGTGATGCGCACGACGGAGGTCCGCAACGCGCCGGACCTTCAGATGCCCTCGGTCTACCTCGAGCTGCTGCTGCCCGTGCTGCAGTCCTACCCGGACGTCGACACGGTCGTGGAGCCGCTCGTGCCGGCACCCGTGAACGTGAACACCGCGAGTGCCCCCGTGCTCACGGCGCTCTTCAGCGAAGTGCGCATCAAGCCGGGCGTCGACCCGCACAGCAGCGGCGTGCAGGGCAGCGGCGTGATGCCCATCTCGCGCGGGCAGGCGCGCGACCTCGCCGATGCGATCGTGACGCTGCGCAGCGAGGAACGCGGCACCGGCACTCCCGGCGGGCCCAGAACGGGGCCGTTCGAGGGCTGGCGCGACGTCGCCGAACGGCTGATGAAGCCGCGTTTGGACGCCGCGAGCACCTCGGCGCAGAAGACACCCTGGATCGTGCTCTACCGCAACCTGCTGACGGGGCGCGACAGCGTGCTCGAGATGGGCACTGCGCCGATCTGCTTCGTGTCGGGGCCGTGGGTCGGCTACCGCGCCGCGGCGAGCCGTTCGCGCAGCACGGTGGCGCCCGGAGTCGCTAGCCGCCACGAACGCACGGGACTCGCCGCCGCGATGCCGGGCTTGCCGCTCGAGCGCGAGTGGAACACGCAGGAAGTGCTCGAGGAGGCGTTCCAGCTCGACCGCAGGGCGCCGTGGTGGATCACGACGCCCGTGAACCTCGGCGCGGTGTTGTCCGACGACTGGACCAACGACCCCGCGTCGCGTCACTCCCCGCACATAGTACCGCTCGCGTATCCGGACTTCGGCCTCGGCGAAGCGCGCTTCCCGGCCAGGGACGCGGCCGACTCGGGTTTCCGGCCCGCGTGCTCGATCGCGCCGAGTGGCCGCTGGGGCCAGAACCAAGTGGTCGCGCAGCACGGCTACGAGTCCTTTGCAACGCGGCTGAATCCGCGCGGCCACGACGTGGACAAGGACGGGCCCTACAAGATCCGCAACACGGGTCCGCGCGGCGGTGGGGCATCCGCGGGGCAAGGCAGCAGCTCGAGCGGCCGGCACGAGATGACGTTCCCGTTCGCGAACGGCGACAGCTTCATGGATCGTCTCGCGGTGAGCTGCTGGCTCGAGCCGAAGTCGCTCGAAGGAGTCACACTGTTCGACCACAGCGACGGCGATCCCGACCGCAACCGCCTTTCGTTGCAAGGCAAGGACGGCAAGCTCCTGCTCGAGGTGATCGGCGAAGAAGGCCTCGACCCCGATCCGAGCCAGTCGCCGGCGGGCGTCGAGCGCACGGCCGTGCAGTGGAGCCTGCCGCTAGCCGAGCTCGGGCTGCCGGGCGACACACCCGTGCACGTGAACTTCGGCGCCTACGCGGGCCGGCCGTCGGACCTGTCGGTCGCGATCGACGGCATCACGCGCGGCAAGGCGAAGTACACGACCTACCTGACCGCGGCGTTGAAGGTCTACGACCCGGCGATCCGGGCCAACTCGAACAACATTCCGGGCACGCGCGGCGACGAGCGCTACATCGATCTACAGGTCGAGAGCACCGAGGGTTTCCCGTCGGTGGGCATCCTGCGCATCGGACTCGAGCTGTTCGAGTACACCGGCATCTCGGGCAACACGTTCCAGTGCCAGTGGAAGGACTCGTGCGGTGGGCGCGGCGCGCGCCAGGCAGGCCGCGAGTTCCGCCCCGACATCCCGGTCGACAGCAGCGGCAAACCGACGATCGATTTCAACGACCCGAGCATGCAGGGCGTCAACCTCGACGTGTACCCGGCGCATCCCGCGGGCTCGCTCGTGGAGCTCTACGGCGGCTCGGCGCTGTTGTCCGAGGACTCGCCGATGATGGTCGGCGAGACGCGCCTCGATGGCGCGTTGGGGGAGTTCGCCGTGGCGCGTGGATTCGTCGTGAACCCGCAAACGATCACGATCCCGGGCACGTCGTTCCAGCTCGGCACCGGCATCGACGACGCGTGGGTCGGCGAGCTCCAGCTCGCGGACCCGGTCCCCAACCCGACCGCGCAGGCGAACTATCCGCCGCCTGTGGCCCAGGCGAACATCTGCGACGCGTTCCCGACCACGGGCGGGTACGCGCTGCTGATGCAGCCCAGTTGGTCGGCGGAGGGCGCGGCGCCGGGACAGCCGACGAACACGCAGCGCATCGGCGGCCTCGAAGTGATTCGCTACGCGTCGCGGCAGGGCAACAAGCTGAGCGGCGTGAAGCGCAACCAGACGCTGCCGCTGAGCGGCAGCGACGCGGTGTTCGACCCCGACGACTTCGACCAGACCGCGCGCTGCTTCATCTGCAACTACGGCCCGTACCTGTTTGGGAACACGAACAAGACCTGGAACGAGATCCCGACCCTGATCTTGTGGGTCGTGCCGATCTCGCTCGCGGTGCAGAACGCGAGCGCACTGTGGGACCCGCAGATCACCCGCCTCACCGAGTGGGTCCAGCTCTACCCTCGCGGTGGTGATCCCGACGACACGGAGTGGGTGCGCTACGACGCGCTCGTCGACAACCGAAGCCTCACGCGCGCGAACCGTTCGGCCTGGGAGTCGGTTCGCTACGAGCTCACCCGGAGCCGCGGCGGCGTGTTGATCCGCTTCAACCAGCTGGGTCCCAACAACAGTCCGCAGGGCTTCGTGGTGCCGCCCTGGGGCACGGTCCAGACGACCGCCGACTACATCGGCTACACGCCGCAGCTCGAGAGCGACTTCCCGCAGATCCACGCTGCGCGCGGTGCGCTGGATTTTCGTGGTGATGGGCTGACGCGCACCTCGTCGCATGCGCATTCCAACTCGGTCGTCACGCAGTGCCAGCGCCTGCAGCTCGCTCAGTGGGGCAACTACGGCGCGCTGACGGGGCGGGTTGGCCGGAACGACCGCGTGGCGATCATCAAGGGCTCGCTCGCGAGTGGCTCGGCCCGGCCCGCCGTCGAGTGGCACACGGTGAACTGGCAGTGCCGCCGCTACGAGTCCGACGTGCTCGCGCAGGGCCAGACTCCCCCCGAACTCCTCGGTCCGTGGCCGTTCCAGCTCGTCGCGTTCACGGACGCCGTGCGCGGCATCTTCCTCGGTCCACCGCGCAACACGACCGTGCTCGAGCCACGCAAGTACGACCGCGTCGTCAAGTTCCCGAGCGGCGAACTGCCGGCCGCTTACTGCGAGAACGTCGCGATCGGCGGCGGCGTCGGCAACGTGCAGCCGATGCAGGGCATCGTCGACGAGGTCGAGGTCATGAACCACATCGGCTGGGACCTGCTCGTCGACGAGGCGTTCACGGCGTCGGCGAAGACGTTCCGCGTCAACCGCGCCTGCACCTACACCTCGGCGGGGCCCCTGTTCTTCCAGGTCGACCTGAGCGAGTCCTTCCCGAAGACGGGTGGCCTCGTGCTGATCGACAACGAGATCCTGGCCTACCAGGCGCACGCCGGCGGCCAGTTCATCGTGGCGACCAACGGCCGCGGCTTGCTGAACACCGAGCCGAAGGACCACGACCACGGCGCGCGTGTGCACTTCCTGACGCACCGGCCCGCGGCGATCCTCGCGGGCGCCGTCAGCAACAGCGACAACACGCTGCCCGTGCAGGCGCTCGGCGCGATGCCGCCAGGCTGTGGCACGGTGCTGCTCGGCCGCGAGCTGCTGCACTACACGTGGGTGCGCACCGAAGGCGACAAGGTCACGCTCGAGATGCCGCGCTGGATCCCGCCCGGCGAGAGCGACACGAGCTCCGGCGCGCGCGGGCTGTTCCGCGGCCGCTTCGGCACGACCGTGCAGAGCGGCAGCAGCGGTGAGCCCGTGATCATGTTCCCGTTCCGCTACTGGGATCGCTACTACGAACGCACCGACGATCCGGAGCTGGCCTACTTCCAGCTGACCGCGACGGAGACGCCGGTCTTCTACCGCACGTTGCGTTGGCGCGAGGAGACGCAGGACCCACGCGTCAGCGTCGTCTGCCTCTGTCGCACCGACAGTCTCGTGCCGTGGGACGGCGTGCCCGGCGCGGGCGGCTTGTGGCAATTCACGGGCAGCACGGCGAGCTCGCCGCCGCATCGCATCGCAGCCCAGGCCTCGCGCCTCGAGATGCGGTTTGCAACCGTCTACAAGCCCGGCGTGCTGGACCTCGTGGCCTTCCGCGCGCACGGCTGGAAGACGACGGCGCGGGTCGAGGACGTGCGGCTCGAGTACGAAGGCCAGGGTCGCGTGTTCGACGAACGGGTGACGGCGCGATGAACAGCGGTAATCCGAGAACAGCAGTGCGAGGGCAAGCGGGCTTCACGCTGATCGAGCTCGTCGTCGTGATGGGAATCCTCGCGGGGTTCCTCGTCATGCTCGTGCAACTCGTCGACACCGGGCTGCGCATGTTCGGCGAGGGCGAGCTCGGCCAGCAGTTTGCCGACCGCACGAGCCGCGCACAGCGCGTCATCACGACGGAACTGCAAGCGCTGCGCGGCAGCAGCACGGGTCGCGACCGCGACGGCTTCGGCGACCGCCTGGTCGTGCAGTCGTTGCCGATCGGCCTGCCGCCGCGCCCCGAGCTCAATGCGACCCACGTACAGGTGCTGCGCGGGTCGATCCACCTGCCGGTCGACCGCGAGCTCGCGCTGCAGGACGTGTTCCTGGCCGAGCAGATCCATCGTGAGTCGCCGACGCTCGATGCCGCCGCAGTCGAGGCGAAGGTCGCCGAGAGGAAGCTCGTGGAGCCGCTGCGTGGCATCGGCAACCTGCTGCTCGTGCCGTGGCGCCAACAGGGCACGGACGACGCGCTGCTCGAGCTGCGCGTCGGCTGGTTCCTGCCCGGCCAGCGCGTCCCGCTCGGGCCCGACAAGGAAATCGATCCGTTCGAGGTCCCCGTGCCGGGCAGCCCGGACCTGCCGGGCCTGCTCGTGTATTCGATCACGATGCCGCTGCTGCAGGACCTGCTGCACGTCGAGTTCCTGTTGTGGGCGCAGCAGACGCGGAGCTGGGACACGCATGGTGGCGGCGAGAGCGGCGGCCTCGGCCCCGAACGCATCTGGGACAGCGCGCGCGGCGGGTGGCTCGTCGATGCCCAGTCGGGCGGCGTGTTCGCGCTCGACCGCGGGATCCGCAGCCTCGCCGACACCACGGACGACATCCAGCCGCACGCGATCCTCGTGCGCTGCGTCGTGGCGACACCGCCCGAACAGGCTGCCGATGGCCTGCTCGCGGGAGAGCTCGCGGCGAGCGACACCTCGCTGTTCCTGCTCGACGGCGGTCGGTTCCCGGGCGCCGCGGACGGCGGCTTCATCAAGATCGACGGCGAGTGGATGAACTACGACGAGCGCCTCGGTGACGAGCTGCGCGGGCTGCGCCGCGGTCAGCGCGACACCAAGGCCATCACGCATGGTGCCGGCGTGCGCGTGCACGTCGGCCATACGATCGAATTCGTCGTGCCCGTGCCGCACGCCAAGGACGACTGGAATGGCTGAGCGCATTGCAAGTAATCGCCGCAACGCGGCGTCTGCCAACGGGGCCGAGGGCTTCACGCTGGTCGAGATGATGGCCGCGCTCGCGATCCTGCTGTTCGGCATCACGGCGCTGCTCGGCGCGATGAGCTCGAGCGTCGCCCAGCGCCGTTCGACGGACGCCATGCTCGAAGCCCAAGCTCTGTGCGACCACGCGCTGCTCCGGTTGCAGCAAGAGGCCGTGCGCCGCAAGGCCGGTGCTTCCACCGACCTGGAGCTCGAGCTCGTGCCGCTGCAGGATCAGACGTCTCCCGGGTTTCCGGGCATGACCTGGTCCGGCAAGGCCATCGAGGACGAGAACCGGCCCGACGTCTGGCTGATCAAGCTCGAGTTCCGCTGGCTCGAATCCGGCGAGGGCCGCCTGGCCGAGTTCCAGCGCATCCTGCCCAAGCAGCTGCCGCTGCGCGATCGTGTGCTACGGTTCCGCGAGGAACGAACCGAGACTACCCCGAGGTGATGTGATGTTCCGATCCTGCTTCCGTGCTTTCTTCGCGACGCTCGTGCTGGTTGGTCTCTGCGCGGCGCAAACCGTGCAGCTCGCGGACGGACGCGTGCTGCTCGCGACCATCGAGGGCGTTCCCGATGGCCAGGGCCTGCGCGTGAAGCGGCTCGACAATGGGGGCACGCTCGACCTGCGTTGGGATCATCTCTCCGCGGCGAGCGCGCTCGCGATCAAACAGGCCTTCGATCTCGTCGGCGAGAACCAGGACGAGGCGCTCGTGCGAGTCGACGAAGTCGAGTATCTGCTGAACGGCAGCAGGCAGACGCAGATCGGCAAGATCGTCGAGACGACCAACGACCAGGTCGTGTTGCAGACGAAGGGCGTCGCCTTCCGCGTGCCCAAGGCCTCGCTGGTGGCCGTGCGCAAGGTCGACGTCCCGGTCACGCAGGTGTTCACGAAGGACGAGTACTACGCGCTGCGTCTCGCTGCCTTGCAGCCGGGCCAGTCGTCGGACAAGCACATGCTGCTCGCCGAGGAGCTCATCAAGGTGCGCGACTACGACCACGCCCAAGAGCACCTGCAAAAGGCCAAGGAGCTCGGCAACTCGAAGAACCCGCCGCACCTCGACGCGCTGCTGCAGCGTCTGCAGAAGTTCAAGGAGGCCGCCAAGGAGTTGAAGCTGCTCGAGGAGATCCAGGCCGCGCGCAGCCGCGGCAAGGCCCCGGACTTCGAGAAGGGCCTCAAGTTGATCCAGCAGTTCGAGAAGGACTTCCCGCAGAGCAAGCTCAAGGCCGAGTTCGACAAGGAGAAGGACCGATTCACCAAGGCACGGGCCAAGGTCCTTTCGCTGTTGGTCGCCGACCAGTTCCGCCGCGCGATCCAGGTCGTGGCCGACAAGAAGGTCAACGAGCCGGGCACGACGATCCAGGCGGCGCGCGAATACGCCGAGAGCAAGATGACGGACGACATCGTCGCGAGGGTGGCCGCACAGGTGAAGCTCGACGCCGCCGAGGTGAAGCAGCTCTGGGCGGACCGCGGCAACTACTCGGGCGGCAAGCGCTCGGAGCACTTCTCGTACGGCATCGGCTCGTGGGTGCTCGGCGAGGAGAAGATCCTGAAGGACACCGACCAATCCAAGGCGGCAGCGAAGCCCGACCCCGCCGCGGCGGCGCCCGCGACCCAGGGCCAGGATGCAGAGAAGCTCAAGAAGCTGCTGCGCGAGGCGATGGAGCGCCGGCGCGCGGCGCAGCAAGGACAGGACACTGGCAAGCAGCTGACCGAAGAAGACTGGTGGAACGACGCCGCGCCGGTCGAGCGCACGGGCTGGCTGCGCGCCTACTACGCGGAATTCGGCGGGCAGCTCGTGCTGACCTACCGGTCGGTGGAGAGGTGCATCAGCTGTTATGCGGCGGGCACCACGCTGTCGATCGGTACGAACGGCAAGATGGAGCAAGTCCCCTGTTTCCTCTGCCAGAAGACGAAGTGGGTGCGCAGCTTCAAAGCGTACTGAGCTTGCTCGCCTGCGGCGAGCAAGCTCAGGTGATGCTGCGACGCCGCAACGCGGGGATGCAACGACGGCAGAACACGAAGCCAGCCCCGCTGCGGCGTCGGGCCCTCGGCGCCGCGTGCTTGCTGCTCTTCTTGTCGAGTTGCGCAGGAGCGTCCGCAACTGTACCGCAGGTTCCGGCCGCTGCGGCCGACACTGCGCCCGCGGCGAGCACGACGCCGACACCAACGACCACGCCGCCTGGCGCGCAACAGCCCGCGCAGCAAGAACCGCCGAAGCCTGCTCCCGAGCTCGGCCCGGAGATCCTGCTGCCGAAGCCGGACGATCCGGATGCCGAGGTGGTGCGCGTGGACGACCTCGTGTTGCGCCGCAGCCACGCGTTCACGCGCCTGTTGAGCACCAACCCGAAGCTCGCGCTCGAGACGGTCGACAACCTCGTGTTCGACGTGCTCGTCGCGCACCACGCCCAGCAGTACGGCATCCGCGTGAAACCGGAACGCGTCGAGGCGCTCGCCGCGAAGGAGGAGGAATCGATCAAGGAGCGCGTGAAGGCGGAGCTGGGCGCGGGCATGGACCTGCCGACCTACGTCTGGAGGGTGTTCGGCATGCGGCTCGCGGACTGGCAGATGGCGCTGCGGGTGCGCACGGCGTGCTGGCTCTACCATGGCTACGTGATCCGCTATCTCGCGCTGCGTGAGGATCGTGTGCACGTGCGCTACCTCGTGCACAAGGACCAGGCGATCGCGCAGGAGGTCGTGGAGAAGGTGCGCGCGGGCGCCGACTTCGCGACGCTCGCGCTGCGTTGGTCCGAGGACCCGTCGCGCCGCGATGGGGGACTGCTGCCGCCGTTCAGCCGCGGCTTCCGGCATCCGGTCGTCGACACCGCGTTCAGCCTGCAGCGTGGTGAAGTGTCGGCGCCGTTCGTGAAGCCCTATGGCGACGGCGAGCGTTGGTATGTCGTCTACTGCCTCGACCGTCTGCCCGGGCGCGACGTGCCGTTCGCCGAAGTGCGCGACGAGATCGACCGCGATCTCGAAGTCCGACCGCTGGCGCAGATCGAGATGAATGCCTACCAGCTGCGCTGGCGCGGCGAGCTCGATGAGAGAACGAAGGCGAAGGCGGCGGCCGATGCGCAGAACCGATGACAGCGCGTGCCGGCGGCGCTACAACGGCAGCCCATGGATGAAATCTCGCGTGAGCTGCCCGACCCGGCGCCGAGAATGCCGTGGGAGCGCAGCAGGGGGCCCGAGGAGTTCCAGGCGTTCGAACGCGGCCAGATGGCCGAGGACCTCGTCGTGAACGACGCCGATGACGGCCGCCGTCGCGGGGCTTCGCGCGAGGGCGCGAGCGATCCCGGGCGCGACGACGCCACGGTGCCGTCGGATCGCGAGCCGGTGCGCCGCGCGCGGCGCAAGGCTCCGGCCGACGACGTGCCCGCTGCCGGCAGTGATCCCGCGGCGGGGCTCGATGACGAAGTCGATCCGGCGCAAGCGGCCGCGGCCGCCGCGGCCGGCGAGGAGGTGGCCGAGATCGAAGCGGACCTCGGCGTCGGTGAGGAAGACGACGAGGGCTTGCCCGCGGTGCCCGAGCTCGGCGACGCCGAGGCCGTTGCGAAAGTCGTCTTCGTGCTGATGCTGACTTCGCGCGAGGGGCTGTCGTTGTTGCGCCTGGCCCAGGCGTGCAACACGACGCAGAAGCTCGTCGAGGAGGCCCTCGCGTTGCTGCAAGAAGACCTGCGCGGCCTCGGCTTGCCGGTCGAGCTGGCTCGCGCCGGCGACACCGTGAAGTGGATGTCGGGTCAGGAGTCGTTTCCGTATCTGCAGCGGCTGCGCGGCGTGAAGCGGCTCGAGAAGCTCTCGGCCGCTGCGCTCGAGACGCTCGCGGTCATCGCCTACCGCCAGCCCGTGATGCGCAGCGAGATCGAAGCGATCCGCGGCGTGAAGGCCGGCCCCATGCTGCGCACGCTGCTGCAGCACAAACTCGTCAAGGTCACGGGTCGCGCCGACGTGCCAGGTCGCCCGTTGCAGTACGGCACGACCCAGCAGTTCCTCGAGCGTTTTGGCATCGCATCGCTGCAGGAGCTGCCGAGCGTGAAAGAGTGGAAGAACCTCGGTTGAGGTGACCATCGGGGTCCGACGAGCTTCTTGCAAAGCGGGACCTGCCACCTAGACTCCTTGCCCGCATTCGCGTCCCGGTCGTCTAGTCCGGCCTAGGACCCCAGATTTTCATTCTGGTAACACGGGTTCGAATCCCGTCCGGGATACCACACGATGGGCGCGCCGCCGAGCGGTGGCGTGGCCCGTTGCCTTGCGATGCCGGCCGCCCCCGATCTCCTGACGCTCGTCCAAAGTGCCGCAGAACGGCTCGGCGAGGCTCCGTTCCTCGCGGCCGGCGATCAGGTCGTGACGGGTTGCGAGTTCCAGAACCGCGTCGAGCGCGCGGCCTCGGGCCTGCTGGCCGCGGGGTTCCGCCCCGGCGATCGGCTTGCCGTGCTGCTGCACCGGTGCGTGGACGAGAGCGTCGCCATCCTGGCGGCGGCGGCCGCGGGCGGCATCGCCGTGCCGATCCACGGCAAGCTGCGGCAGGACCAGGTTGCCCACATCCTCGCCGACTGCGCGCCGTTCGCGGTCGTGACGAGTGCGTTGCGCGCGTTGGCGCTGCGCGACCCGGCCCGCTTGCTGCAGGGCCAACGCGTCTGGTCCGTCGGGGAGGCGCTCGGCTTGCCGGCCGCACCGTTCGCAGCGCTCGATGGCAAGGGGCCCCTGCCGGCGCCGGCCGGCGAGGCGCCGGCGGTGCTGCTCTACACGAGCGGCAGCACCGGGTTGCCGAAGGGTGTCGTGCAGAGCCAGCACAACCTCGCACTCGGCGCGGGCATCGTCGCGGGTTACCTCGGACTCGACGCGACCGACCACCTGCTGGCGGTGCTGCCGTTCAGCTTCGACTACGGCCTCAACCAGCTGCTGTCGGCGTTGCAAGCGGGCTGCCGCATCACTGCGGCCGAGCCGCTCGGCGCCGGCGAGCTCGCGCACCTGTTCACGCGGCTGCGGCCCACGGGACTCGCGGGCGTACCCTCGTTGTGGCACGAAGTCGCGACCGGTCTGCAGTCCGGTACCTTGACGGCGGCCCACGGTGCTTCGCTGCGGCGCGTGACGAACAGCGGCGGCACGCTGCGGGCCGCCGATGCGCGGCAGTTGCGGCGGCACTGGCCGCACACGCGCGTCTTCGCGATGTACGGGCTGACCGAGGCGTTCCGCAGCGCGTATCTGGAGCCGGCCGAGTTCGACGAGTTTCCCGACTCGTTCGGGCGCGCGCTGCCCGGGGTCGAGCTGTTGCTCGTCTCGCCCGAGACGGGGCAGGTCCTGAGCGGGCCGGCCACGGGCGAGCTCGTGCATGCGGGCGCGCTCGTCGCGCAGGGATACTGGCAGCGGCCGGCGGACACCGCGTTGCGCTTCCGGCCCGATCCACGCGGTGGCGGAGGCACGGTCGTCTACTCGGGCGACATCGTGCGCCGCGACGAGGCGGGCCGGCACTACTTCGTCAGCCGGTCCGATCGCCTGCTGAAGGTGATGGGCCATCGCGTCTCGCCGGACGAGGTGGCTGCTGCGGTCGCCGGCATGCCGGGCGTGGGCGAGGTCGCGGTCTATGGACTCGACGGCGGGGCCGATGGCCACCGGATCGTGCTGGCAGTGCAGGGGGATCCTGCCGATGCTTCGCTCGTGGGGAGCGTGCAGCGCCGCTGTCGGATGCAGTTACCGTCCTACATGGTGCCCGCTATCATCAAGATCCTTGCGGCGCTGCCACACAACCAGAACGGCAAGGTGGACGAAGCGGCGCTGCGTGCGAGGTTTGGTCCGTGCACCGGCGACACCTGATCGAGTTGCTCGAGCGATACCAGAAGGCGTGGCCGGCCGAGGCCGAGATCGCGCGGCGGTTCCTCGCGTTCGCGGCGGCGCATGACGACTGCCTGCTGCGCAGCTGTGTGCCCGGTCACATCACGGCGTCGGCCTGGATCCTCTCGCCCGACGGTGGTTCGGTGCTGCTGACGCACCACCGCAAGCTCGACCGCTGGCTGCAGCTCGGTGGCCACGTCGATGGCGAGTCGCAGATCGAGCTGGCTGCTCTGCGCGAGGCCCAGGAAGAATCGGGCATGGTGCGATTCCAGTTCGAAGCCTGGTTCGCAGCATGGAGCGGGGGGCAGATCGTGCCGCTCGATCTCGACGTGCACACGATCCCCGCGCATGCGCACGAGCCGCAACACCAACACTGGGATCTGCGGTTCCTGCTGCGCGCCTTGCCGGGCCAGGAGCTCGTGCGGTCATCGGAGTCGCACGACTTGCGCTGGGTTCCGCTCGCGCAGCTGCCGCAGGTGACCACCGAGGAGAGCGTGCTGCGGCTCGGCCGCAAGGGGGCTGCGCTCGGTCGCGCGGCGTCGCCGCCGCAGGGTGGCAAACTCGCGGGCGATCAGGCGTAGGCGGCAACGGCGAAAAGGTGCAGGGAAGTGCGCCGTCCTGACGACAATGGGGGCATGCGGCACCCGAACCAGACGGCACGAGTTCCCGTGGCGAGGCGGCGCCGGCTGCGGCCGCGACTCTGGTTCCTGCTGCTGATCGCGCTGCTCGTGCTCATCGGCCGCGGGCTCGGCCTGCTCGGTGAAGGCGGCCAGAAGGAGAGCGCGCGTCTCGCGGATGCCGGTGCGACCGCGATCCCGCCACCGGGCTCGGCCGGCGAGGTTTCGACCACGAGCCCCGCGACGCCAGGTGGCGAACCGCAGCACGCTCCGGGCGCGGCCCCTGCCGGCGAGCTGATCGCGCTGCCGCGCCAGCAGCCGAAGCGTGCACCGGGTTCCGGCGTCGAGCGCGATCGCTTCGCGAGCCTGCTGTCGCTCGTGACCACGCGCACCGAGGCGGGCCAGCTCGGCAACGCGGTCAAAGCACAGCGCAGTCTGGGTTCGCTGCCGCTCGACGCCGCCCAGCTCACAGCGTTCGACGCGGCGGCGCAGCATCTCGAGACGGCGCTCGTTGCCGCCTGCAACAAGGTCTCGCAGGGGATCGCGCAGGGCGAGGTGCTCGAGGCCTGCGACGCGATGCGGCAGCTGCTGCCGGACGGCGAAGCATACGTGCATCCGGTGCTCGCGGAGTGCGTGCGTCGCCTGGGTCTCGGCGAAGGGTTGCTGCGCGTTCCGGTGCAGACCGGGCGGCCGTGGCCGACTCCGGCCCCGTTGCCGCGGGACCGCAACGTGCGCGTGCGGTCCGACACGGGATTCCAACTCGCGCGCGTCATCGACAGCAGCTCCGACCGGGTGACGTTGCGCGTGCCCGGTGAGCAGGGCGTCACGTTCCCGACCATGCCAGCGGTTGTTTGCGAGCCCGTCGATCCGACGCCCGGCGAAGCAACGGAGATGGGGTTCGCGGCCTTGCACGCCGGTGATGGACTGCTCGCTCGCATGTGGCTCGCGGCGGCGTCGCTGCGCAGCAAGGAAGCGCGGACCGCGCGCGGTCAGCAGTTGGCCGAGCTGCTGCGATGAAGCCGCAGCAGGGGGGAGGAAATAGGCCGGACTGTGCGCGTAGGATGCGCGGTCATCGAGCCCACCATGACCACCTCTCCCGCGCGCATCACGGTCCGTCATCGCGACCAGAACTACGGTCCCTATTCGCTCGACGAGGCCAACCGGCTCATCGTGTCGGGGCAGTTGTCGCGCGACGATCTCGCGTGGATCGAAGGCACACCGAGCTGGACGCGTCTTGGCCTGGTGCCGGGGACCGTGGACGTTCCGCCGATGCCGGGCCCCGTCGCGGAAGGCGGCTCCGACCGTCTGATCCTGCCGGCGTTCCTGCTCGCGTTCTTCATCGGCGTCTTCGGCGTGCACCGCTTCTACGTCGGCAAGACCACGTCGGGCATCGTGATGCTCGTGTTGACGTTGACCGTCATCGGCGCGATCGCGACGGCGATCTGGGCCACGATCGATTGGATCATGATCGTCTGCGGCGCGTTCGAGGATCGCGAAGGCAGGCGGATCACGCGTTGGACGTAGTCTGCGACGCCGCGACGCGAACGATGCAGAACGGTTTTTCGACCGTGATTGCGCGGCTCGTGCGGTAGCGTTCGCGCTGCATGGTGTCGGGTCAACTGCAGCGTCGTCTCGGCCTCACCTCGGCAGTGACGATCACGGTCGGCGCCGTGATCGGGTCGGGCATCTTCCTGAAGCCGCTGTCCATTGCACAGTCGTTGCCGAGCGAAGGTTGGATCTATCTGCTGTGGGCGGGGCTCGGCGTCGTCTGCCTGTTCGGCGCGTTCGCGTATGCGGAGCTCGGCGCGATGTTTCCCGAGGCCGGCGGTCAATACGCGTTCCTGCGCGAGGGCTGGGGCCGCGGTGTCGCCTTCCTCTACGGCTGGGTGTTCTTCTGGGTGATCAACAGCGGCACGATCGCCGCGCTCGCGGTCGCCTTCGCCGAGTTCCTGCTGCCGGTGTTCGGCGTCGATGCGGCTGCACAGAAGGAGCATCCCCTGTGGGTCTCCGGCGCGTCGGCGACGATGGTCGTAGCACTCGCGTTGGTCAACCACTTCGGCGTCGCGCTGGGCGCGCTGCTGCAGAACGTCGCGACGTTCGCGAAGATCGGCGCCCTCGGCTTGATCGTCATCGGCGGCATGATGGCGGCGGCGGGTAGTGCCGAGGCCGTGCCGCCGGTGCCGACGCAGGGAGTGGCGACGTCGCTGACCACGGCGGGTCTCGTCACGGCCTTCACGGGCATCTTCTGGGCCTACGAGGGCTGGTACCAGTTGCCGTTCAATGCCGCGGAACTGAAGCGGCCGGAGCGCCATCTGCCGCTCGGTCTGATCTTCGGCATGCTCGTGTTGATCGTGGTCTACACCTCGGTGAACGCGATCTACCTGCGCGTCGTGCCGTTCGAGGAGATGCGCGCGTTGCCCCAGGATGCGAACCAGCAGGTGCCCTACCTCGCAGTGGCGCGAATCTTCAGTCCACGCACTGCCGAGTACCTGACCCTGTTGGTCGCGATCTCGGTCTTCGGGTCCGCGAACCCGAACTTCCTGTCCTCGCCGCGCGCCTTCTACGCGATGGCACGAGACGGATTGGTGCCCGAGCCGCTGCACCGCGTCAGCGCGCGCTGGGGCACACCCGTCGTGTCGATCTGGGTGCAGGCCGTGTGGGCCGTGCTGCTCGTCGTGATCCTGCAGACATTCAAGGACATCACGGATTTCGTGGTCTTCGCCGGGTTCCTGTTCTACGCCATGACCGTTGCTGCGGTGTACCGGCTGCGACGTGCCCGGCCGGACCTGGCCCGACCCTACCGATGCACCGGATACCCGGTCACCCCGGCGTTGTTCATCGCCGTGGCCATCGCGTTCGTCGTGGCCATGCTGCGGGACGATGAGAAGCGCATCAACGCCCTCTACGGGCTCGGCATCCTGGCCACGGGCCTCCCGTACTACTGGTGGTGGAACGCGCGGCAACGGCCGGCCGCGAGCTGAGTCCTTGTCGCGCGCACGACCGAACGGCTAGAGTGCCACGCGCAATGTCCGAACTGCAGTTCACGCTGTTCTTCGTAGCCCTGCTCGTCGGCTACGTCCTGCTCCACCTGCGCCTCGTGCGGTTCGAGGAGCACATGAAGAAGCTGTCGGGGATCCCCGCGATCGACGACCGGCTGCGTGTGCTCGACGACCGGTTGCGCGCGCTCGCGGAGTCCTTCGACAAAGTGCACCTCGATCGCGTCGAAGCGCGGCTCGACCGCCTGCACGAGGATCTCGAGGATCTGCGCGAAGCGACGGCACAGTTGGGCAACGCCGTCGTGCAGATGCCGATCGCGCCAACCGGTGTGCCCGGTCCCGAGGGAACGGTCGCCGCCGTGACGGAGTCGCCGCGCGTGCGCATCGTCGGGATCGTCGAGAACCGCCTGCTCCAGCTCGGTTACCGCAACCTGAACATCCTGACCGATCTCGGCGAAGTGCGGCTCGACCGCGACTTCGAGCTGCAGGTCGAATGCGAGCGCGGCACCATGCCCGTGAAGGGGCGGGTGTTGATCAGGAACGGCTCGGTGCGCGACGTTGCGCTGCAGCCCGTCGTGCAGATGTTCCCGTGAACACCGAAACGCCGCGTTGCGGCGATGACAAGTTACGCGGGCACTAGGTTCGTTCGAGCCAGGCCTCGAAAGTGGCCGGGGGAGTAGAGCTGAAGGCGAGGCGCTGCCCTGTTCTGGGGTGGTCGAAGCAGAGCTCGCTCGCGTGCAGCAAGTGTCGATCCGGCTGGTCGGCCGGGACGTCGCGCGCGTCGCCGCCCGCTTTCACGTGGGCCACGAAGGCCAGGTAGTCGGCATCGCTGCGGCCGTAGAGCTTGTCGCCCAGCAATGGGAACCCGGCCGCCTCGAGGTGCACGCGGATCTGGTGCGTGCGACCCGTCCGGGGCACGCAGCGCAGCATGGTGCGCGTCTCACCGCGCTTAAGCACTTCGAATCGAGTGCAGGCCGGTCGTGGCTCGGTCGCCTCCGGCAGTGCTGTGCGGCGCAGCGCGACTGCGCTCGAACCGGCGAGCCCGATCGGCTGCTCGCAGACGAAGTCGCGTTCGACGCGCCCGTGTACGACGGCGACATAGGTCTTCTGCACGGTCCCCGTCCTGAACTGATCCTGCAGGGCAATCCGGACAGCCCGTGTGCGCGGGACGACACACAGACCGCTGGTTTCGCGATCGAGCCGATGAACGAGTTGCAGGGCGGGGCTCGCGAGCTTGGTGCGCAGCAAGTGGATGAACGTGTTGCGCATGAAGGGCCCATCGGCGTGCATCGGCAGGTGCGCCGGCTTCTCGGCGACGACGATCGCACCATCGTCGTGCATCACGCGGATGTCGTCGTCGACGATCGGCTCGCGGTGGTCCTTGAGGTAGGTGACGGTGGTTCCGCGGCGCAGCACGTACTCGGCGCGACCGGGTCGTTCGTCGACGAGCAGGCGGCCGCCAGCGATCTCACCGAGCCATGTGGTGCGATCGTGGTAGGGGAACCGCTGCAGCAGGTAATCGAGCAGCGTTGCTCCGTCGGCGTGGGCCGGTACCCGCGACCGCAGCGCGATCGTGTGGGGCAGCGTCATGCGCGCATGTGATCCACAGTGGGCGCGCCGTGCAGCTGTTCTCTGGCCGTCGGCGCGTTGCCGTCGCCGCTCAGGAAGTCCCAGCGGCCTTGCGACGGCGACTCACGTAGGCGGCGCTGGCGAGCCCCGCGCCGACCAGCAGCAGGGTGCCTGGCTCCGGTACCGGTTGGCTGCCGGGGTTCGGTGGTTCCGGAGGTCCACCCGGTCCACCGCCACCTGGAGGCGGCTCGGGTTGCTTGTTTGGTGGTTCACCCAAGAAGCTCCCGCTGTGCTTCGCGCAGCCGGTGAAGCAGAGGCACAGTGCCAAGATCAGAAGATGCAGTCGCATGGGTGGGACTCACGCTCACACAGCGGGAGGGTGGTCGAGATGAGCAATGGTCGTGCCGCGCGACCGGGGCATGTCATGACAGATGCACGCAGTACAGAGGAGCGATCCACAATCCGATCGCATCGCAACATCCACGGCACGAGACCGGTCTCATTCAGGGACTCGTCGGAGGGCGCTCGCGGGATGCGCGGTCCTTGCCGCCGCGAGGAGTGGGGATCGGTCCAGAGGTTGCGATGGTTCTCGCGAGGTTCGGACCGCGGTGAGGGATCGGGTGACGTCCAAGCTCCGATTACGCCGGTGTCTCCTGCTCCTGGATCGAGATTCGTAGACGAAGTGGCGGTTTCCGGACGCCATCGCGTCGGTCCGACGACGTAGCGCCCGATGCGGCACCACGTAAGGTTGTTCACGGCAACTCGTGGAAGATGAGCAGGGTGTGGTCGGCCGTGTCGACGAAGAGGCTGCGACCCACGACGTGCAACCGACAACGCTTGCTTGCTTCGATGCGGTAGAGCGCGTTGCCCGACTGACGGTCGAACACCTGGAGCGGACCGTCGCGAAGGGGTGCGATGAGCCGGTCGCCGATGACTACGGGCGGACCGCTCCAATCCTGATCGAGCCTGTCGATCGGCTTCAGGTCCTTCCCCGTCGCGAGATCGAGGCGATACAGCTTGCTCGGTGAAGCGACCAGGACCTCGCTGCCGGTCGTCACCGGTGCCCCGATCGTGTCGGGTGCGAGCTGACGCGACCAACTGGGCCTGCCGGTCGCCAGCTCGAGCGCTTGCACGTTGCCCTGATCGTTGGCTGCGACGACCTTCGTGCCTGCGAGCGTCGCCATCGGACTGTTGAGGTCCGTGAGCCGCCGTTGCCATGAGACTTCGAGGATGGGCACCGCGTAGGCAGTGATCAGACCGTGTTCACCGACCGCGATCAGCGTGCTGCCACGCGCCATCAACGCAGAGACTGGTTCCGCGGGCTTCGTGACGGCCTTTGCTCGCCTGCTCAGGTCGAGCAGCTGCAGGCGGCCATCCGTGGTCGCGAGGGCGAGGAAGGTGTCGATGAGGACGGGCGGGACCTCGGTGGGCATGTCCGGCATGGTCCAGGCCAGCTTGCCCGACGTTCGGTCGATGGCGCGCAACTCGCCGTCGAGCGAGGTGATCACGACGATGTCGTCGTGCACGAACGGTTGCGAGAGCAGCCCTGACAGGTCGCCACTCGCGAAGGTCCACAGCACGCTCGCGTTGGCATGGCGCAGCGCCACGAGGTTGCCCGAGCGTTCGACCACGAACAGACGGTTGTCGGCGTCGACGGATGGCCGGACGTCGACAGCGCTCGTGTGCTTGTACACGAGGCTGGCATCGAGTCGCAGATACCCGAGCCAGGATACGGTGTCGGATCCCGTGACGGTGGTGTACGCGGGGCGGAAGCCATCGCGCTCCACTCCGACCTTGTGCACCTCGGCCGGCGTGAGAGACAGCAGCAACGGAGTCACTCCGACATCCGCGCCGTCGCAGGTCACCTTTGCTCCGGTCGGCAAGCTCTCGACTCGCAGCGGCATGCGCACGATCTTGTCGAACGGGACCAGCGGGAACTGCCTCTTCAGCGCGGTCAGCTGCTGCCTCGCCGTGGCGTGGTCGCCGGCCTTCGTGGCGGCGCTCAATGCATCCATCAGGCGGCAGATCGTCTCGTTGCTCTCGACGTGGTTCAGGAGATTGGCCCGCAGCTCGGGGTCGTCCGCCGGCTGCTTGGCGAGCTCGCGGAACAACTCGAGGGCGCCCGCGAAGTCGAAGGCCGCTTCCTTCGAGATGGCGGCCTTGAACATCGGATCGAGCCGGCGCTCGTCCGCGTTGCGCTGCAGGTGCTGCGCGTAGGCGGCAGCGAGGCGCCCGGCCCTTTCGAAGCTCTCGTGATACTCCGTCACTGCCGCCGCTGCCCGCCTGCGGTTCATCTCCGAGACGAAATCCGGCAGCGTGTTGTAGTTGACCATCTCGGTCAGTTCCCTGAACTGCTGCATCTGGACCGACGAGCAGAGCGCCTGGAGCGCCGCGAGGTTGCTCTCGAGCTCGGTGCGCGGAGACGTTCTCGTCGGCTCGTCCAGCACTCGGTGGTACAGGTTCTTGTGCGCCGTCTCGAAGCGGATCAGCATCTCCTCGAAGCGCGCCGCGACGAATGCGCGGATCTCGTTGTGCAGGTGGGGTTCCTTCCACACCTCCTGGACCAGCGCGAACGCCCCCTTGAGCTCCCCCTTGGAGAGAGCGGTTTGTGCCTTCGAGAGTTGATTGTTGACCCTCTGCCGTCTGGACATCAGGAGCTTGCCACGCTCCGCGGCGTCGGCGTAGACGATGCGACCGCGCAGGTCCTCGATTGCTTCGCACATGCCGAGGCTCTCGCTCCAGTAATCCCATCGTTCGCGCGCCAGGGCCCGGTTGCCTTGCGCGAGCAGCTCGTCGATCTCTTTGTTGGCCTGTGCGATGTCGGCCTCGAACGCGTGTTGATCCCAGTACACCTTGCCCGTGCCACCGAGCAGGAGCACCACGATGCCGACGGCGCCGAGGCGCACGAGCTGGCCGGCCTTCGTGCGCTTGAGCGCGTCGAGGCGCTTCTCGATGTCCTTGCGCGATCGGTCGAGGCGCAGCAAGGCTTCGTAGGTCTCGATGGCCCGCGGTCGGTCCTTGGCGTTCTCGTAGATGTTCGCGAGTGCCAGCAGGCAGCTGGTTGCGCCCGGGATGTCGCGCTGCTTCTGGCGGATACGCGCTTCGCGCAACAACAGCTGCGGGCCCGGCGTACTGGTTTCGCGCGCGTCCTCGATGATCTCGAGGGCGGCCGGAGCCATGTCCGCCTCGAGCAGCGAATCGAGCAGGTCCAGCGTGACCTTGTCGAGCTCCGACGAATCGTGCGGCGCGTGCGACACCAGCGTCGTGCGCAGGAAGGTCAGCGTGGCCGTGTCGAATGGCGCCAGGGCGCGCGCGCGCCGCGCGAGGTCGAGCGCCAGTGACGGGTCCTTCTGCAGCTGGGCTGCCTCGAGCAGCGTCGTGCCCGCGAGACGCCGTTCGCCGGCCTGCTCGAGGGCTTTCGACATCGCGATCACCACCTCGCTCGTGCGCTCGGTCGACCGATCGCGCAGGGCCTGGACGATCAGGATGGCCTTCTTCGAGTCCCCATTCGCAGCCAGGGACGTTGCGAGCTGGGCGAGCGACAAGTCGTCGAGATTCTCCAGCACGCCGGCCTTCACCAGGTTGCGCGCGGCGCGGGACGTGTCGAACAGGCCCTGCGTGGATTGTTCGCCGAGGTCGCGATAGGTCAGCTTGCCCGTGACGGCCTGCAACAGCTCCCGCTCGCACTCGCTCAGCTTGGCATTCTTGGCCGGTTCCGCAATGCGCTTCGGCACGTCGTCGAGGTTGCCGATCGCTTCGAGGATCGTCTGCCACTCGTCGGACCGCCGGGCGACCTCGAGCAAGAGGCTGTTCACCTCGAACTCGGGGCAGGCCTCGAACTGCTTCCTCTCCTTGTCGTTGGCCACCGGCCCCTTGAAGAACTCGAAGGAGCCGTGGCGCCACGTGAACAGGCTGTACAGGTCCTCCCGGAGCTGCAGGTTCTCGACTTCGTCGAGTTGCTCCTGGGTGACGAGCCCCTGTTTGACGAGCAGGTCGCCGAGCGGCATCTGCTCCTTGCGTTGGGTGATTATCACCGTGCGCAGCGCGTCGACCTGGATCAGGCCCAGGTGCACGAGGCGCTGGCCGAGCTGTCGCGTGGCAGCGCGTTGCGGCACGTGGCAGCGCACGGTCCCGTTGCGGCACAGGATCTGCCTCTCGACGAGGGGATTGCGAATCTTGAGCACACCCTCCATCTTGGACATCGCCAGCGTCTGGAAGATGTCGGCAAGGTTGATCTGCTCGAGATCACCGCGCATCGTGGCGATCTGCTTCGCTTCTCCTGGCTCCTTCGAGCCAGGGGCGTTCTTGCCGTCGGGACCGCCTGCCGTGAGCAGGAAGTCCATTTCAGCTTCGTTCAGGACTCCGCTCTTGTCAGTCATGAGTGCATATCGAGAACGCCCGGTTCGGATAGGCAGAGCCCGCTGGGTCCAACGGATCTTGCTCGGGGTGGCTATCGGTTCGATGGCCAGCGTGGCTCAAGCGCTGCCCTGTCAGGACGGAGCGGCCCAAACCAGCGGCGAAGTCGGGTGGATCTCTCTGAAAGATGAACGGTTTCGCGAGCGGTTCCAGAAGACCCTGCTCAACGAGCCGACGCGGGACCTCGAGGCCGGCTGGCAGTTGGCATGGGAGCTGGGGCGACCCGCGGTGCCGCTGTTGTGGGACATGCTCGCGAAGGAGAAGGCGATGGTCGAGCGGCGTCTGATCGTGCTCGCCGCCGCCGTGCTGGCCGGTGGTCCCATCGAAGACGAACGTCTCTTCGCATGGTTGGAACAGCCGAAGCCGATGCTCGAGGAGCGTGTGCTCGGTTGCATGTTGATGGCGCTCGGCCCGAAGCGGCAGCGGCCCGTGCAGGGCTTCTGGAGCAGGTGTTCTGGCCCGGCGAAGCGACCCGAGCAGATCCTCGCGATCGCGTTGCGCCTCGCCTCGGCGCGGTTTCCAGGGGCCGAGGAGGACGCCGCACTGCTCCAGGACGACGATCCGGGCCTCGCCGGCGCGCAGTCGTATGCGTGCTTGCCGGTCTCCGGCCCCGTTGCGACGAAGTTGTGGAATCTCAAGACACCCGAACGCCACGCCGAGTTGTTCTGGCGCGGCGCGCTGCTCGGTGGCGCGCGATCGGTCAGCGATGGCACGACGCCACAAGAAGGCCTGGTCGAGAAGAGCAGGAGGGTGATGGAGCTCGGCAGCGACCAGGGCACGGGAGCCCGTCTTGCTGCGGCGCTGTTTCGCGCGCGCGCCGGGGACTTCCGCACCGATGCCGAACTCGACGGCAGCTTGCTGCAACTTGCCGCTGCCGATCCGGCCAAGGCGCGGCTGCTGCAGGAGCGGCTCGGTCCCACGCCGCCACCACGCCTCGACGAGCCGCAGCGGCTCGCCGTCTGCTACGTGATGTCGCGCGATCCGGAGGTCGTCATCAAGGACCGCGCCGTTTGGGGGGCGGAGGAACGCATCAGGAAACACGTCGCCACGGCGCTCGCGATGCGCCTGCTCGCCGATCAGCAACCGCGGACCCTCGACTCGTTGCCGGCCGTGCCCGAGTGGGTGATCGTGCGCTGGGCCGCCGGGGCCCCGATGGAAGCCGTCGTGCTCGACGATCCGCCCTTGCAAGCGGCCGTCGAGCTGGCCGCAGCAGGCAGGCTCTCACGCCCCGTCATGCGCAATCTGCTCGAAGAGGCGCTCTGGCGGTGGGGCAGTCACCCCGGGCTCGGCACGTGGGAGAACGAACGCCTGCTGCTGCGCGATCTGATCCTGGTCGGCAGCAGCAGCGGCGGCGGCAAGTACCAACCCCAGGTCCGCCCGCACGAGCGGTATCGAGCGCAAGGCCTCGGGCCCGACGACCCGTTCTTCACGGTGGCGGTGGCGCTCTACGATTTCACGAGCCGACCGCGCCTGCCGCTGCCGGCCGAATACCGGCTGCGCTGAGATCGGCAACGCTGCGACGCAACGCGCGATTCTTGACGCGCATCGAACCGCTGGCGAACATTCGCGGCGCGGCCATTGCACCCGGTTGGATCGTGCAACAGGTTTGGCTGCCGCTGCGTTGTGCGGCCACTCCCCGGGCAAATCATCCGGACAAATCGGCGCCAGCCAGAGCCTCGACCATGGCCCAATTGCAGAGTGACGCCAACCTCGACGGCGCCGCGGAAGTGGAAGGCTACAAGGTCCTCCCGCCGTGCGTGATCTACAGCAAGATCGGCCAGGGTGGCATGGGTGCCGTCTACCGCGGGCGCCACCTGAACCTCGACATCGACGTCGCGGTCAAGTGCCTCAAGCCCGGCCTGGTCGGAGACGACGAGCAGTTCGTCGTGCGGTTTCGTCGCGAGGCCCGCTCCGCGGCCGCGATCAACCATCAGAACGTCATCCGCGTCTACGACGTCGCCGAGGACCATGGCCTGCACTACTTGATCATGGAGCTCGTGCAGGGCGAGACGGCGCGCGAGCGCGTCGTTCGCAAGCAGCGGCTGCAGGTCGGCGAAGCGCTCGAGATCGTGCACGGCGCCGCACTCGGGCTCGCCGAGGCACACCGCAAGGGTTTCATCCACCGTGACATCAAGCCCGACAACATCATGATCTCGTCGGCGGGCCAGGTGAAACTCGCCGACCTCGGTCTCGCGAAGGCGATGACCCGCGACGACCACGCATCCATGCTGTCGGGCGCCAACATGGTCATGGGCACGCCGCAATACATGCCTCCCGAGCAATGGGAGGACACGACGTCGGTGACGGCGGCCGCGGACATCTGGGCGCTCGGGGCCACGCTCTACTATCTGCTCGTCGGCGTCGAGGCGATCCCGAAGGATTCCTTGCCGCGCATCATGCAGCGCATCGTGCACAGAACTTTCCCCGACGTTCGCGCCGAGCGCGCCGATGTTCCGGACGAGGTTGCCGAGCTGATCAACAAGGCGACGCGGACTGCGGTCGCCGATCGTTTCCAGAACGGACAGGAGCTCGCTGCCGCGATCGAACAGCTGCAGGCGCGCCGCGTCGCCCTGCGCGACAAGGACGCCGCACCGTCGACGCAGCTGCAGACGCTGCTGTCGCCGCCGCCGCCGAAGACGCTGGCCAAGATCAAGTTCTGGCTCGACGAGCAGAGCCAGAGGCCGGGGAGCGACCGTTCGCCGTCAGCGCGGCCGAATGGAGCCGCCGTTGCGTCGCGAGCAGGGGCCGATGGACCGTTGGTCACGCAATCCACGGTGCCCGGTTCGCAGGCGTTGCCGCGACCGCGTCGTCTCGTGTCGCTGCTCGGCGCGCTCGTCATCGTCGCCGCGGCGCTCGTGCTGTGGTTCCGCCCCTGGTTGCCCGCGGACAACGGTCCGTTCGCGCTCCCCGCGCAACTCGAAGCCTCGGACCGGTTCGAGGACGCGATCAAGGAGACCATTCGTGTGCACGCGACCGACCCGAACCTCGCCGGAAAGGAGACGCGCATGGCCCGCCTGCACGCGGCCTGGGCCGGCCAGCTCGCTTCGTCATCGCGTTTCCGCGAGGCCCTGCAGCAATACGAACGGAGCCTCGGCTTCGCGGTGGTCCCGGCAGTGCAGCGGCAGCAGCGCGAGTTGCTCACGCGCATCACCCGCATCGTCGCCGAGGGACTCCAACGGACCTGGCCCTCCGGCCAGCCGGTGCCGCGCGCGGCGAAGATCGAGTTTCGCGGCGTGCTCGACAGCCCGCTCGTCGCCGAGTTGAAGCTCGACGGCAGCGTCGTGACGCGCGCAGCCGACGGCACCTTCCGCGCCGAGCTCGCGCTCGACGGCCGGCGGGAGATCACGGTCGCGGTCACGTTGGTCGGCGGCGAGCGGCTCGATCTGCCGGCCTGGACCTTCGACTACGCCGCCGCGGCGCCCGCGGATCGACCTGCCGTTGCGCTGCAGGTGGAACCCGAAGTCGTCGAGCTCGACGACGACAAGGTCACCGAGCTCAGGATCCGCGCCGGCGAAGACGTCGAGCTGCGCATCGACGGTGTGTTGGTGCAGCGCGCGGGCGGCGCCGAGGTCTACCGGCACGAAGTCCGGTCGGAGAGCGAAGCGCCGCCGCCGATCGTGGTCGTCGCGACGAAGCAAGGGTGCGCGGACACGACGCGCAGCGTCCCCGTGAGGCGGACAGCGCGCGCGCTCGGGTTCGTGGCCCCGCTCGAGGTCGTGGCGGCGCGAAGCCTCGGCGACGACCGATACGCGGTGGCCCAGGCGACCGTGCAACTGCGCGGACAGCTCGACGAGCGCGCTGAGTCGGTGTTGGTCGATGGGGCGCCAGTCATGGAGCTGCAGTGGCGCGACGGCACCTTTGTCTGCACGGTGCCGCTCCAGGAGGGGCGCAACGACGTGCGAGTGCAGGCTACGAAGAAGTTCCGTCAGCCGGCGCTGCGGCAGACGACCGTGTTCCGCCTCGGCGCGCCGCGGTTGGCGCTGGTTGCTCCGTGCAAGGCCGACGACGTGACCGGCGCAGAGAGCTACGAGATCGCGGTGTCCACGGACGAATGGACGACCAGCGTGACCGCCCGCAGCAGATCCGCGACCGTGGTGCTGGCCAGGGATGCGACGGGGATCTGCCGCGGCCAGATCGCGCTCGAACCGGGCTCGAACCAGATCACGCTCGAAGCCGCGAACGTCGTCGATGCGAAGCAGACGATGGCGTTGCGCGTCGAACGCAATGCGGCTGCAGTGCGCCCGAACATCACGGCGGTCAAGGTCGTGATCGGAGCTGGCGAACAGGTGATTGCCGCGAAGGGGGCCGGCTATGTGCGTCGAGGTGCATCGCTCCGCATCACCGCGTCGGATCCGGCGGCAGTGATCTTCGTCAACAACGAGCAGGTCGAGCTCGGCAGCGATGGAACCATCGCGCTCGCGAACTACGAGCCGAAGACGAAGGACGAAGCCGAGTTCCTGATCGTCGCGAAGAACTCGAGCGGCGCTTCCGATGCCTTCCGGTGCCGTGTCTACTTCGACAACACGGCGCCGACGATCGTGGTCCAGGCGCCGAGCAAGCCCGTGGATCCGGGCAAGTCGTTCGTCTGCTCGGGGACCTGGGCCGACTTGCGCGGTCTCGGCAGCTTGACCATCGGCAACAAGGAGGCCGCGATCACACCCGCCCGTGGCGCGGCCAGATCGGGCAGATGGAGTGTGCAGCTCGAGGCGCCCGTCGCGTCGATGGAGTTGCCGCTCGTCGCCGAAGACCGCGCCGGCAATCGCACCGAGATCAAGGTGCGGATCGAGCTCGCCGGAACGGCACCGCAACAGCAGCTTCCGGCGGGGTTCGTGGCTGCGGCAGGCGCGGCCGTGAACGACCTCGGGTTTCCACGCTCGCTCGTGCACGCGGCCACGGGGATCGAGCTCGTGGCCCTCGGCTTCGCGCCGGGTGCGAAGCCAACGCTCTATGCGGCCACGAGCGAGGTCTCGAAGCTGCAGTTCGCCGGTGAAGGCACGGCGGAATCGTGTGGCGACCTGACGGCCGACGCCGTTGCGGCGTGGTTGCGCGAGGGCCGTGGCAGCGGTCTCGCGTTGCCGACCAAGGCCGAGTGGGAAACACTGCTCGCCGCGCCGGCGGATCTCGGCATCCAGGGTCTGCGCAGCGGCAAGGCGGAGTGGTTGCAGGGCCAGCAGGTTGACGCCTCGTGGCCCATTGCGACAGCGGCCGGGGAACCGGGCACGCAGCCACGCGACCAGAGCCGGCCGGACCTCGGGTTCCGCGTCGTGTTGCGGCTGCCATAGGGCAGCGCGCGGCACCAGCTCACGCGAACGCGGCGAGCACGCGCGCGACGTCTTCGCTCGTCGTCGCTGGCCCCGGGCTCAGGCGCACCGTGCCGCCCTTCTGCGTGCCGAGAAACGCGTGCAGCCACGGCGCGCAGTGGAACCCGGTGCGCACGTGGATGTCGGCGCTGTCGAACAACGCGCCGAGCTCGGCGGGATCGTAGCCGCCGTGCACGAAGCTCAGGATCGGCACCCTGGGTCCGGCTGCCGGCGACAGCAGACGGACGCCCGGCTTGCGTTTCAGTCCTTCGCGCAGCTCGTCGACGCGCGCGAGCCCGTGCGCGAGCAACCGCGCCGGCTCCTGCTCCTTGACCCAGCGCAGCGCGGCACCGAGACCGAAGATCCCCGGCGTGTTCGGCGTGCCGGCTTCGAAGGCCTGCGGCCACGCGCGCGGATGTTCTTCGAGCGCTTTGCTGCTGCCCGTGCCACCTTGCTTCTGCGGCGGCAATTCGAGCCCGTTGACCGCGACGAAGCCGATGCCCGGTGGTCCGTGCAGCGCCTTGTGCCCGCTGCCGACGACGACGTCGGCCCCGACGCGCAGATCGACGAGGCCGGCCGTCTGGCTCGCGTCGAGCAGCGTGCGGCAATCGTATTGCCGAGCAAGCTCGCACAGCGCTGCCGCCTCGGTGCACGTGCCCGTCACGTTGCTCGCGTGCGTGAAGACGAACAGGCGCGGCCGCCCCGTGGCCAGAGCCGTGGCGGCGTCATCGAGGCTCAGGCTGCCGCCCGGTTTCGGCGCGAGCACGTGAACGCGCAGCGACCGCTCGCGCTCGAGCACGCGCAGCGGACGCACGACGGAACTGTGTTCGAACGCGGTCGTCAGCACGGCGTCGCCGGGTTGCAGCAGCGCGCGCAACGCGAGGTTCAGTCCTTCCGTCGCGCCCGAGCAGAACGCGACGCGATCCCCGCGCAGGCCGACCAGATCGCCGAGCAGCTCGCGCGCCGAGGCTACCTCCTGGGCTGCCGTGCGGCAGTGCGAGCTGTCGCCGCGCGCTTCGCTGACGCCGATGTCGCGAAACCAGCGTTGCACGGCGTCGAGCACCGTGGCCGGTTTCGGGTAGCTCGTGGCTGCGTGGTCCAGGTAGATCATGCTAGGGGGCTGCCTCGCTGATCATGCCACATGCCCGTCAGCTCAGGCCGATCCACCGATCGTAGAGGGCCCGGGCTCGCAGCGGATCGCTGACGCCGAACAGCAGGGTCCGGCCGCCCGCGAACACGCTGAAGCGGCAGCCATCGGCCGAGAACCGCAGCAGGTGCGCCGTGCGTTCGAGGTCCGCCACGGAGCCAGCCAGGCGTCGCGCGAGCACCTCGAGATCGAGCGCTACGGTGCGCGGTGGGTCGACCTGCACCGCATCACGCCCGCACAGCGTGACGGCCGACGCCGGTGGGGCCGCGAGCGCCTCGAACCGGCGGTGCTGGCAGACGGGGCAGTCCGCTGCCGGCTGGGCGCGCAGCGACAGCACCGTGTAGCTGCCGCGGAAGACGTCGCACGTGAAGACGCCCGCCGTCGGGGGCAGGCCGCCGACCAGCAGCTTCAGCGCTTCGGCGACCTGGAAGGCCGCGACGGCGGCGATCGTCGGCGCGAGGATGCCGGCCGTCTCGCAGTTCGCGACGTCGGCCGTTTCGGGTGGGGCGGGCCAGAGGCATCGCAAACACGGCCCGCCAGGCGACACGACCATCGCAGCGCCTTCGGTGCCGACCGCTCCCGCGTAGATCCACGGAATGCGTTGCTCGGCGCACCAGTCGTTGAGCAGGTAGCGAGTCGGAAAGTTGTCGGTGCCGTCGAGCACGAGATCGGGCACTCGGCCGAGGCCGCGCAGGAAGCTCGCCGAGCAGTCCGCGACGTGCGCGGTCACCTTGCACTCGCGGTTGACTTCGGACAGGCGCGCTGCGGCGGCCACGGCCTTGGGCGCTCCCGCCGCGGCATCCGCTTCGGTGTAGAGCACCTGGCGTTGCAGGTTGCTCCACTCGACGATGTCGCGGTCCACGAGCCACAACTCGCCGACTCCAGCCCGTGCGAGAGCATCCGCGGAATGCGTGCCCAGGGCCCCGCAACCGACGACGAGCACGCGAGCGGCTCTGATACGGGCCTGTCCCGAGACCCCGACTCCGACCACGCGCTCCTGGCGACTGTAGCGGCTCACGGGTCGCGTGCGATCATTCGCACCGGGTCGGAGGGAAACTACTTGGGATTGCTGAAGTAGGCGGCATTCGTCTGCACGAAATTCGTCCACTCGGCCGGCACGTCTTCGGCGGCAAAGATCGCGCTCACCGGGCAGGCATCAACACACAACGTGCAGTCGATGCAGTCGTTCGGATTGATGTAGAGCTGCGGATCGGTGTCCTTGCCGTGAATGCAATCCACGGGGCAGACGTCCACGCAGGACTTGTCCTTCACCGTGATGCAGGGTTGCGTGATGACGTGCGTCATGGTCCGAAGCCTAGCCAACCGTTGGTCGGTTGCCAGAGGTGGAAATGGCGTCAACCTGCGGTTGCGCGCGTCTTTGGCCCGGAAGAGGCGAGCGCTTCAAAACAGTGCTTGAAACTTGCGCTCCTGCCTGCCTCGAAGCGGCCATGGCAGATACCGCGCCCTTCGGCGCGGCTCGCAACCATGCATTCTGGTTGCGGCCATGGCCGCGATGACTCTGGTGCGAGAGCAGGGACTTGAACCCTGAAGAGCTTGCGCTCGCGGGCATCTAAAACCCGTGCGTCTGCCAGTTCCGCCACTCTCGCGCGAGCTTGCAGGCTAGCGGGATGGTAGAAACCCGCAAGCCCACTTTGATACGGAATGCTGGTTGCCCTCCAACGCCGTCGTCTTCGGTCCGATGACGGGAAGGCGCAGTCCCTGCGATGGGACCACGCCAAGCAACCATGCCCCGCAACATGATCCAGCCTTCTCGTTCTCGCAAGTGCGGTGCGTTCGTGCTCACCGTCCTGGCTGCGCTCTGGGCAAGCTGTGATTCTTTCGGGCTGGGGGGCACGGAGACGTCCGTGATTCCCCCTGGGCCGGGAGCGCCGGGCGACCCGCTCGAGATCGGGCTCGACTTCTCGGTGAAGAACGATTCGTCGAACGCTCGAACCGAGACGATCCTCGCTTCGGTGCCGTTTCCGCAGAGCGGTTATCCGAGTCTGCAGAACCTCGTGGTCAGCGGTCATGAGACCTCCTGGCTGCCGCTGCAATACTGGGCCGACGGCACGGTCAAAGTCGCTCAGGCGCAGTTCACCGACACGCTCGCGCCCGGAGAGAGCAAGACCTACACCGTGACGCGCGACCAGCCGGCCCTCACGGGCCCGTTCCTGCGCAATTCGTGGGTCAGCGAAGTGGCGACGAACCTCCAGTTCGGCGCCGAAGTGCTCGACACGTTCTACGTGCCGTATCGGGGTCTGGCCGCCGGTGTCGGAACGGTCGTGCAGTCGACGCCGCTCGCGCAGACGACGATGTGGCGCACCTACCACACGCCGGTCGGCGCGCCCGGCATCGGTCGCGACTACCTGACCTCGACGTTCTACGTGACCGAGTATCGCGACATGCCGTTCATGGTCGTGGACTGGATCCTCGGCAACGACTATCTCGGCGCCGACACGGTGCCGCCGGGCAACATGGATCCGAACCTGCGCCCGCTCGGCACGGTCGACGTGCGCAGTGCGAAGTTCTTGTGCCGCGGTGCCACCGATTGCCTGCCCTACCGGCCTGGCGAGGAGCAGATCGGGGGCCCGACCCTGCTCGGCGACGGGTTCGTGGCGTTCCCGGTCATGCAGGACACCTTCCTGCAGGATGCGCAGACGCGCCGCTACCGATTCCTGCTGCGTTTCGTGCCGGGCGGCGCGAGCCCCGGTGAAGTCACGCACTGGCAGGGCACGGCCAACGCGATGCTGCAGGAGCCCATGCACGCGCTCGCGACGCAGCGCGCGTGGCAGGATACCGCGGCCGCAGGACTGCTCGGTGGGCCGATCGAAGGACCGGCGGACAGCAACGCGCGCGCCGAAGCGGACTACCAGAGCTGGCTCGGCAGCAACTCGTTCGGCACGTGGGGCAGTCATGGCGACGTCGAAGCGACCGGCACCACGGGCACGCCTCGCAACCACCCGCTGAGTCCGGAACTGGGTCACGCGATCCAGGGCCAGAACCACCGCTTGCTGCGCAAGCTCGAACAGATGGCCTGGTCGCAGGCGATGCGGCCCTACCACCTCTGGCAGCTGCAGGTCGCAGACGAGCAGAACATCCTGCTGTGGACCGGCACGCCGCTGCTCTCGGTCCCCGGCGAGTCGCTGGGCCGGCGCTACCTGAACGACTCCGATCCGTGGCCGCAATACCGCTCGCTCGTCGCCGGCGAGTCGCCCGCACACGGCTGGGGCTCCTACGACCACGAACACTGGAGCTGCGACCTGCTGTTCGACTACTGGACGATCAGCGGCGACGCGTGGGCGAAGGAAGAGCTGCGGCAGCTCGGCCAGAGTCTCAAGGGAGTCATGCGCCTCCAGTTCTACTACACCGCCTACGTGCAGGCGGCGCGCGCCGAGGGTTGGTGCATGCAGGGTTTCGCCCAGGTCTACCAGGCGACGCACGATGTCTCGATCAAGACGTATGCGATGCGCCGCGTGAACGAGATCGTCGACGTGCAGCGCCACAAGTACCATCCGAGCCGCGCGCTGGCGTGGCAGTCCAACTACCCGAGCACGCATTATCCGTACAACCACGAGTTCTTCATGCCGTGGCAGCACGGGGCCGTGCTCTACGGGTATCTCGGCGCGTACCGGTGCTTCAACGAGCCGGTGCTGTTGCAGATCGCCAGCGACGTCGTCCACACGGTTGCCTACTCGTGGCTGACCAACGTGCAGACCACGCAGTTCGGTTTCGTGACGGCAGGTCTGCGGTACTACGTGCCCGCTACCTACAACGGCGTGGAGGTTCCCGCGAACTACTGGGATGCGCCGCCGATCGGCATCGCATGGGAAGACTCGCCGCTCGGCGGCGTGCACACCTTCCTCACCGGCGGTCTGCATCACCTCGCCGCACTCACGACGAGCTCGAGCGTGCGCAATCGGGCTCTGACCTACGGCGGAATGCTGCTCGGCGAGATGTGGGACAGCGATCGCTGGAACAAGTGGAACTACTGTCTGCCGCTCGTCTACTCCCAGCAATCACAGCAGTAGCAGGAATCGCGACAGCGGTCACGCCGGCTCTTGCCCAGGCGGCCACGTCACGGTGCGGCCGCAGCGACACGCATAGCTCCCGCCCGGCACCACGTGGGCAACCGCCTTCTGGACCACCTCGCCGCAGCGACACACGAGCCCCTGCAAACGGGCCGGGTTGCCGAAGACGAGCGCGTGCGCGGGAACGTCGGCCGCGACGACGCTGCCCATGCCGATCATGCAGAAGGCCCCGAGCTCGACGCCGGGCCCGATCGTGCAGTTGGCCCCGATCGAAGCTCCACGCAGCACGCGCGTCGGCAGCGTCGACTCGGTCGGAGCGCTGGTGCGCAACGCTCGCAACTCGGGGTCGGTGGCCCGCGGCAAGAGCTCGTTCGTGAAGACCGTGTGCGCCGCGACCATCACGCCGTCTTCGATCGTGACGCCGGCACAGACGTAGACGCAGGCGTTGAGCTTGACGAGATCGCCGATCGAAACGTCGTAGGCGATGTAGGTCTTCTCGCCGACGATGCAGTCGCGTCCGACGCGCGCGCCGCGGCGGATGTGGACTCCGTCCCAGACCGAGGTGCCCGCTCCGATCTGCACGTCGGCTTCGACGATGGCGGTCGGGTGAACGTTCGCGGCGCGCTTTGCCTGCTGGCTCATCGCGGCCATTGTGCCCGCAGTCGCTCGAGCTGTCGCGCCGCGGACTCGCGATCGTCGCGTGCTGCGTGGGTGGCTACGGCAGCTCGCTGTCGGGGATCGCGACCCAGCGCTCTTCGGCTGCGGCGCGATACGCGCAGGCCACGGCGACGACCGACGCCATGGCGTCCTCGTCGCCGATGACGGCGGCTTCCTGGCCTCTGATGCTCGCCGCGAAGTTCGCCAACTGCGCCGCAAACGCAGTCACCTTGTCGTAGCCGTGGCCAAAGACCTGCCAGGGTCCCGAGGTCTGCTTCCAGCGCGACTGTTGCCAACCGATCTCGATCGTGCCGCGAGTGCCGTGGATGCGCACGTAGGCCGGCGTCTCCTTGTGCACGCTCCAGGACAGATCGATCGAGCCGAGCGCGCCGCTGCGGCTCGTGAACAGGATGCGCGCCGTGTCCTCGACTTCGACCGCCTGCACGCGGCGACCGAACTGCGCCTGCAGGCGCGCGATGGGGCCCAGCAGGAAGCGCGCGAGGTCGACGCTGTGACAGCCGTTGTCGACCAGCACGCCGCCGCCGCTCTCCGCCGCGCGTGCGTTCCACCGCCGCGTCATGTCGACGTGGGAGCAGAACACGTTCTCGTAGAGCACGATCTCGCCGCAGCTGCCCGCGTCGAGCAGCGCGTGCGCGGCCACGACGTCCGCCGTGTAGCGGAACTTGCTGCCGAGCATCAAACGGCGGCCGGCCTTCTGCGCGGCCTTCAGCATGCTCTCTGCGGCTTCCACGGTCGGCGCCAGCGGCTTCTCGCAGAGCACGTGCAGCCCGCGCTGCAGGAGCACGGTGCAGAGCTCTTCGTGCCGATGTGGCGGCGCCAGCACGAGGGCCGCGGCGAGCGGCGGGCCCGCGCGCGCGAGCTCGTCGACGGTCGCGAACCTGCGCACGAGGTGGTCGGCGGCGAGTCCTTCGCGAGCCGCTGGCACGGGGTCGACCACGGCCAGAAGACGCAGAGCCGGCACGCGCAGCAACGCCTGCACGTAGGCCTCTGCGATCAGGCCGCAGCCGACGATGGCGATCGGCAGCGGTTCCGTTCTCTGCTCACGCATGCTGGCGCAGCAAGGGTTCTAGCCTGGGCCGGGCTGCTGGTTGATGCGCACCGCGACGATGCTGAGCAGGTCGTTCACGCACTGCTCGATGCGGTTCACGCTGGCCACGTTGTCGAGCACGATGGTCTTCTTCGACGTCGCGGGTTGGAAGATGAGCCGTCCACTGCGCATCAGCATGTACTCGACGACGTCGTTGATCTCCTTGTTCATCTCGAGCCCTTCCGTCGACCAGCGCTGGATGTCGCCGAGGTAGCCGTGATGGTGCAGGATCTCGCGCGCGTTGACCTCATAGTAGTTGAAGCGGCTGTTGATGAAGACCAGCGCGAGCAGGAAACCGAGGCCGGCGCTCATGAAGCCGAAGAAGGCCGGGTTGACCTGGATGTCGATGCTGGTGAACACCTTGCCGAGGTAACCCGTGATGTCCGCCTTGTTGTCGAGCCACAACACGAGCAGCACGAGCGCGATGATGGTGATGACGATCGTGATCGACTTGATGCGCGAGAAGTCGAACGAGAACACGAGCAGGTTCAACCACAGCACGAGCATGAACGTGTTGCCGAGCACCGTCGGGCTCACGAGCTCGAGCCACGACAGCAGGAAGAAGACCGTCGTCACGATGAACGTCGGGTAGAGGAAGACCACCTTCGGCCACGGCCGGATGATGACGTTCTCTGGCGTGCGGTCGGCGACCGAGGGGGCGGGGGTCGGTGCGGTCGATGTCATGGCGTCAACAGCTCTCGTCGGATGGATACGTGCGATGGTCGGACACCGCGTTCTGCCAATGGCTACGGGACTCGCACCCGAGGATTGTGGAGATCCTCACGGGCCGGCGCCAGTGATTGCTGGTTCCCGGTGAGTCGACCCGCGTTCTCTGGCGGCCGGGCCGCGCTGTTCGTGCCTTGATGGGCACGTTCGCCCCTCGTTCTGCTCGCCTTCGGCGCGTGCCGCCAGCGCAACCGGGAACCTGACCGCAACCCGCCGCTCCCGATCGCTGCCGTCAACCCAGTACGAAGCGCCGACCGAGCGGGACGATGGCGCCGGCAGCGATCAACTTCGCTTCTGCCCGGCGAACGCGTTCCTGCACGCCTTTGGCCGTGGGCTCGAGGTAGCGGAACAGGTACTCGGTGCGGGCTTCCTGCAGCGGCAGGCCCGTGGCCGCGAGAACGCGTCGAATCGCCTTGTCGCTGTGCACGTCGTGGTGGTCGTGCTGCCACGCCCGCAGCGGTGCCTTCCTGCCGAGCAGTACCGCCACGAACGACCGCCTTGCAATGAGGGCTCCTGCGGCAACCAGGCCCGACGCGACGCCATGCAGCCACATGGCGGTGGCGGCATCGGCCGCCGCGAAGTCGAAGTCCTCGACGAGCAGTCGTCCGCCTGGATGCAGTTGGCGGACCGCATGCGCGACGGAGGCTCTCAGGTCGTCGACGTGATGCAAGGATCGCGCGAACAGGATCGCGTCGAACAACCCGTCGGCGAACTGCGGCCAGTGTGCACCCCGCGCATCGACTCCTCGTCGGCGCGCTGCCCTCACCGCGGTCGCATCCTCATCGATCGCCACCACGGAACAGCGACGCTGCTGCAGCGCCGCGGCGAGTTCCCCGTCACCACAGCCGACTTCGAGCACGCGGCACCGTCGCCGCGGCAGGTGCCTCTGCACGAATGCGAGCGTGTGCGCTGTTCCGGCGGGCAGGGATATTGGTCGTCGTGCAACGGGCACTACGCGTAGCTCTCGATCGGCGGACAGGCGCAGACGAGGTTGCGGTCGCCGTGCACGTCGTTGACGCGCGCGATCGGCGGCCAGAACTTGTGTTCCTTGGTCCACGCGGCCGGGAAAGCCGCGCGTTCGCGCGAATAGCCGTGCTTCCACTCCACGGCCGTCACGGCCTCGGCCGTGTGCGGCGCGTTCTTGAGCGGGTTGTCCTGCTTGTCGAGCACGCCTTGTTCGATCTCGCGGATCTCCTGGCGGATCGAGATCAGTGCATCGCAGAAGCGGTCGAGCTCGGCCTGTGACTCGCTCTCGGTCGGCTCGATCATCATCGTGCCCGCGACCGGGAAGCTGATCGTCGGCGCATGGAAGCCGTAGTCCATGAGGCGCTTCGCGATGTCGCCGACCTCGACGCCGCTACCGGCCTTGAGCTGGCGCACGTCGACGATGCACTCGTGCGCGACCATGCCGTGCTGGCCCGTGTAGAGCACGGGGAAGTGTCCCTGCAGGCGCTTGCTGACGTAGTTCGCAGCCGCGATCGCGACCTGCGTCGCGCGGCGCAAGCCGTCCGGACCCATCATCGCGATGTAGGCGTAGCTGATCGTGAGGATCGAGGCGCTGCCCCACGGCGCTGCGCTGATCGGGCCGATCGCGTGCGTGCCGCCGCCAACCCGGTTGCACGGGATCACGGGATGACCCGGCAGGAACGGCGCCAGGTGCGCGGCGACGCAGATCGGACCCATGCCGGGCCCGCCGCCGCCGTGCGGGATGCAGAACGTCTTGTGCAGATTCAGGTGGCAGACGTCGGCGCCGAGGTCGCCGGGCCGCAGCAAGCCGACCTGCGCGTTCATGTTCGCGCCGTCCATGTAGACCTGGCCGCCGTGTTCGTGCACGACTGCGCAGATCTGCCGGATCGACTCCTCGAACACGCCGTGCGTCGACGGGTAGGTGACCATGAGCGCTGCGAGCTGGTCTCTGTGCGTCTTGGCTTTCTGGCGCAGATCGGCGAGGTCGATGTTGCCGTTCTGGTCGCATGCGACGACGACGACCTTCATGCCGCACATCGCGGCACTCGCGGGGTTGGTGCCGTGCGCACTCTGCGGGATCAGGCAGACGTTGCGCTGTTCCTGTCCGTTGGTGCGATGGAACGCGCGGATCACGAGCAGGCCCGCGTACTCACCCTGCGAGCCCGCGTTCGGCTGCAGCGAACAGCCCTGAAAGCCCGTGATCTGGCACAGCCAGCCCGACAGCGTGTCGAAGATCTTCTGGTAACCCTTCGCCTGGTCGACCGGGGCGAACGGGTGGATGCGGCCGAAACCCGGCAGCGAGACCGGATACATCTCGGCCGTCGCGTTGAGTTTCATCGTGCACGAACCGAGCGGGATCATCGACGTGGTCAGCGACAGGTCCTTGTGCTGCAGGCGGTGGATGTAGCGCAGCAGCTCGTGCTCGCTGCGATGCCGGTGGAACGTCGGGTGCTCGAGGTAGCTGCTCGTGCGCGCGAGCGAGCCGAAGCTCGGCGCCGGATCGCCGAGCCGCAGCTGCAGCGGGCTGGCGCCGAAGGCCGCGAGCAGCTCGAGCAGGTCCTGCGGCTCGACGGTCTCGTCGAGCGTGATGCCGAGGCTGCCGTCGCCGAAATCGCGCAGGTTGAAGCCCTTCTGCAGCGCGACCTTCATGGTCTTCTGAGGGCCCTCCTTGGGCCAGACGCGCACGGTGTCGAAGCGCATGCCGTCCTGCAGGCGATGGCCGAGCGCTGCGAGGGCGTGCCAGAGGCACGCGGCCTGCGCGCGGATGCGTTCGGCGATCGCGCGCAGACCGTCGGGACCGTGGTAGACGGCATACATGCTGGCCATCACCGCGAGCAGCACCTGCGCCGTGCAGATGTTGGAGGTCGCCTTCTCGCGGCGGATGTGCTGTTCGCGCGTGCCGAGCGCGAGGCGCAGCGCGGGTTTGCCCGTGGCGTCGATCGTGACACCGACGATGCGGCCCGGCAGCTGGCGCTGGAACTCCTTCTTCGCGGTCATGTAGGCGGCGTGCGGGCCGCCGTAGCCGAGCGGCACGCCAAAACGCTGCGAGCTGCCGAACACGACGTCGGCGCCCATCTCCCCGGGCGGCTTCAACACGGTGAGCGCGAGCAGGTCCGCCGCGACGGTCGCGAACCCGCCGGCCGCGTGGATCTTCTCGATCGCGGGCGTCAGGTCGTCGATGCGGCCGTCGGAGCCCGGGTATTGCAGCAGGATGCCGAAGTGGCGGCTCGTGAAGGCGGCGCTGCGGTGGTCGCCGACCTGCACGTCGATACCCAGAGGCTCGGCTCGTTGACGGACCACGGCGATGGTCTGCGGGTGGCAGTTCTGGTCGACGAAGAACGTGTTCGCGTCGTCCTTGCCGTGCAGCCGGTGGCACATCGTCATCGCTTCGGCGCCGGCGGTCGCTTCGTCGAGCAACGAGCTGTTGGCGACCTGCAGCCCCGTGAGGTCGAGCACGAGCGTCTGGTAGTTCAGCAGCGCCTCCATGCGGCCCTGTGAGATCTCGGCCTGGTAGGGCGTGTACTGGGTGTACCAGCCGGGGTTCTCGAGGATGTTGCGCTGGATCACCGGCGGCGTGATCGTGCCGTGGTAACCCATGCCGATGTAGCTGCGCAGCACGCGGTTCTCGGCGGCCAGCGCCGTGAGCTCGGCGAGCGCCTCGCGTTCGCTCTTCGCGGCGGGCGTCGCGAGCTCACCGTGCCAGCGGATGCTCGCGGGGATCGCCTTCTCGGTCAGGTCGTCGAGCGTCTCGCAGCCGAGCGCCTGCAGCATCGACTTCAGTTCGGCTGGGCGCGGGCCCAGGTGGCGGCTCTCGAAGGAATCGTGGCGGGGGAACGCGGGGGTGGAACTGGACATGAACGTGGGAGGAGCGCGGGCGGCGCCAGACTGGGGCAGAAGGTATAGAGAGGCAAGGGCGCCGGTTGAAGGGGGCTGACCGGGCAGCAGGCGCCCGCGAGGAATATGTTGGCCCCGGGCCGGAATCCTGCATCGGATCCAGGCGGCAGAGACTCATCCCAGCGTCGATACCCGCGATGCCCTCCGACGGCCCTACAGCACTGCTCGAAGACCTGACCTGGCTGCGAACGCTCGCGCGCCGCCTCGCCCGCGATCCCCATCTCGCCGAGGACCTCGTGCAAGATGCCTGTGCCATCGCGCTTTCCCGGCGCACGCCGCCGAACCAGTGGCGCGCCTGGCTCACCACGGTGCTGCAGAACCTGCTGTGCACGCACCGCCGGCGCGAACGGGCGCGGCTTCGCCGCGACGCCGAGGTCCACGGTCCGCAGCCCGACGAAACCCAGTCGCTGTTGCAGCGCGCCGAAGCGCAGCAGCAGCTCGTTGCGGCCGTGCTGCAGCTCGAGGAACCCTACCGAGCCACCGTGCTGTTGCGGTTCTTCGAAGGTCTGCCACCGCGGCGCATCGCGACGTCCCAGCGTGTGCCCGTGGCCACCGTGCACAGCCGTCTGCAGCGCGCCTTGCAGCAGCTGCGCACACGGCTCGATCGCGATCTCGGCGGGCGCGCGAACTGGCTCGCCGCGTTTGCGCCATTCGCCTGGTCGTCACTGACAACCCCTTCTTCCCTGGCACTCCTCATGCAGACCAAACTGAAGGCCGTCGTCGTCGCCGTCGTGATCGCGAGCACCGCGCCGTTGTGGTGGCCGGCAGGCGCCGCACACGAGGCAGCAGCAGCTCCCGCCGCAGGTGTCTCACCCGATCGTTCTGGCGGCTCGAGTGCCGCCGGGCGTTCGGATCCGAGCCCTGCGAGTCCGCTGCGCGCCGAACGCTCGCCCGTGGCCGGCGGGCAGCAGCACGCGCCTCCCGCGGAAGTCCAGCAGTTCAGGGCGAGCGGACGCGTCTGCAACTGCGATGGCACTGCGATCGCGAACGTGCTCGTCGCTGCCGAAGGTGCGTCCGCCGTGACCGCGCGCAGCGATGCGCTCGGCAACTTCGAGCTCGAGCTGACGACGAGGTCCGCCTCGGTGGCCGCCGCCGAGGACCGCTTCGTCACCGTGTGTGCCGGCGAGTGGTCGAGCGAGGCGACGATCGAGCCCGTGGTCGTCGTCGCGAAAGCCGTCTCGCTCGCCGGCCGCGTCGTCGCTGCCGACGGCGCACCGGTGGCCCGAAGTCAGCTCCAGTTGCAGCTGCCCGACGACTTCGACTCGCGCTTCCAGGTGCCGCTCGACCGCGCCGGCCGTCGCCGCTGGGGCACGAAGAGCAGTCAGGACGGTGCGTATGCGTTGCCGCGCTTGCCGGTCGTCGACGGCGCCGTGCTGCTGGTCACGGCCGATGCGTTCGCGCCGCAGCGCGTGCCGCTGCCCGCGACCGACGCCGACAACCTGCAGATCGTGCTGCAGCGGTTCCACTTCGAAGGTGGCGAACTGCTCGGCCGCGTCATGAGTCCGGCCGGGCAGCCCGTCGCAGGGGCTCGTGTCGCGATGGGCGTGACTTCGGTCGTCAGCGACAGCGAGGGCACCTTCGGCATCAACCTGCGGCGCGCCGGTTGGCCCACGGCGATCACCGCCGCGAAGGCCGGCTACTCGCCCGCGCGCCTCGAGCTGCCGCACAACGGCGGCAAGCAGCGCGAGGACTGGCCCGCGATGATCGTGCTGCGCCTCGGCCCCGAGCCGCAGAAGGTGCGCGGCCGCGTCGTCGATCAGGACCAGCGTGGCCTCGCCAAGGCCGAGGTGTGGATCCACGACCCGACGCTGCTCGGCATCGCCGGCATGCTGCCGCTGCAGGTCGAGTATCTGATCGCGGGCGGCGAGGTGCCGGCCCAGGCCGCGCGCATGCGGGTGCCCTACGCCGACGATCCCACGCAGGACGGCAACTTCACGGACCAGGCCAGCAACGTGCGCGAACCGACGGCTTGCTGGTTCTTCGCGACCACCGATGCCGAAGGCAACTTCGAGCTGGGCGGGCTGCTCGACCGCACCTACACGCTGCGTGCGCTCGATCCGACCTCGGGTCTGTTCGGCGAAGTCGCCGGCGTGACCGGCGGCTCGTTCCAGCAGATCGAGATCGAGCGCGAGGTCTGGCCCGAGCTGCGCGGTCGTGTGCTGTCGCGCAGCGGTCGGCCGATCGCCGACGTGCGCGTCGGGCAGGGCATCGTGGCCTACCGCGCCAACGCGCGGGTGCCCGGCGGCCGCTACGAGGGCACCGCGATGCGCATCGGCCGCGAGACGACGACGGGCCCGGACGGCACGTTCGTGCTGCGCGACGTCGGCAAACGGAACTGCTACTTCAAGTTCTCGGGCGACCCGATCGTGCCGACCTACCTCGAGGCCGACAAGATCGTGGACCCGAAGGACTGCACGATGATCGTGCAGGCGCGCTGCCACGTCGAAGTCGTGCTGGTCGATCCGAACGAAGCGGACCAGGTCGCGTGCGAGAACGCCGCGGGCGAGCGCATCGACGTCGCGATCCTGCGCCGCAACTCGAGCCAGTTCCTGACGGAGATCGAGATCCACAACGGCCGCAGCGGCCTGTTCGTCGTCGGCGAGGACGCCGCGAAGCTCGTGCTGCTGCGCAAGGGCGCCGTCGTGCGCGACATCGCGATTGCACCGGACCCCGGTCGCACGACGACCGTGCAGTGACCGGCGTCACGCGGGCGCGCTGATTCGTCGAGACGCGTGCGTCGCCGGCGCGGTAGGATGCGCGCTCGAAGGAACCCATGCGCACTTCAAACCCAGCCCTCCGCGCCGAAACGTTCGACATCAGCGGCGAAGCTGCCTCCTCGACGATGACCGTGATGGGGGCCGTGCACAAGACCGGCCTCCTGGTCTTCCTCGTGTTCGCGAGCGCCTACTGGATCTGGCAGCAGTTCCCTCCGGCGGGTGGTGCGGCCGCGGCCGGCGTCTATCCGTGGCTCATCGGATCCGCGATCGGCGGCGGCGTCGTGGGGCTCGTCACGGTGTTCCAGAAGCGGTGGGCGGTGGTCACCGGGCCGATCTACGCGCTGCTCGAGGGTGTCTTCCTCGGCGGCGTCTCGGCGCTGTTCGAAGCGAGCTTCCCGGGCATCGCGATCCAGGCGGTCGGCCTCACCGCCGGCACGCTGTTCGCGCTGCTGCTCGCCTACCGCTCGGGACTCATCGCCGCGACCGAGAACTTCAAGCTCGGCGTCACCGCGGCCACCGGCGCGATCATGCTCGTGTATCTGGCCAGCTGGGTGCTCGGCATGTTCGGCGTGCGCATGCCGTTCCTGCACGACAACGGGATCGTCGGCATCGGCATCAGCATGGTGATCGTCGTCGTCGCCGCGCTGAACCTCGTGCTCGACTTCGACTTCATCGAGAAGGGCGAGGAGAAGAAGGCGCCCAAATACATGGAGTGGTATGCGGCGTTCGGTCTGCTCGTGACGCTCGTCTGGCTCTATCTCGAAATCCTGCGCCTGCTGGCCAAGCTGCGCGGCCGCGACTAGGCGAAACGCCGCCATTGCGGCGACCTGAGGCCTCTGCGCGTAGGCTGCGCTCGGCGCCGCATGCGGCCGTCAGGCGGTGGTGAGACTAAATCGCGCCGGCGCTGCGGGATAGCGAGCCTCGGTTGCCGAAAAGACGACCGATGGTCTCGTTGCTGGCGACTCTTCGCGAACGCATGCATCGCTCGAGCACGCTCGGTGCTTCGTTCGGCACGTTGCCGTGGGACGCAGTGCCGTGGGAATTCCCCCAGCCCGAGCGCGTGGTCGCCGTCGGCGACGTGCAGGGTGACCTCGAAGCGCTCGACGCCGTGCTGCGCGCGGCTGCTCTCGTCGACGACGACGGTCATTGGTGCGGAACCAACCATCATCTCGTGCTGCTCGGCGACCTGGTCGGCGGTCATGCCGATTCCAGACTGCTCGTGCCGTTCGTGATGCGGCTCGAACGAGAGGCGCAGCGCGCCGGCGGCCGCGTGCATGCACTGCTCGGCAACCACGACGTGCTGCCCGCGCGCGGCGACGTCGCGAAGTGGACGCGCCGCGAGAAGCGGCGCTATCAGCAGCTTCCTGTCGCCGGGGCGCAGAGCGCGCGCGCATGCGACGCCTTCCGCGGCGACAGCGAGCTCGCGCGCTGGCTGCGCGGTCGCAATGCGCTGCTGCGGCTCGGCGACACGCTGTTCGCGCACGCGGGCCTCGGCGAGTGGTTCCCCGCGACCACACCGGGCGACGTCAACGCGACCGTGCGCGCCTGGATCGCGCACTGGCAGGGCCGGCGCAAGGCGCCACCATCCGACACACGCTGGGCCGCCGGCGTGCCCGGCATGGCGCGTCTGTCGCGGTTCGCCTGTGGCCCGCTGTGGACGCGCGTCTTCAAGCCCGACGGCGACAAGCGTCCAGAGGGCGCGCCAAAGCGCTCGGACCTCGCGCGCTGGCTCGACGACGCCGGCGTGCGGCGGCTCGTGGTCGGCCACTCGCCGGTGCCGGACGGCGACATCCTGCTCGAGCATCCGTATTTCGGCGAGCTCGTCGTGATGGTCGACACGAGCCTCTCGGACCGCCACAACGGCCGGCTGCGCGGACTCGACATCACGGCGGATGGTCTGGCCGTCGTGCGCGGCAAACAACGCGACCGCGATCCTGCCTGTCTCCGGCGCGAGCTCCAAGCACTCGAACAGCCCGGCGCGGCGCCGTGGTGGCAGCGGCTGTGGCGGCGGGTCTGTCGTCTGCTCACGCCCTGGCGCCGCTGAACGCGGTGGAACGCGCACGCGGGCCCTACTTGCGGTAGAAGCGGGGCGTGAGCTCGCTGCCCTCGATCGCCGGTCTCAGGAATCGCTTCGTTCGCGACGGCTTCGTCGGCCCGATCGACGTGCTGACTCCGGCCGAGGTCGAACGCGTGCGCGAGGCAGTGGCGAGCGTGATCAGCGACCTAGACCGCCATCGCGAACGGCTCTACGAGGTCGAGCAGTCGTTCACGGAACGGCCCGGCGAGGTCGTGTGCCACTTCCTCGGCGGCTTCCGCGTGCATGCGGTGCTGCGCGAGCTCGTGTTCGAGCCGCGCATCACGGCGCCGTGTGCACAGCTGCTCGACGTGCAGCGGCTGCGCTTCTGGCACGACCAGGTGTTCGCGAAGCCGCCGCGACATCCCGGCGTCGTGCCGTGGCACCAGGACTACTCGTATTGGACGCGCACGACACCGGCGTGTCACATCACGCTGAACCTCTTGCTCGACGACTCCGACGAAGAGACCGGTTGTGTGCAGTTCGTGCCGGGCAGCCAGAACTGGGGTCTGTTGCCGAAACTGCCGTTCGACGCGCCGCTCGAGGCCATTCGCGCGCAACTGCCGCGCGGAGCGTCGTGGAACCCCGTGGCGGTGCCCGTGCGCGCGGGACAGGCCACGATCCACCACAGCCACGTGCTGCACGGCAGCGACCGCAATCGCAGCGCGCGCTGGCGGCGCGCGTGCGTGCTCAACTACATGGGTGCTGCGGTGCGCGTCGCCGACGGCCGGGAGCCGCTGCTGAAGGGGGTGCCGTTGCTGCCAGTGGGAGCGGTCGTGGAGGGGCCGGACTTCCCGATCGTGTTCGATGCGGGCCCGGACCACGCGGCGCGCGCATGACAACAGGCTGAACGAGCACTCTTTCCCGCAGGCGCCTGCCGGCGTCTAAGCCGTGCCTGACGCAGGCCGGGCATCAGAGCGATCAGCGCGCGAGCACCTCGGTGATCGTTGCGGCGAGCGCTGGCGTCGCCGTGGCAGCACGCGCTTCCTGCAGTGCGATGCGGCTCGAGGCGACCTGGTCCGGGTTCGTGCGGAAAGCCTCGACCGCGGCCGCGCACACGCCTGCATCGGGATCCGCGAGCAGGTCGGTGGCGAGCACGGCGAACCGTTCGCTCCACGGGTGTGAGGCCGCCAGCGCCGTCAGCGCGCGGCGGCGCAGCAGCGGCTCCTCGTCGAGCAGCAGCGGCAGCAGCACGTCGGGGTCGACGATCGGGCCGTCGGTCGGCAGCAACATCAGGCGCGCCCAGCGGCTCAGCGTGGCGTCGGGTGATGCGGCTGCCTGCCGCAACATCGGCGCCGCGCGTTCGCGGTCGAGCACGAACAAGCGCCGCAACGCCTCGGTCCGCGTCGCGACGTCGCCCTGGGTGGCCGCGCGCTCGACGTACGGCAGCGCGGCTTCGACGCCGAGCACTTCGATCACGGCGGCCACGCCCTTCGCGCCGAGGCACGCGACGAGTTGCAGCATGCGCACGTCGTCGACAGCCGGGGAACGGCGCAGCGACGGGACCAGGTACTCCGCGCTCGCGCCGGCCGTCTGGACCGCGGCCCGCATCTCCTCGTCGGGCGGTCGCTCGGCGCTCAGTTGCGCCATCACGGCGTCGCGCGCCGGCTCGCCGGCGATGACGAGCAGGCGCGCCAACGCTGCGCGGTTGCCGCAGCGCGGCTCCGCGAGCAGTCTGGTCAGCGTGGTCAGGCTCCCGGCGGGCAGCGGCGGCAACTGCCGCAGTGCATGGTCCGGTACTGGCAGCCGCGCGACGGTGCGCAGGAACAGGTCGGGAACGCTCGCAGCGAGCTCACGCGCGAGCTGCGGCGACATCCGGGCCGCGCGGCCGTCCTGGAGCAGTTGCTCGACCATGTCCGGGCGCGCGGCGAGCAGCAGCCTCGTGCCCGGCAGCGGCGTGTCGTCCGCGGCGGCACGCAGCACGTTCTCGTAGAGCTGCTTCAGTTCGGCGGCGGGCGCCGTCGCGACCGCGCGCTGCATCGATGCGCGCAGGGCCGGCAGCTCCTCCGCGCGCCGCCACAGCTCGCCGGCGACGCCGCTCTCCCGCTGCGTCGTCTGCATCGGGCCGCCGAGGGCCGCGGTCGCCAGGACCAGCGTCGCGATGTGCCGCTGCACCGACGGCCCCGACTGCAGCGCGAGCTCCAACCAGGAGCGCAGCGGGGCCGTGGGCGCGATCTGCAGATCGCCGTGCCTCCGCAACGCGTCGCGCAGCACCGAGTCGAGGTCCGACGCGAAGCTCGTGTCGCCGAGCACGACCACGGCCGGCAGCAACTGCCGCTTGCCCGGGGGGCCCGCGGTCGACCACGCGGCTTCGATCGCGTCGCGCGCCGCGTTCCACTCGGGATCGCCCGGCGCGAGGCCCATCACGAGCAGCGCACACGCTGCGCTGCCGGCGTCGTAGGTGCGCAGCGCGCGCAACACCTCGGGCAGGAACGCACGCGCATCCACGCCGAGCAACGGCAGCGCGTGCAGGACTTGCGAGCGCACCGCCGGCACCGCGAAGGCTGCCCGCATGTAGGGCACCGCGTCGGGTCCGGCACCCGCGGCGAGCCGCAACGCGGCCGCCGCGTAGCCCGAACGCGCCAGCTGCACCGCGACGTCCGCGCGCTCGGCGAGCAGCCGCATCGCGCGCCGGGCCGCGGGTGCGGCGGTCGCATCGCGCGGCACGGCGTCGAGCAGTGCCTGGATCCCCAGGACCACGACGAAGGTCTCGGGTGCTTCGACCGCGGCGCTCGCGGCGCGCACCGACATCGGCTCGAGCAACGCCGCTGTACACCGGCGCTCGGCTGCAGTGCCCTGGCGGCGCAGGCGTTGTGCCTGCTCGCGCCAGCCGCTCGTCGCGAGTCCCCGCAGTTGCTCGCACGCCGACGAACGGCTCGCGGCGTCGGCTTCGCCCAGCTGCCGCAGCAGGTGCTGCTCGAGTTCGCTCCCTCGCGTTGCGACCTCGCCCGCGGTGAGTGGCTTCGTGCCGGCTGGCAACACGCCCGCTCTCAGCAGCTGTTCGTGCAGCGCGGGGTTCTTCGCAGCGAGCTCCATCAGGTGCTCGAGCCCGCGAGGCTGAGGTCCTGCCTGGGCGCGGAGCAGCGCCAGCACTTCGACGCCGCGCGCGGTGCGCTGCCAGCGCTCGCAGAATCCGGCGTGACGCAGCCGCTGCGACCCGAGCAGGCTGGCGCAGCGCCCGGGAGTCAGTCGCCGCGCGTCGAGGTCGCGCAGCAGCTCGCCTTCGACGAAGGATCCCAACGCATGGTGGAGCAGCAGCACCGCCGTGCCGACGGCCTCGACCTCCGTGAACGCCGGCGTGCGCGCGCGCAGCGTGCACCACGCGGCGAGCACGCGGTGCGGGTCGCGGTCGCTCAGGTGGTCGGCGAGCTCGACGTCCTCGACCTGGCCTGCGATCAGGCGCCGCGTCAGCCGCGCGGTCTCCCGCACGCTCGCGTCGCGGTCCTCGGCCAGCGCGGCGAGCCGTTCGTGCGTGGCCTGGTCGGGCTGGCCCGCTGCCGCCGCGAACAGGATGCCCAGGGCGCGCACGCCGGGTTCTGCGTGCGCGAACAGCGCCGGCAATGAGCGCCGGATCTCGTCGTGCGCGCCGAGCACGAACAACGTCTCGAGCACGATCGCCGAGTGCGGCGCCCAGGCGAGCGGAAGCCGCGCGGCGAGCGCAGGCGCGCTCTCGCGCGCCCACTCGGGGCATTGCCGCAGCGCGTTCGCGAGCACCGGCACGGAGTTCGACGAGGCCTGTGGCACGGCCGCAACCATCGCCATCACGGCTTCGGGACGCTCCGTGCGCACCGCGAGCGCAACCGTCGCGGCCGCGGACACGAGCTTCGCGGAGCGCAAGCACGGCTCGAGGCTCGGCCAGTGCTCCGCCGCGAGCGGGCCGAGCGCGGCGAACACCTGGAGCGCGGCGCCCGCCGCGGGCGCGGGGGCCTCGGCGCATACGGTGGCGAGCACAGCGCGGAACGATGGGTCGTCCCTCGCGAGCTGGGTGCAGCGCTGCTGCAATTCGCCGGCCCCGCGCGTGCCGAGCAGCCGCACGAGGTGCTGTTGGCGACGTTCCGCCGGCGCGCCGGCCGCTTCGAGCACGGCGAACAGCTGCAGCTGCCGCGGTGCCGGCGCCTTCGCCATCGCGGCTTCGACGGCCGCCTGCACCGCGCTGGCATCGTGGGCCGCGGCGGCGGCGAAGACCGGCAGCAGCGCGGGCGAGGGGCGTTCGTCGACCTTCGCGATCAGCATGTCGAGGTGCGGCAGCAGCTCCGCGCCGAACGTCGGCAGCACGCGCAGCGCGCGCCCGACGTCCAGGTCCGACGAACTCGCGAGCAGCTGCAGCGCCTCGGGCAGCGGCAGGTCCGTGAAGCCCGAGATCGCGTCGATCGCGCGCAGCACGCAGTCGTCGGGCGGCGCCGCGAGCAGGGCGTGCAGCCGCGGCGCCGCCGAACGGAACGCGTCGGGGAACTGCAGCACGACGGCCAGCGCGAGGTGGCGCAGCGATGGGTCGGCATCGGCGAGGCATTCGACGATCGCGTCCGCGGCGTCGGCCGCTTGCTGCGTGCTCTGCAGTGCTGTGCGCAGCGTGCCCGCCGTCGCGGGTTGCGTGCGCGCCGGGTCACCGTGCGTGGTGCACGCCACGAGCAGCATCGCGAACAGGATCGACGCCCAGGGCGAACGCATCGCCGCTATCCTACTACCGTGCGCGTACGCCCGCCGTCGGTCCTGGTCGTGTTCGCCGCGTTGCTCGCGGGCCGCGCGGCCGCGCAGGACCCGGGTGTGTCGATCCCGGACTCGCTGTGGGCGAGCTGTCCGGCGGACGGGTTGCCGCGCCACCTGCTGCGTCTGTCGACCGGTGGCGCGGATGCCGCGGCACGCGATGCGTCGGCGCGGGCGCTCGCGGCGCTGGGGCCGCGCGCGCACCGCTGGCTGCTCGGCGGCATGCGGCTTCCGCCCACTCTGGCGCTGCACGGCGTCGCGCCAGCGTTCGGCGATTTCGGTCCAGCATCGGCGTGGGCGATGCCGGCGCTGCTCGAGTCGTTGGCGGTGCGCAGCGGCGACCGCACGACGCTCGCTCTGCTCGAACGGCTCGGCAGCACGGCGAAACCGGCGGTTGCACCGTTGAGACGGAACGGATCGCCCGAAGCGAAGGCGCTCGCGGACCGGATCGACGCGCTTCCCGACGCCGTGCCAACGTTCGCGCCGATGCCGTCGGTAGCGCCCGTCGACGCCGCGTGGCGCGAAGCGCTGCTCGCGGTGCTGCGCGACCCCGCGCAGGTCGCGCGCTGGTGGCCCGCGCTGCAGGCGCTGCTCGGCATCGACGAGTTGGCTTCGATCGCGGCCGCCGAGGTGCTCTTGCTGCATGCCGCGGAGTCGGACGGCGAGCTCGCGACCTGCGTGCGCGAGCTGCTGTTCGCGCTGCGGTGCTACCACGCGGCGGATGCGCTGCGTTCGCTCGACGCGGCGCTGGCGCTGCCGGCGCCGCATCGCGACCCCGCGCTGCGTCGTGCACTGCTCGCGAGCTGCCCGCCGCTGAACCTGCGCGGGCCATCGCCGCGGCCCGATGCGCAGCGTGTGCTCGCGTTCGCGGCCAGTGCGTCACCGGCGGAGCGACGGCTCGCGGCGTTGTCGGCGGCGATGCACAGCGTGCTCGCGCCGGTCCGCGAGGTGCACCGGTACGACGCGCTCGCGGCGCTGCTGGCCGACGGCGATGCGACGACTCGCGAGCTCGCGGCGGTCGCCGCGCGCAGCTCCGACGCGCTCGTCGAAGAACGCTTCGCGGAGTCGCCGGACAGCCGCGTGGCCTGGGTCCAGTTCGCCGACTGGGAGCCCGAGTACCTGCGGCGCGTGCCTCGCGCGCGGCTCGCGCAGGCGCTCAACGTGCTCGCGCAGGCAGGCGGCACGAGACCGCGCTCCGACACGGGCGGCGTGGCCGAACAGTTGCTGCGCACGACCGATCCGCCGCGCGATACGAGCGGTGCGCGTGAGCTGCTCGCCGCCGTCGCCGCGAAGGCGCCGGAGCTGCTCGCTCCGTTCACGGACGGCGACGAACCGACGCGGCGCGCGCTCGCGCAGGTGCTCGCCAGCACGACGTCGATGCCGCCCGCGATGTGCGAGTGGTGGCTCGACCAGCAGACTCCGAAGGTCGACGACCGCGCGATCGGCGATCACCTGCCGCTCGCCACGGCGCCCGCGCTGCTCGGCCGCCTGCGCCGCGGCGAGCGACTCGAGCACACGCTCGCGCTGCTACACACGACGCGCGCGTATCTCGACTGGCACGAGACGATGGACCGCGACAGCGACGCGTTCGCGGCGATCGTATCGCGCGTGCCGGCGAGCCATCTGCAGGCGTTCGCGAACCTGCTGACGTGGGGCGCGCAGCGGCGGCGCGTCGCCGAGCAGTTGCTGCTCGCGCCGGACACCGCGGCCGCGCTGCGGCCGTTGCTGCTGCGTGGCCTGAAGGGCGGCAACGAGCAGTACCCGCCGAGTGACGCGTTCGTGCTCGCGTGCCTGAAATCGCCCGACTACGAGCTCGCGATGCACGGCGCGTCGATCGCGGGACGCGCGGGCGGCTCGCGCGATGCGGTCGTGGCGCTGCTGCTCGAACGGCTGCCGGCCGCCGACGAGAACGTGCGGCGCGGCATCGTGCGCTCGCTCGGGCAGCTCGGCAGTCCGGCAGCCCACGCGGTGCTGCGCGAGCAGTTGCACAGTGGCTCTGCGGTGCTGCAGCGTGATGCCGCGATCGCGCTCGCGAGCGCGGCCGAGCCCGACGCGGAGGCGATGGCCTGGTTGCGCGCGGGCATCGCGAGCGACGACGTCGAGCACCGCCGGCAGGTGTGGCGGTGGATCTCGTTCTCCGAGGAGGTGGCGCCGCTGTTCCTCGACGAAGCACTGGAACGCCTGACCGCCGGCGGCGACGTGCAAAACTCACTGCGCTTGCGGTCGCTGCTGAGCACGGTCGCGAAGACCCGCCGCGACGAGGTACTGCGCGTGGTCGCGCGCCTGACGCGTCACGCCGACGATGAGATCGCCAACTTTGCCGAGGACCTGCTGCAGCAGCTGTCGGCGAAGTAGTGCGCACGGTAGCTCACGAATTCGGGCAGGGTCACAAGGAGCCTGGCCGCGGCTCGCTGCGTGACGGGCCGCGCGGACAGTGCGCGTGGCGCGATGGGCGCGATGGCAGGGACGTTTGCCGCGGTGCGCGGCGTGCATTGCGTTTCCACCGCAGCACGGATCGATGCCGTGCATCCGGGAATCACTCCCAGGGCCGCGCCTCGTTACTGCTGCGCAGCCCCGAGGTACTGCGCTGCGAGAGGTTCAGCCCCCCATGCCGCGTTCCGCCACGACGTTCTTCGTCATCCTTTCCACCGGTTCCGCGGTCGCCCAATCCGTGACGGCGACGTTCTTGACCGCGACGCCCGTGGTGACGCTCGCGTACTCGTCCGTGCTCGGCCAACCGCCCGTGCAGCAGACCGTGCCCGCGAGCACGGCCGGCCCGCGGTCCCTGTTCTCACCGAGCGGCAGCACGGAAGCGCTCAGCACCTGGTACGACTACGCGTTCGCGACCGAGACGCAGGTTGCATGGCAGCAGCGCGCCGAGGTGCAGGAAGCGGCGCCGTCGTTCGCCGTCGCGACCGGCGAGATCCTCGTCGACCTCGTCGCGACCACCGCGACGCCGGTGACCATCGAGCTGGTTCGCCAGCTGACCGCGGGTGCGGGCACCGTGATGCCGGCGTGCAGCATCGACATCGGCGACGACGGCATCGTCGAGATGACGGAGGCCACTTCCGCAACGCTGCACATCGGCTCGATCACGCTCGGGGTGCAGCCGCTGCGGATCCGCATGCGCAGCCACGTGAGCCAGATGGGGCTCGGAGCGGTCGACCTGTTCCTCATGATGCGCGTGTTCCCGAACAACTCGCTCGTCATCAGTCCCGTCGGCGTCAACTGTTCACTCGGATTGCTGGAGGCTCTGCCCGCGTTCTCCGCAACGGGCGTGCAGTTCCGGTCACCATCTGCCTATCCCACCGTGCTCGTGCTGGGGCTCGACGTGCAGCCGTTGACGGCGCCGCTGTTCCCCGCGACGTGCCGGTTGTTGCCGCGGCCCGACGCGCTTCTACCGTTGTTGCAGGGCCAGACCTTCACGCTGGCGCTGCCGGCAGCCGTGCGGCCCGTGACGCTGTGGGCGCAAGGCGTGACGGTCGCGCCGGGCCCGCTGTTGCCGACGGGCGGCTTCTGGCTGTCCGCGTGGTGAGCGGCTGCTCAGAACGGGCCCACCGTTGCGGTCACCCGCCACGGTCAACCGGGGCGGATCGCGCAACGCGTCATTCGGCTATGGCGGCGGCGCCGCGCCGTCAGGGCAGCGCGCCGGCTCCCTGCAGCGTGCGCGCGAACAGCACGTGGTTCTCGAGGTGCACGTGCTCCATGACCTCGCGCTCGAAGTCGGCGAGGCCGAGGTAGAGCGCGCGCCACGTGCCGCACGCATGCGGCGGTGGCACGTAGCCGTGCGCGAGCTCGCGCATCCTCGCGAGCGCCCGGCCGTGGTCGTCGTGTTCGGCGGTCAAACACTGGATCGGCGCCCACGCGCGTTTGCCCGCGCCCGCGACGATCATCGGGAACAGAACGTCCTCCTCCTTCTGCATGTGCTGCTCGAGCGAGTGCGCGAGCTCGAGCAGGTGCGCCGCGAGGCCGACCGGGCAGCCCGGTTTGCCGCCGTGTACGCGTTCGACCTTCTCGGCCATCGCGATCAGCCGCGGCAGCTCGGCGCGGTGGCCCGCGTGGAAGTGATCGACGACGTGCGCGATGATCTGCACGAGCGGCCGCTCGCGCCAGTCGTCGACGGCGGCGATCGGTGTGAGCTCGGCGCGCAGCTCCGCGAGCAGCTCGTCGACGGGCAGGTGTCGCTGCCGGCACGCGTCGGCGAGCGTTCGTTTGCCCTGGCAGCAGAAGTCCAGGTCGTGGCGCTGGAACACGCGCGACGCACCGGCCCAGTTGGTCGCCAGGTCGGCCAGCGTCGCGGCCGGGTGGATCATCGTCAGGTCGGTCATGGAAGCCTCTGTCCCGAGGAACAGGGCTGCGCGCGGCGAATTGCTCGGGCCGAAGTGCGTAGCCGCGGCGCGGCTGCGGGCGCACGCAGCGAGCGCGAACCCCGAGGTTGCCCTGGCGCCCCGATTCGCTCACTGCCTGCGCATCGCGCGTCGCCGAGATCGGGCGCGGTTCACGGAGAGCATCGAGTGCGCAACCGAGCAACGGCATCACGAGCTGCACGCGTCCGCAACAGGACGATTGGCGTACGAGATTTCCATGGCCGGGGACAGGCAGGAGGTTCTTCTGTGCGAGCCGCCTGCGGGCGTCAAAGCCGCATGCCGCCACCGCACGACCGGGTGATCGCGGCCTATCGTCGATCGAGCGCCAGGAGGCGACGGCGAACCGACGGCGCGCACGGGCCGGGCGCAGGTGACGCGGCGCGCCGCGCGCGGTCCGGCAATTGCGCGGCCGCCCGCCCGCGCCCTCGCCCCGTTCGCTACAGTTCGCCCATGCCCTCGATCCCTCGTCGCTCGTTCTTCCCGATCGCGATTGTGTTCGCATCGCTCGCGCCGCTCGAAGCACAGTGCCCGCTGCAGCTGCTGCCGGGCGACGGCGTGCCTGGAGCCAATGGCGAGGTCCGGTGCGCCATGCAATGGGATCCCGACGGCGCCGGCCCGCTGCCCTCGCGGCTCGTGATCGCCGGCAACTTCACGCTGATCGGCACGACGCTCGCGAACCGCATCGCCGTGCAGGATCCCGCGACGGGTATCTGGGCCCCGCTCGGCAGCGGCATGAATGGCCCGGTGCAGGCGGTGGTCGGGCTGCCTAACGGCGATCTCGTCGCCTCCGGTCAGTTCGAGACCGCGGGCGGCACCGCGGCGAGGTGGCTCGCGCGCTGGAACGGCAGCGCGTGGTCGGCGATGAACGGACAGTTCATGTATTTCAGCCTGAACGCGTCGTTCGGCGTGCACGCGCTCGCCGTGCTGCAGAACGGCGACCTCGTGATCGGCGGCGAGTTCTTCGATCCCGCGACCGGCATCTATTCGCTGATGAAGTGGAACGGCAGCACGTGGTCCGGGCTCGGCACCGGCATCAGCGGGGCGACGTGGACCGTCAACTCGCTCGCGGTGCTCGGCAACGGCGACCTCGCGGTCGGCGGCGCGTTCACGGCCGCGGGCGGCGTCGCGGCGAACCACGTCGCGCGCTGGGACGGCGTCAACTGGTCGGCGCTCGGCTCGGGACTCGACGGGGGTGTGCATGCGATGGCGGTCCTCACCGGTGGCGATCTCGTCGTCGGCGGCTGGTTCACTGCGGCCGGAGGCCTCGCCGCGGGCGGCGTCGCGCGCTGGAACGGCATTGCCTGGGCTGCTCTCGGCGCCGGCACGAGCGGCGGTCCGAGTGGGCCCTACGTGGCGGCGATCGCCGAGCTCGGCAACGGCGACCTCGTCGTCGGCGGCAACTTCGCGGCTGCGGGTGGTGTTCCGTGCGCGAGCATCGCGCGCTGGAACGGTGCTTCGTGGTCGCCGCTCGGCAGCGCCGTCGCGGGCAGCACGGCGACGGTCCGCAGTCTCTTCCCGTTGGCGTCCGGGGACCTGCTCGTCGGCGGCGCCTTCCTGTTCGCCGGCACGATCACGGCGAGCAACCTCGCGCGTTGGGACGGCGTCACCTGGTGGGCGACCAGCAGCGGCACCGATGGGCCGGTGTTGGTGCTGCGCACACTCGCGAACGGCGACGTGCTCGCGGGCGGCATGTTCACGAAGCTCGGCGGCGTGGCGGCGGCACACGTCGCGCGCTGGCAGAACGGCGTGTGGGTGCCGCTCGGCGCCGGCGTCGACGGCATGGTGAGCGCCGCCGTCGAGATGCCGAACGGCGACGTCGTCGTCGCGGGCCAGTTCGCGAGCGCCGGAGGCATCCCAGCCAACAACATCGCGCGTTGGAACGGCAGCACGTGGGCACCGCTCGGCGCCGGCATGGGCGGCAGTGCGGCGATCTTTCCGTACGTGGCGGCGCTCGCCGTGCTGCAAAACGGCAACCTCGTCGCGGGCGGTCGCTTCACGACCGCCGGGGCAACGAGCGCGAACCACATCGCGCGTTGGGATGGCACGTCGTGGTCCGCGATGGGCGCCGGTGTCACGGCCGGCTTCCTGCTCCTTCCGCAGGTGGCGTCGCTGCTCACGCTGCCGAGCGGCGAGCTCGTCGTTGGCGGTGTGTTCACACAGGCCGGGGGAGTGACGGCCAATTTCGTCGCCAGATGGAACGGCGGCGTGTGGTCCGCGATGGGCAGTGGTTGGGGCAACGGCGCCGGCAGCGGATTCGTCGCGGCGCTGCTCGGCCAGGCGAACGGCGACGTGATCGCGGCGGGATCGTTCAGCACGTTCGGTTTCAACGGCTCGTGGGTGCAGCGTTGGAGCGGCGGCACGTGGACGAACCTGTCCGGTCTCACGGGCACGACCGTCAACGCGCTGATGCAACTGCCGGACGGCGACGTGCTCGCCGGCGGCACCTCGCTGCAGGCTCCGGGCGTGCCGGCGAACTCGATGGTGAGGCTCAGCGGGTCCACGTGGTCGGCGATGCCCGGAGCGGGCGGCTTCGACGGGGGCGTGTACGCGCTGTCGCTCGACGCGGTGGGTATCCTGCGCGCAGGCGGGGGCTTCGCGGGCGTCGGTGGCGCCGCGTCGACGTCGCTCGCGACGTTCACGTCGACGTGTGCTCCGACCGTCGCGAGCAACGGCGCCGGATGCACGGGTTCGGCGGGCGTGAACCAGTTGGCGTCGACGTCGCTGCCGTGGATCGGTGCGTCGTGGGACACGCGCGCGACCGGCATGCCGGGCAACGGCCTGGTGCTGCGTGTGCTCGGATTCTCGACCGTGTCGGTGCCGCTCGTCGCGATCCTGCCGCAGGGTGGGCCCGGCTGCACGCTGTTCGTCAGTCCCGACTTCGTCGACGTGCATCTCGCGGTGGGAGGTGCGGTCTCGACGTCGCTCGCGATCCCCGACTCGATGGCCCTCGTCGGCCTCGTCGTGCGCGCGCAGGTGGCGGCGCTCGAACTCGACGCGCTCGGAGCCATCGTCAACTTCACGGCCTCGAACGCGCTCGCCGCGACGATCGGCGCGTTGTAGGCGACCCCGAGACGGCCCGCCGGCCTACTGGCGCGCGGTCACTTGCCGGGTTCCTGGCGCACGAACCGCGGGCGCGCGGCGAGCGGCGAGGCCTGCAGGGCGCGCTGCATGGTCTCGAGCTCTGTCGCCGACAGCGAGCCGGAGATCTGACCCCGGCCGGGGATGCGAGACATGAAGCACGGCACCATCAGGACCTCGTCGTTCCACAGGATCGCCGAGTACTTGCCAACGTGCTTCTCGCTCCAGTTTCCGTAGTCGGCGGCGCGCGCGTCGATGGTCCGGTACTGCAGGGCGAGGCCTCCGTCGCGAGCGAGGGCCACGGTGATGCCCTTCGGATCGAGGTCGCGGTTGCCGAAGTGCATCTCGTGCATGTTCACGGCCACGAGCTCGACGAGGTGACGTTGGTCTGCTGGCAGCTTCTGGATGCGCGTGGGAATCGCGCCAGCGTTCCAGTCCTCGTCGGTGAAGGCCGGGACGCATGCGTTGCGCAGCCAGGTCTGCATGCTCGGTTGCCACTGGCCGGCGTTCCTGGCGTCGGCTCCGATCCGGTGCACGAACCAACGCAGGTGCTTGCCGGCAAGCGGGCCCTTGGGATCGTCGTGGAACGACTCGATCGCGGTTGGATCGGCACGCAGCTTCTCGCGGCCGCCGGCATCGAGCCATGCGACGAGTTGCGCGCGTTCCGCGGGGAGGTCGAAGGACACACCATCGACGAGGTAGTCGCTGTCGGCGACGATGCGCATCTCGAGCTTGCCTACGGTCTCGATGCGCCGTCGCGCGAGATCGATCGCCGCCGCGTCGGCGTTCGCGAGGTCGACCGTGAACCCGATCGCTCCCTGCCGCGCCACCTTCGCCTCGTCGCCGATGCGCGCCTGCACGTTGGCCACGGTCTCGGCGAGCACCTGCTCGAGGTCGCGGTCCGTCTGGCCGCGCAGCGCGCGCTGCAGCGCGTCGACGGGCAGCTCGTAGACGAGCCGGACCGCGGTCGGGGTGGCAGGCGGGGAAGGGGGCGTGGGGGACTGGCTCGCCAGCGCGGCGGCCAAGAGGACTGCGGACACGAATGACGTGGTTCTCATGCTCCTCCGAGTGGCCGCGAGGTTCGGCCGCGGCCCGCCCATTTACAAGCCGCGACACGGGCCGAAGGGTTCCGGCGTCGACGGCTGCTTCGGCGAGCCGGCGCCTCACCGCAGCGCGAGCTCGCGGGCCTCGCTCAACACACCCTCGGCGTCCGTCTTGCCGTCCCAACACGCGGCCTGGACGAAGATCGACGTCGTGTCGCCGAAGTTCGGCACGGGCAGCCGCTGGCGCAGCCGCCACGACCCGGCCTCGTCGATCGCGCCAAGGCACCGGGGGATGTCGAGCAGGTCGAACCGGAACGGCAGATCGGGCCGATCCGCCGGCCGGCCACCCGAGGTCGCGTGCAAGTGGAACGCTCCTGCGAACGTCGGTGCGGGTTCCGCCCGTCGTTTCGTCGACACCCAGGCCGCCGCGGCCCAACCCGGTGGGCCAGTGAGCGCGACGTCGACCTCGATCCAGGCGTCGCCGCGCTGCACGCCGCGTCGAGCTGCAGCGGCTCGACGACGAGACGCACGGGCGCTTCGACGACGCCGTTCGGCGTGCACAGAGTAACGGCGTGCTCGCCCGGGCTCATCACGCGCGGCAGTGTCAGGCGCAACGTCGAGCCGTCGATCACGCGCGCGTGCTGGATCCAGTGGCGGCCGATCCAAACGCGATCCGCGACCCCCGGCGCGTCGAGAGCGCGACCGCGCAGCACGAGCTCCGCGCCGCTGAACGCCGTCACGTGGCCAGGTGCGATCGATTCGATTGCCGCGGTCGGCCGCGCCCGCGGCTCGGCGGGCGCTCGCTCCGGCGCAACGCCGAGATGCGCTACCAAACCCGCGGCGAGGATCTCGTGTCCCACGGCCGAGAGATGCACCCAATCGGAGAAGCACACGGGATTACCCGAGAGCCCGTGTTGCCACGGATCGGGACATCCGGCCGTGAAGCGCTCGACCATCGCGGGCGCATCGACGACGGGCACGTTCTCGGCCGCAGCGACCTCGCCGAGCACCGCGCGATACTCGAGCGCGATCGGGTACTCCGCGAGCGTCTTCGGCGGCAGCGGCGGCAGGATCACGACCACGCGGCTACCGGCGCGACGCGAGACCGCGATCATGCGCAACACGTTGCCCCGGAAGTCGGCGAG
>Ga0111539_10000172_pt1 | contig 74842 bp, 69 predicted proteins | sample RhiMethybrSRZTD1_FD_79667 | JGI IMG/M metagenome (GOLD analysis project Ga0111539, IMG submission 79667) | Populus rhizosphere microbial communities from Tennessee, USA - Rhizosphere MetaG P. TD hybrid SRZTD1 (version 2) (version 2) | ecosystem: Host-associated > Plants > Roots > Rhizosphere >...
AGATAAATTCATTGGGCCGGCTAATTTAACCGATGCCTCCTTATTCGGCCTACCACTTTTGAAATAGTACAAGAAAGAGCAAGGACAAACGGCGAGGACGGAGCATGTTGCAGTCTGACTGAACAGTCAAGTTAGCAGGCAAGTTGGTATTTGATTTGACGCAGAAGAAAAGGGCTATACAGAAACTTTGTCCTTTATTTGAATGTAAAGGATGTTCTTCTCCAAGACGATTTCGTGAAACTCCGTAAGCACTTTTTGGATCGTCGGACTTAACAGATTGAGTTCGGCAAGTGGAGTAAACACACGACCATGCCACGGACAGGTGATTCGTTCTGTCACGCATGGATGGCGGTCTAAGCTGGCTCCTTCATGAGGACACATTCGACCATATACGAAGAGCTTCTGTTCTCTCCGCACCACCCGCAATCCTAAATGATCGTCGCGACCGACCAGCCATTCTTGTTGTAATCCCGCTCCTTGCTCGATGCTGAGCTGCACCGGCGAAAACGGCGGTGAGGCGGGAGGAGCAACCACGTTGGAACATACAAGATTCATGGTTTGCTCAAAACCATAGCCTTCACTTGGCCTTTTAAAGGTATAGCCCCAAGAGCGGAGTTGCCCCCTTCTCTCGCGCATGGGAATATCTGCAGTCATGAGATTTTTGTAATTCTTCTTAATAAGCCACCGAATGAGGGGAAATAAAAACTTGAGGAATTTCGGAGACCCAACGCTATAGGTTGTCACCACTTTGGTTTTGGTCGCATCTAGAGTATCGTATGTCGTTTCAACGACTAACACAAAGAACAAAAAAGTCGTGTAATAAATTTGAGTCCGTTCATCAAGTGAATAATTGAACACGGCCATTGGGATCTTTACCCCGAGAACCTTTTGTAAATTTATAGTGGAAATCTCGCGCCTACCAACATTAGCAATGACCGTCTCGACAAGTTCATGGACGCAATGAAGGTGCGGTACGTCCTTGTAATTCCATTCCGCGTCTGCAACAGCATAATGGCCCTCGTGCTCCATGGAGAAAGAAGAAAAGTACAGCCCTTGGCCCGTAAGCTGAACAATAAGTTGCTCTTTACTTCTTCTCATGGATGGTCACTGGAAATTTATGAATTAATTTTTGGGAGTAGCAACCGTAATAATATTGCCAAGTCTCAACGGAAAACTAAAGAGATTTGGGAGCCAATTAGCAGACATTCCCATCGCCCACAGGAGGTGCCTGATTAAATATCCTATAGGATAGTGGTTGTAGGACTTGACGACGTCTAAGACTTTATAACCCGATGACTCAAGAAGTCGAGCAATCGTGTTAGGGGAAAAGAGCTGTGGATGCTGAAGACAAAAAGGTGGCCATCCTCCTCTAAGAAACCGGGAAAGCAATGAGCTTTCATCGTGAGTAACAAAAAGCAAGACTGCCCCATTAGTTAGAATCGGTCTCATATCTTCCAAAATACGACGAGGATTCAACAAGTGGTCCAGGACATGAACCATGCTTAATACCGATATTTGAGCTTTAGGGACTATGTGAAAATCAAACATAGACGGGAAAATCTTGTATGGTGTACCGGCAATTTTGCGTTCCAACTCGGGATGCACCACCTGATTGGGTTCAAATAGCCACATGAATTTGAAGTCGCCTTTTTTAGCGCACACATGAGCCAAGAACCCTTGGTCCGTCCCCACCTCAAGATAATCTCCCGTAAGCGGAGAGAATTTTCTGAGAACGTCAAAGTAGCCGCATTGGGTTTTTTCAAGCGATTTTAAAGGTACATCGGCCATATTATGCGCCATGCTCTTGTAGAGCTGATTCAGCTGATCATTTGAAAAGTACGTTGGGCAATAAAAAGTTCGACAGTTCTTGCACCTATAATAAGAAAAAAATATCTTTTCCTTGAAGAAACCGCTCCAATGTTCTTTCAACGCATTCATATCGGCCGACTCAGCAGGAGGGTGGGACGAACAACGTGAATTTTCGTACACTTCTTCACATTCACAGACGGGACAATTCCGCCTTGTGTACAACTGAGGTGTAGACAAAAGAGGCACATGAGAAGTCATCATAGCTTGGTTCAAGCTTTCCTCTGATATGCCGTCAAAAGGATACCTTTTTTGACCGGTATATAATCATCCTTTATTGCATGGAAAATCCGCTGTAGCACACCGAGTCGTACGACCCTCAGCCTGGATTCGGGTCCGATGCCTTTATTGAAATTTGCTTCTTTTGAGACTATCCCGCGAATGATATCTCCATTAAGGTTTCGCTCGATATCTGTGTCGACAAACAAGTAGCGCGGTTTTTCCGATTTAATACGTTCAATACAAAGATCGCTTTCCTTAGTCGTAATCACAAACCATTGAACATCAAAAAATGGCATCGCGCTATATCTGTCGGCTAAGAAGGGAATATAGTTATCATATTTCGAAATGATGTATATGGCTGAGTTGGCGCCGGAAAATTCTTTGACTAAAGAAATAGAATCTTCAAACGGCTTCGGGTCCATGGTAGAGGTAAAGGTGCCCTTTTCCAGGTTCCATTTGAAAGCTTTATGGTCGATAAAATTTTCATCAAAAGTCCGCTTCGAAGAGTAATAGGCAAAGCAACCAGGTATATAGACGAATCCAAAAGAAGCCACAATTAGGACAAGTAAAAGCGGCTTTTGATATTCTTTGAAGCTAGTCCTTTCGAAAACCAATTTCAAATAGAGGACTGCACACAAAACTAACAAAGGAGCAATATTCAAAATATGTGGCTGGGTATTTCCCCATGTATAGTAAAGAAACAAACCTTGCGAATAGAACATCAACAGCAGAGCGAGATATTTCAAATTGCCATAGGCATTCCCGACGTGTGAGAGAAACGCGTAACCAGCACTCATAATCATCATGGTCAAAGCCAACCTGTCTATTGAAAACGGCGGTCCAGCAAATCCACTTAGATAATATGAAAGCATGCTATTATGAACTAACCCATTTACATATAATGCCACCGCTGGAATCACTAATATAAGCACGGTGCATGAGGAAATATTGATGATTCCACGAATAGAGAACATTCCTCGGTTAATCAATATCATGATCGCGAGTGCCCCAAACAGAGCGGCAGCAAGGGCAAGCCCAAATTGAAAGTTATTTAGCATTCCCAGTAGGGCACAAATCATAGCAATTACCAGATAACCTATATGCTGTCTTTTCAAAAACATCCAGAAGGCAGCCATCACAGGGACGTCGAAGAAATGACGAAGAGGATTCAGCCCCGGTCCTAAGCTGAGGAACTGAAAATTAATAGTCATAATATATCCAAATGCTAAAACACAAACCAACATAGTGTAAAAAACATCGCCCAACAAGAGCAGAGCACATAAAACAAAAACGGCAAAATAGACCAACCAGAAACTATACCAAACCCTAAAGTAACGATCGTATGTAATCCCTCCCAACGACTCTAAAAGGTTTGCCATCAGCACGACATTTAAGGGACCATACTGAGCGTTGATTTCTTTTAACGGCTTTCCTTTTACATACTCATTGATTGGGCCAAGAACAAAATTGTGATGGTGAATCACCCATCTATTTAAAATCTGATGAAGTATCTCAAATTTGTTTTTTTCCAAAAACTCCCATTCCTCGGGGGAAGGTGTCCTATCCCACAACCGCTGAGCTGCTGAAGATGCGTCATACAACCAACTGACTTGGTCCCGATATTCATCTTCCCGGTATATATAAGAAAGCAACATATGTTCATCGACAGTCATCGCCCGGTTTACGACCAAGGCTTGCAACCCATCGTTGTAATAATAATCGGTAGCATGGTCTTCGAGAAACGATGCCAATAAACTGTTTTTTGGAAGACGAACATAAGTGCCATCGCGAGGCATCGGTGTCGCGCCAAGATCACGAAATGGATCATACTTGTTGAGACCACCTATGGCGTGAGTATTTATATAGTTCGTACTTTGGACAAGGTTTCCATTTACGTAGGTATATCCTGGTATGTCAAGGTATTCATTTATTAGTTTTAACTCACCCCAAATAAAGGGAGAAAAAACGAAGATAAAATGAAGACAAATCAGGCATAACACGCTTACCATGATCCTGGTTAGGCGCCGGGAATGAGCCCACTGGTTAATCTTTTCTATTAAGACTTCGCGTGTCATGGTAAAGCGAACGGGTCGAAACGTTACACGGCGTCGAATCTGGCTCGGTGCAAAGAATGGTATGATAACGGTGGCTATCCAGCTTACTGTTAACACTAATGACGTTATGGACAAGACATGATTGTTTTTCCCTCGAAACCAACCAAAGACCAATCCGTTGAATCCGATGAGCAGTAGCCCACAAGCAATCACCACTGATCGACCAAGGTGTGTCTTTCCATTCCAAAGCGTTTCTAAAAAGCTTTCACTACTAGTCCGGGCTACTGCTAAATAGAAGACGAGGTAATAAAGAAACAGCGCAATCCACGCCCCCCCTTCAAACATCAGTTCTTGTGGCTTTCCCGGAGATAGCCAGGGAATTGCCCAATCGTTGTAATACCAACTTCGATGGCCAGAGACGGTGTTGATTTCAATAATCGAGACACTCCGTAGACAATTCCTATTAATCCAAGGCTGCAAACTAACATCCAACCTGAAAGAAACTTTTTTGACATTTCCGCTTTATCCTCCATCATCAAGAAGGCGAATGTTTGTACGCTAATTGCGCCGAAACATAGATTCCCTAAAAAAAATACTTGCCAGTCTTACTGGTTTCACGATTGGAATTAGTAGGATAAAGTTCGCAAAGCATCCGATCACCCAGCTTGACGCAGAAGGTCACCCAATGCATAGTAAGCTGGATTCAACCAACGCTATTGGAGATGTCCTCTCTGTCTCTTTTCATGACGCACTTTGACCTTATGCAGAGTGCTTTTTCGCTATTTTCTTCCAGAATTAGGCTCTACATTAGCCTTTATTCGAACCAAAATTAGAATGAAGCAACGCATTGAAGTCTACTGTGGCTATGCATTACTCATCATCCCTCTAACGATTTATTATCTACTGTACTTCGATAAGTACTTGCCAATCACTGAAGGATGGTTTTCAACATACGCCCATCTTATCAGGATCGGGCAACTACCTTACCGTGATTTTTTTCTAGTACTCCCACCTCTTTATCCTTATCAGATGGCCGCGTTTCAAACATTTTTCGGTGAATCGATAATCAGCTTGCGCTATCTGGGCTTGGTCGTCACTTGTGCGATTGGTGTCGCTTTATTTGAAATTCTAAGCACTCTTTTTAACCGGTGGGTCTCTGCTTTTGCAGCATGCATTGCATTAATTTATTACCAATCTGGAAACGCCTATATAGGCTACGACTTTACTCAGGTTCTTACACTCTATTTGTTCTTGGGTACCATGTTTTTAATCAAATATTGCGATCATACAACGTTCACTAGTACAAACCGTGGAGGCATTTTGCTGTTTTTGAGTGGCATGTTTCTCGCCTTGGCAGTTTTGACTAAACATTCCAATGGTTCCATCGGAGCGTTGGCTGTATTACTCTCAGGCATCGTCGTTCTGGCTCATTGCGAACGACATCCGCACGCCAGCACACGACTACTCTCACTTGGTGGAGGTTTCATTTTACCGATCATAATGACCTGTGGGTGGCTCGCATACAAAGGAATTTTGATGGATGCTGCTTCGAACGTTCTCGTTGCGGCACTGCAGGCAAAAGGGGGGCCGCAGGCAGCGTTCATCAATTGGTTTAAAAACCTTATAGCCGAAAGATACGCATTTCACACGAGAAAGTTTTTTAAACGCCTTCTGGTACTTGTACCGGGCGTCATTGCGCTTTCCTGTTTTCTTGGAATCATGAGAGATGTCCTTCACTATGGAGTGGATAAATGGACACATAGCTTGTCTTTAAAGTTGGGGCGTGCCGACACGCAAGAGCCTCCTCTCGGACGGCTTGGCCTGGCCATACTTGTATTAGGTTTTGCCTGTCTCGTCGGAATCATTTATGCGATTCATCATGGTCTACGTATTCCGCAGGCCACGATGAATCTCGGAACGCTTGTACGTAATCAAATCGTTATAGGATCCATCAATCTCTATGTTATCGGAGGCATAATCGCCTTAGTACTTTCGGTCCGTAAAAAAACGATGCTCGCGGTAAGGTATTTCATCGTATTCGCACTGGGAATCGGCCTTATCGTAGGGAATGGAACGTCCGGTGGATTATCGGAAGTTAGTTCCTTTTTGGGATTGGGTATTGCATCAGCCTACCTCGTAGGAATCGCATCGCGATATGCAATACCACTGCTCATACCGTTATGGATATTTCTTTCATTAGCAACCGTACTTATCGACAAGAAATTCTCATCACCGTACTATTGGTGGGAAATGACGAGCACAGACATCCGAACAGTTCATTGTGCATCTAGTAAGGGAATCCTCGAAGGTTTGTGTCTAGAGCCGACAAAGATGTCAAAAATAGATGAAATTATTAATGAGGTTCAGATTCAAACGCATGAAAGCGACAAAATCTATACCTATCCCCATATTCCCATTTTTCATTTACTGACCGGCAGAGATCCTTACGCCAAAGCTCCAGTAAGTTGGTTTGACTTCATGAGTGACGACTGGGCGCTCTATGTAAGTAATGAATTATTATCGAACCCTCCTCCATTACTGATTGTGGCGGATGTACCAGAAACCGTAATGGAGGCGCACGAAAGGCTGTTTAGAGGCGGTAAACAGCTCGGCCAGCGCGAAATCCTACGCTCAATTCAGACATTGGAGAGCAAACACATAATAAAGAAAGTGAAAATAGTGACTGAGGTTGATGGCTTAAGCATCATCATCTACGCCAAAACATAAGATGTGTAGTACTTACTCAGGCATCGCCAGTCCGGCATTTACACACTCCGTCTGTATACGGTAAGTAGCACGCCTTTTTTCACGGGCACATACTCTTTCTTTACCGTCCGGAAAACTTCCTGAAGCAAATGCAGTCGTTGTACGCGCTGAAGGGATTCCTCGCCTGGGAAACCGATTGACTGCAGTCCGCCGAGGAGTATCTCCCCGTTAAAGTTCCTCTCGATATCCGTATCCACGAATAAATATTGAGGCTTGTTTTTCTTGATGCGCTCTACACTGAGCGCAACCTCCTTGGGACTGAGAAGAAACCACTGAAGGTCAAAGAACGGCATGGCGCTATATTTGGCGGCGAGAAATGGCACAAAGTTGTCATATTTCGAAATGAGATGGATCGCATTGTTGGAGGGTTCATATTCTTGGATCAAAGAGATTGAGTCCACGAAGTACAAAGGATCCATTGTGGAGCGAAAACGCGCCGTCTCGAAGTTCCAATCGTATGTCTTATGGTTATTGAAAATGTTCGTGAACTCCTGATGTGCCTTGTAGAACGACAACAGCCCTGGCGTATATATGCCAAGAAGAGCTATAGCGATAAGACACGCAACCACAGCGTTCTGGAAACGTTTGACCGAACTGTGATCGATAATGAGTTTAGTAAAGAGTGCCATTCCAAAAACCAATATTGATGCGATGTTGAATAAATGCTTGTCGTCGCCGCCCCAAATGTAATAAATCAGCACGCCCTGTGCATATATAAGGAGAAAGAGCGCGGTATATCTCAGCTCGGGTTTCGAGTTCTCCACTTTCAGAACGATGGCATAACAGCCGCTGATCGCCAACATCATAAGAAACAGCCTGATCGGATCGATCATATTCCCTAAAAATCCTTCAATAAAATAGGATGCCATTTCATTCTTACCAAGGTTGGCTGACAACACGATGACGGCGGCGGCAACCAGCGCCATGGTTCCCCATACAATGCCCGATATAGATTGAGCGCCTTTAGTCAGGACAAACTTCGCCACCAAGGTGATGAAGATGGCGCCGACTAGGAACAATCCAAATTGTTGGTTGTTGAGGACACTGATAAGCCCCAGCACAACGGCCACACTTAATAGCATCCATTTTCCGCTTTTGAAATACAGGTACAGACATGCGATGACTGGGACGTCAAACAAATGTCGTATAGGATTGAGTCCCGGTGCGAGAAATAGATGTTGATAATCGATCTTGTTGATAAGGCCGAACGCCACCACACAAACGAACGCAACGTAATACACATCACCGAACACGAGGAAGGCCACAGCGACGAAGAGCGCATAATAAACGGGCCAGAAGACATACCACTTCTGAAAATAATTCTGATAAGAGATGCCGCCCGTCTTCTCAAGAAGGTATTTCATCATGACAATATTGAACACGCCGTATTGCATATTGATGTCTTGAAGCGGCTTCCCCAACGCATACTCGTTAATAGGCCCAAGAACGTAATTGTGATGATGGATGACCCAGCGGTTGAGGATTTGCCAACGCATCTCCAAACGATTCTTGGAGAGGAATTCGAGCTCTTCAGCGGTATACGTGCGATCACGCAGTCGCTCTAATCGATCTCTTGACTGATGATACAGCGACATGATTCCCGCGACGTACGGATGATCGACAATGGCGGTCAATTCCGCCCGTTCATCCACGGTCATCACCCCGTGAATCACGAGCCCTTGTAACGACGGCGAATAAGAAAATTTCGTTTTATTTCTTTGAATGAAGTCCTCGAGAAGCGCCGTGCGGGGCATTTCGACGAAGGTCCCCTTTCTTGGTATCGGCGACGCCCCAAGGTCTTTCACGGGGTCGTACTTCAATAACCCCCCCAGCTCGTGTGCGTTAATGTATTCTGTGTTGTGCACATACTCAGTTCCGATCAACGTCTGTTCCGGCACATCCATGAACTCGTTCATCATCGACAGTTCGCCCTGCAAAAAAGGGATAAATATCGAGAGGATTTGGATAAATGAGACCATGACCAGACAGGCTCCAGCCAGCTTATATACCTTATTGTCCAAACGTTGATTCACTCTTTCGGCAAGTTGCACGAACCTTCCAATGACTGACCGGTATCCTGCCTTCATTTGATCCAGCGGAGGATAAAACGGTAGGAAAACGGCGCTCAGCCAGAACACGATGAGAAGGTAAGCTGAGAAAGGAAGGCGGGGTCGATCCGCCGAAGGGAAGCTGGCCACCACTATGGCATTAACGACGACCGGAAGAATGATGTAGAAAACAACGAAACGAAGACTCCTTACATCCGCCATCGCATAGTTTGCCGCGCGGTCCTTGCCTTCCTTTCCAGTCATAAAGTAACCCACGGCATGATAAATAAAGAGGGCGGTACCCGTCCCGAGGAAGAAGATGATCTGTTGTGGTTTATGGGGAAAGAAAAATGGCAGAGCCCAATCGTAAAACGTAGTTGTCCGACGCTCTACCAGCAGTGCGGCATGAAGTTTCCAGGAAAGCCCGTAAATAATTCCGATCAGTCCTATGCTGCAGACAAACCAATGAAATCGAAACAACATACTTAAAAGCGACTTCTCGTTCTTCATATCAGGCGTACGCGAGGCAGATTCCCAAGGGCATGCGGGTGAAGAGATGGGCGTGCACGATCGTTATCTTGATTCAACTCTGTTGGCGAGACTGAACGTGTGATTGGTATGCCAAAAGTAGCTTGACACTCCGGTGGCAACAATAAGAAGGCCTTGGCTCAATATCAAATTCACATGCAGCAATTCTACCAGCACGGGCAAGCATACGAGATTGGCAGCAAGCGACAACCAATAGAATTGCCAAAAGCGAAAATATTCTTGGAAGTAATTGCCTTTGGTTCTAAAGACGAGTTTCTTATACAAGAGATAGGCGCTGCTGACATTAATGATTTGACTGAGGATGAGCACGACTTCATAGTGAATATTGAATGGCGCGGTGACGTAATAAAGCGTGACAAACACGCTATATCCGAAAAGAGTATTCCATCCACCCACAAGAAGATAATGGAGTTTGGCCGCGTGTTTTTCATACAGCTCTCTCACAGACCGATTTTCTCGCTGACGATAAAATTCGGCCGCTGCTTCACTTCCTCGTAAATCAGTCCCACATATTCGGCAATCACGCCAAGCGCCGTGAACGCAAAGCCGAACATCAAGAGCATTACGGCCATGATCGTTCCGAACCCGGGGAACGGCACGCCCCACCACAACACTTTCGCTATGATGCCGACCAACAACAGAAAAGACGCGCTCGAAATCATGATACCCATGATTGTGATGAGTTTAATCGGCACATAGGAATAGGCGAAAATGCCTTTCAATGCGAGCTCTATGACTTGCAACGTATACGCTTTCGACTTTCCCGCGAACCGTGGCGCTCTCTCGAACTCAATGCCAATTGATCTAAATCCAGCCCATACAAACAAGCCGCGAAGATACCGATTGCGCTCTGCCATCCCGTTAATGGTCTGATAGACCTTCTTGTCGACCAACCGAAAGTCGCTGACATTTTTCGGCATCACTCCGCCGGTCAATGTATTGATCAACCAATAAAACACCTGCGAATTGAAACGGCGAGCGAGGCCCGTTCCCGGCCGTTTCGTCACAATACCGTAGACATTCTCGTAGCCCTCTTCCCATTTGCTCAAAAACTCTTTGATCAATTCCGGCGGGTCTTTGAGGGCAGCCGTCATGATCACCGCAGCATCTCCTGAAGCATGGCTGAGACCGGCCGTAATACCTCCGTCCATGCGAAAGTTTCTGGACAACCTGAGAATCTTGAACCGCGGATCTTTTTCATGGATGCGCAGCATCTTTTCATACGTTCGATCGGTCGACCCATTTTCGATCAGGATGACCTCAAATTCATACCGATGGTTCGCGGCGAATACTTCACTGAGCCGTTCTGCCAATACCTCAACTGACTCCTGCTCGTTATACGCAGGAACGATCACAGACACTTTCTTGGGCACAATTCCTCCGACTGCGGTCATCGACAACACGTGACTCCTCACGCCACTTACTTTTGAGTGGGATCCCAGGGTTTGATGAGCATGTTTTCCATAAATTCTTCTCGATCAAGAAAGGGGTACATATCCTCAAGGGGTTTTGAAACCATGGTCCCGTCAGGTCGGATCTCGCTTGCCAGCTTAGGATAGAGAGTCTGGACAGGAGACATTTTCACCTCACACAGCACCGGTCCCGGATGTGCAAGGACACTTTGAATCGTCGTCTCCATACGATCGTGCGTTGCGATGCGATCAGTTGACAAGCCATACGCTTCAGCGATTTTGACGTAATCAGGAAGCGTGACGCCGCTTGAAGGATCAGACGCGACATAATGCCCACCAAAATACGCGTCCTGCGTCGTCCGAATGGCCAAATATCCATCATTATTCAGCACGAAGATTTTAATCGGCAAGCGGTGATGCATGATGGTCTGCAGTTCTTGGATGTTGAGATGTATGCTGCCGTCGCCCGCGATACAGATCACCCGTTTTTTTCCGTTCGCAAAGCACGCGCCTATTGCCGCCGGCAAGTCGTATCCCATGGACGCGCAACCGGAATTCGTAAACAGCCGCTGTCCCTTCTTGAGGCTAATAGCTTGGAACGTGCACGTATTGGCTGTCCCATCTCCTAATACAATCACGTCGGTGGGAGACATCACCCTCGAGAGGACCTCAATAAAATGGTATGAGTTGACTGAATCCGTGACTTGCCGGTACTCAGGAAGGACGCTGGGATAGCGTTGCCTCCGAATCCCGCACCACTCCCTCCATTCTTCCTTGACCGGCAGAGGATTCCTCCGCAGTTGGCTCGCGAGTTCTTCCAGCAACTGCTTCGCGTCACACTGGATCTTCATATCAGGGAAGATTGTCGGCTTCTCTAATTCATAGGGGTCGATATCGACCACAATTTTGTATGCGTCTCGCGCAAACGCTTTGTACGAGTAACTGACTTGGCGAACGCCTAGACGTGCGCCGATCGCAAGGAGCAGGTCGGCATTTTGGATAATGAAGTTGCTCGAGCGATCCCCCGTGACGCTTGGTCGGCCCATGAACAGCTTATGATCGGTCCAAATCAGATCATGCGCGCCGATGGCAGTTTGTACGGGAATATTTAACAGCTCGATAACCTCGTGAAACACGTCCACAGCGCCGCTCAATCGAATACCGCTTCCGGCTAAAAAGACCGGCCGCGCAGCACGACGAACCCGCTCAATAATGGCGGAGGCGTGCCTCTCCACTTCTTCTGTCTTAAAACTTATTCGATCCTCGGTCGGATCATAAGGCGAGAGCCTGTCCGGTTCAATCAATGCAGATTGGACGTCGAGCGGCACATCTAACCACACCGGCCCTGGCCGACCGGTGCGGGCCAATGCGACCGCCTTGTCAAAATGATACCGAATGCTCTGTGGATCTTTGACCATCACCGCGTACTTCGTGATGGACTGCACGATGGCCACAATGTTGGCCTCCTGATCCCCTAGCTGTCGCAATGGGAGACCGGTGCTCTCAACCGTCGTCCCATATTTGATCTGACCTGAAAGAAATAATGCCGGTATGGAATCTAACCACGCGCCAAGAACGCCGGTGATCGTATTGGTCCCGCCCGGACCGCTTGTGACGATAGCCACACCAATATTGCCATTGGTGCGCGCATACCCTTCCACAGCCATGGCACAGGCTTGTTCATGGTGATTGCAGACATACTGTATCTTGGGCGATCTCCCGAAAGAGTCATTTAAATGCATGGCGCCGCCGCCGGAAATCATAAACACGTGCGTCACACCGAGTTGCGCCACGCGTTCGGCCAGGTAGTCGGAGACTTTGATCATGGAACCTTCATCCTTCTTACTTGTCCACTAGGAGCCATTCTCGCTTGATCAGATGACGCGTTTGTTCATACCAGGAATACAGACTGGAAATGCTCTGATTGAGAGGCGTGAGGCGCAGATGAGGTATCGCCTGCCGCAGGCGACTATTGTCGCCACTATATTCCACTCCGCCTTCGTCTTTGACAATGATGTCCGGTCGCGTGCCGGAAATCTCACGCACCCTTTCCGCGATGGATCTTAGGTCGATCGCCCCATCAGAGCTGACATTGTACGTTTTATATATTGCGTCCCGCATAATGAAATAGTCGACAACTACCGCGAGATCGTCGACGTACAGGTAATCGAACCGTCGGTTCTGTTTAATGGTGATCGGAAGTCCCACAAGGGCTTTGCATATCGCATTGGAGATGAACCGGATCTCATAATCTTCATACTTGCCGAACACCCCGAACAGTCGGAGCTCCAAAATATTATCCGCCGCTTCAATGTACTTCGCACAGACATATTTCGAAAAGCCATGTTCATCAGCAGGCACATGGGTATCGAAGTAGTCCTCTTTCATTCTAGGAAGATAGTGCCTCATATCATAGACGGCGCCCGAGCTAAGGAAAATCATTTTCCCGTAGTGGTCTCGGTTCCGAGCCAGTCCAAAAAACATGCGTTGATTTCTAACAGCAAGATCTGCGACAGGCTTGGCGTTACGGTGGCCAGGAGTCGTGGCCGAATGGATGACGACATCGATCCTGTGCCGGCTCACATAGTGTCGAACGGCCTCTTCGTCTAATAAGTCAAGCTCCTGTCGAGTGGGGGAAAGGATCTCATACTTCCCTTGTAGAGATTCGACAAGATTTCTACCGATAAATCCGCTCCCCCCCGTAATCAAAACGACAGGACGACTCACACGTAACCAGACATGTTAGAAAATAACGCGAGTTCCGACGGGTGAGCGCGAGGAAGCTTTGCTGCGACAAAAGTCATGAATGACCTCGATCATATAGTCAACCATCTCAGTAGTAAGACCCGGGTAGACCCCGATCCAAAAAGCTTCTTCCATAATTTTGTTGGTATGAAAGAGGTCTCCGATAACACGATACCCCGTTTTCTCTTTTCGCATCGCATCGAAACAGGGATGTTTCAGAATATTGCCGGCAAACAGCATCCGCGTCTGTATCTGATGGTCCTCCAAGTAGCCGACAATCTCATTTCGTGTAAAACCGGCCTGCTCTCGGACTGTCATCAGGAAGCCAAACCATGAAGGGTCACTTGATGGCGTTGCCTCTGAAAAACTGAAGCAGTCGTCCAACGATCGAAGTCCTTCAAATAGTCGATTGTAGTTATGGCGCCGCTTGGCTATGAACCCCGATAGTTTGTCCAGCTGAGCACAGCCTACGGCGGCCTGCATGTCGCTGGCCTTTAAATTGTACCCAAACTCTGAATAGGTATATTTATGGTCATAGCCAAACGGGAGTTCCCCCAGCTGATGCTCAAATCGCTTACCACACGTGTTGTCCTTTCCGGAAGGACACCAACAGTCGCGACCCCAATCGCGCATCGACTCGATAATCCTCGTCAGGTCTTTGTTGTTCGTGTAGACAGCCCCTCCCTCCCCCATCGTGATATGGTGCGGCGGATAAAAGCTGCTGGTGGCGATATCGCCGAATGTTCCCGTATACCGTCCCTTATAGGTGGCGCCAAGCGCATCGCAATTGTCCTCGATCAACCACAGATTGTGTTGCCGACAAAACGCGCTGACGGCGTCTAGGTCGAAAGGATTGCCAAGGGTGTGCGCGAGCATGACTGCCTTGGTTTTCGGCCCTCGTGCCAATTCCAGCTGACCGACATCGACGTTTAATGTGCGCGGATTCACATCGACGAAGACGGGAATGGCGCCGTATTGGACCATTGGCGCAATAGTGGTGGGAAATCCCGCCGCCACCGTAATGACCTCGTCTCCTCGTTGAATTTTCCGCAGCCCTAATTGCTCCGAAGTCAATGTCATAAATGCTAATAGATTCGCCGATGACCCAGAATTCACCAAACTACAAAAGCGGACACCTAAAAAGTCGGAGAACTTTTTTTCAAAGGCTTTGGAGAATCGGCCATAGGTGAGCCAGCACTCAAGCGAGGACTCAATTAAGTTGAGAATTTCGTGCTCATCAATCACGCGCCCCGCATATCCAATTTTTGACGTGCCGGGCACAAAGGAAACAGACTGATTGTGGGCCAGCCGACAATACTCTTTGGCCTTGTCTAAGATTTCGCGGCGCAGCTCATCCTGAGTCATAGATACCTAGGCCTTCGCAGCCCACACAGCGTTCTTCGAGGATGCCACCCGCACATAATGATCGATTCGCTCTGTGGTGGCAACTCTGATATCCGCCCCAGGGTTGCGATGATGGTGAAGATACCATCCAATCGTTTCCGTCACAGCTTCAGCAACATTTATAACGGGTTCCCATCCCAATACACTACTGCTTTTTGTAATATCCAGTTTGAGCGTGCGTGCCTCATGAGGCTGAGAGGTGGGATCTTTGGCCAGATGATTCCCGTGATTTTCACCCCACACCGCCAAGACCTGATTGAGCAGGTGTCGAACTGGAATGTCCCCTCCTGGAGGAGGTCCAAAGTTCCAGCCCCCCTCAAAATTGCCCGGCTTATTCCATAGACAGGCTCCCAGCCACAGGTAACCAGAAAGAGGTTCCAAGACGTATTGCCAGGGTCTAATAGCATCTGGATTCCTGATGACCACCGGCGTCTTCCTAGCGAGTGCACGAATACAGTCCGGAATAAGACGGTCGGCAGCCCAATCCCCCCCGCCTATGACGTTTCCTGCTCGTACGCTGGCAAGCCTAACGGGTTGGCCTGCACGATCTTTGAAAAACGACCTTCGGTAGGCCGCAGTGACCAGTTCTGCGCACCCTTTGCTTGAACTATAGGGGTCGAATCCTCCCATAGGATCGGTTTCCCGATAAGCATAGTCCCACTCTTGATTCTCATAGCATTTATCGCTCGTGACGTTGACACACACTCGGACATTGGCCGTGGCTCGAATCGCTTCAAAGAGATGAACCGTACCCATTACATTGGTTGCATAGGTCTCGATGGGATGTTCATAGGAATAGCGCACCAACGATTGGGCCGCCAGGTGAAAGACCATATCAGGCTTGTACGTCTGACAGACTTCCCGCACTTTCGAGACATCTCGAATATCCCCGACAATATGAGTAAGACCATCTTGTAGGTTGCAGAGGTGAAAAAGGCTGGGCTCAGTCGGTGGAGAAAGTGCATAGCCGACTACCCGTGCTCCCAATAATTGAAGCCATAGGGCCAGCCACGATCCTTTAAAACCTGTGTGCCCGGTTACGAGGACCGTCTTGCCGAAGTACACGCCACCAAAAAGGTCCTGCATCCTTACCATAACTTCCATGGAGCTTTACGGCTTGCCCAGAGTTCTTCGAGTTGGTGTTTCTCTCGCAACGTATCCATGGCTTGCCAAAATCCATAATGTTTAAAGGCCAGAAGCTGCTCTTCCCCCGCAAGTTTCTCCATCGGTTCTTGCTCCAGCGTCGTCGAATCACCATCAATATATCGAAACACGTCGGGTTGCATCACAAAAAACCCGCCATTAATCCATCCTCCGTCACCGACCGGCTTCTCCATAAAATTCTTGACGACACTATTCTTATCTAAGGTCAGCGCTCCGAAACGGCCGGTAGGCTGCGTAGCGGTCACGGTCGCATATTTACCATGGGCACGATGGAATGCAATGAGTTGCGGGATGTTCACATCCGCCACACCGTCACCGTAGGTCAAGAGGAATGGTTCTCCATTGATGTAGGGCTCAATCCGCTTCACCCGGCCACCCGTCATTGTCTGATCGCCGGTATCTACTAAGGTCACTTTCCAAGGTTCAGCATACTTCTGATGGACTTCCATTTTGTTATGAAGGATGTCGAACGTCACATCACTCGTATGGAGAAAGTAATTGGCAAAGTATTCTTTGATCACATAGCCTTTGTAGCCGAGACAAATGATGAACTCGTTCAGTCCATAGGAAGAATATATTTTCATGATATGCCACAAAATTGGTTTGCCACCAATTTCTACCATGGGCTTCGGCCTTATCACCGTCTCTTCCGACAGGCGAGTACCCATTCCCCCTGCGAGCACCACGACTTTCATCTTTCCTCCACTCCCTTGACTGTCGATGCGGGAATGTTCCCAGTCACTGCAATCCCGCCTTTACTTTCCTTCGCGAGCGTTCGGACGCGAAACAACCGAATGCCGCCCTGGTTCTTAATTTCTTCGTACCCCGTGCTCGTCAGCCATTGCGCATAGGCAGTGGCCTCGTCCGCTTTTTGAATGGTTGCCTTGCCATGCTCAACCCCGAGTAATACATATTCTGGCTGCCAGAGTGGTTTAGACCAATTCTGTCCGGACAGAGATTCGAGCTCCCACACGCAAATTTCTCCAGGACTGGTATGAACTAGACACAGGCGATGACGATTGACCAAGAGTGGACCAAAACGCATATCCGTTGCAACAGAGGCATCCTGGGGAATGAGCTTGGCAAGCTCAAAGGCCGAGGCAGCGAACTCCGATTCAGTTTTCCCAAGATCGTAACTCGGCAATCGATACACATTCAAAGCCAGAAGAAAGAAGATTCCGGCGAAGACATTCTGATGGTGTTTCCGCCAAAGATTCTGCCATATTTTGGATGTCGATATCTTTGAAAGACCATAGCCCACGCCGTAAAACAAAAATGGCAATGCCAGAGCACTGTAATGAAAGCCCAGTTTGTTCATTCCCGAGTTTTGGCTCAGGAACATGATCGTCACTGGAACCACGAGAAGCAGGAACTCCTTCGACAGCAGCGGAAGAAACGCGACGGGGATGAGAAAATATAACAAATAGAGATATTGATTGCGTCGAATCAGACCTTCCATCACAGCCCAGAAGGGATGCGTCGCTAGATTATAGAGTGCCTCATTCAAGTTGCTTCCGAGATTTGCATAGCGATCCCAAAAGTATGGGGAGTTGCCGGGAGCAAAGATGGGCATGATCGCCTTGGTAATGACAACAAAATAGGCGAGCGACGCAACTGTGAGCACTAGGCCAAACATTCGCCACGAAGGACGAAATACGACAAGGTACAGTCCGAAGCTCGCGAGCGGAAGAAGGACGCTCTCTTCAATTGAGAATGAGAAGAGAGTCGCCGCTACGGCTCTCCATGGCATATTAGAGTCAATAAAATACAACATCCACAGAATGGCCGGAATGGCGAGAGGCGACAGGTGGAAATCGTGGGCATTGCTGTGATGGACGTAGGGATTCACCATGTAGAGGGCCATGGCCAGCAGCGCCACGGACGTCGTGCTCTGACGGCTAAGCGCCAAATAAAATACCGCGACGGATCCGAGTCCAAACGCCACGGACTGAATCACTAAAAGAGTAATGGGATGCTCGGCGAATCGGTAGACGAGACCGATTAATACAAACACGGGAGAAAAATGGCCTCCCAAAAAGGAGTCATTATCGATGGCATTAAAGAACCAGGGGCCATGCACCATATGCCATGCGACATTGGCCTCAACGGTCATGTCATACATGGTCTGCAGTTCAAAATATTGTCGCACCCGAAGATAAATGAGCACCGCCGTAAACGTCACTCCCATGCACCAGCCCAATTGTTGTTGTTGTGTTCGAGTCAACGCGTTGAGCGACGCAAGACGGTCTGCGAGTCGGCTCGCCGTGGTACCGGAGAGCAACATGCGCAGTCCAATAAATGCCAAGAGACCAATGGTGAGCGCCTTAAAGACATTGATATTTGTCAGCAGATCAACCATTCAGCGCCCAGTTCGTTCAGCCAGTGCGATCATGGTCTGACAATATGAAAACACTTCTTCGACGGTGATCTGACGCATACAGTTATCTTCTTTTCGAAAGCACGTGGGGTGGAAACATCGTCTGCAATCAACGTGTTTGTACAGGACCTTTGTGTGATCCCCTCTCGGTCCCCACTCCAATGGATTGGATGGCCCGAACAATCCCACGACGGGCGAACCTACAGCCGCTGCCATATGCATCGCTCCATTATCATTCCCGACAAATAGTGCGCACCGTTTTAGGATCGCAGCAAATTGGAGAAGCGTCACCCGCCCTGCCAGCACGAGCGGAGATGACTGCATCTGCTCGCAAATGGCGGTCACCATAGGAACATCCTGAGGTCCTCCTCCCAAGAGAATCTGACACTTATGAGCGTGAGCGAGACGATCGGCCAGTTCCGCATAGCGCTCAGCCGGCCAGGATTTAAACCAATAGCGCGCGCCGGGATGAAGCACAATCAGGGGCTTGACGAGTTGGCCATCCTCTTTCATCGCTCCGGCCTCTTTTAGAAGTTTCTCGGCTTGGCGTTCATCCTCAGCCGATGTCTTCAGAATCAACGGACCCGCCTTTGCCTCAATTCCAAGGGGCCGCAATGCGGCAAGGTCGCGCTCTACACGATGAAGAGGCCCAGCCGGCAGTGTGACGGTCGTGGTATACAAATAGCCCCGCCAGCGACGCTCCTCGTTAAACCCGATGCGAACCGGCGCCCCGCTCACCCAGGTCAACATCGATGAACGATCCCCATCCGTCAGATCGATCACGCCGTCAAAGTGCCGACGTCTCAGGTCATAAAGCAGACGAAGCTGCCCGGCAAGGCTGCCCCGTTCAAGCACCATGATGTCGTTGAGATCAGGATGCTCTTTAAGAATTTCCTCAGTCCCTCGGTTCACCAGCATAGTCAGTCGCGCATCGGGAAATCGTTCGCGCAATGCGCGAAGAACGGGGGTCGCCAACAGGACATCCCCGATGTATCGAAGTTTAATGATGAGGAGATTGTTCATGCGACACGGCACATATTTACCGACATAATTCGCGATAGACGCACAGGGTCTCGCGCGCGGCTCGTTCCCACGTAAATGCCTTGACGCGTTCCAATCCTTTTTGTCGCAATGTCTGTCTGAGAGAGGCATCATGCGCGACACGAACAAGCGCCTCTCCGAGTTCTTCCGGTGAAAGAGGATCAATCAATACCGCCGCGTCACCGGCAACTTCCGGCAGAGAAGTCTTCGCGGAAGTGATCACGGGGGTACCACAGGCCATCGCCTCCAACACGGGCATACCGAAACCTTCATAACGTGAAGGGAATACAAATAGATCTGCGTGGACATATAAGGCCCGCAATTCGTCAATTGATAAATGTCCCACGCACACCATCCGCTCCTCCAGTCCCAATTGCTTCGCATTGGCGGGAATATCACCGAACCGGTGGGTAGGCGATCCGGTTATGATGAGACAATGCGATCGTAATCGGCTGGCTTGTAGCGCATACGCTTGAAGCAAGGTGAGATGATTTTTTCGGGGGTCGGCGCCACCGACAAAGAGAATATAGCGGTTGGTCGGCCACCCAAAACGCCGATGTAACGCTGCCAGCATTGCCGGATCTGTAGTCGGCTGAAAGTACGATGAGACACCGTTATTCACGACACTGATTTTTTCTCGCGGGATACGGTACAGGCGTGCGATGTCGTTGGCTGAGGACTCGGATACCGTAATGACTTTGCGCGCTTTCAGCACCGTTCCCTTGGTCCGGTAGAACGACCAGCGCTGACCGAACAGTTTACGAGAATAGCGTGGGAACAGGTCCATCCACATGTCGTGAATCGTAACGATTCCGCCAAACCGGCCGGTCGTCTGCATTTTAAAGTTCGTCCCATGGTAGAGGTCGAGCCCGTCCCGTACGCCCATTGTGGCCATGCCCCACCGATCGGCCTCAACCCAGCGTATGGGAAGATCATGTGGCCATTCAGCGATATCCAGGCTTCCGAGAGAACCGGCTCGCACATACCCGACAAACTCAACGTCTTCCTTTAAATCCAGTAATGCGCGAAGAAGGTAATATGTATGCCAACCGACTCCTCCTCGATTTCCAATAAGGGGAGCGGCATCAATGCCGATTCTCATACGCACGCGTCTTTAACTCTGGCTCTGTCGCCATCAAACGCAAACCGACCCCACTCCCTCTGCTCACGTCTCACCGTTTTTCTTTTTCCACCAGCGTGTGGCCATATCGTATGCGCTCATAGCGTTTGCGTAATGAGGCGCTGAGATCATCCCATCGGCGATTGGCCCAATTACCACGTACAGTGCGCTTCCACTTCGCCTGGAAGTGAGATAGATTTTGCAGAGGATACGATTTTGTTTCCGTTGACTTGATGGCGTCCTGGGTGACCATTGCAAAATGATGAATCAAGACGGAGCCGGTCATACCCACGGTAAATCCGACGTTCTTCGCACGCCACAAGAAATCGATATCTTCACAGCCACCATAGGAAAATCCTTCATCGAATGTCCCGATGCGGTCGAATACGCCCCGGCGGATCAGCATGCATGCCCCATAGGTTTCTGGCCGCGTGGCACGACCGCAGGCCCGAACGAAGTCAAGGGCGTAGCGGTCAAGATCGTAATCGAGTCGTCCTTCGCGTGCAGAGGGACTTACAATGCCATGTCCAGTCCGATCCATGAATTGGATGAGATTCTCCAACCACCCCGGCGTCACGACAATATCGTTATTCAAGATACCTATGATCTGGCCTCGACTGGCGAGGATTCCTTGATTCCAGGCTTTGGCGCAACCCAGGTTCACTGCATTCGTGATGACCCTCGCATCTTGTGAGGCCAAATACTCTCGTGTTCCATCTAGAGATCCGTTGTCCACCACAATAATCTCGTATCGTGGAGGCGTCGATCGACGAATGGAGTCCAGGCACTGTTTCGTGTAATGGAGTTGATTGTAAACAGGAATCACGAGGCTAACGAGGTTTTGAGCCGCTGGATCGATGATCATCATGAAGGATGACTCTTCCCTTCAGAAAGCAATACTTCCCAGGCTTTGGCATATTTCACAAACGTATGTAACCCCGCAAACAGCGCCACCACCACGCCGTGAAGACCGTCTCGATACCCGCGTCGAAAGACATAGGTTTTGACGATCGTGACGAGATGGCGTCCTGCAATATCCAGTGCCGTCACGCGGGAGCGTCTTTTTAATTTTTCCTGAGCCCCCAGGGAGGTATATCGCATCATCTTATGCACATGATCGTGAATCGTCGGCATACTAAAATGATCGAGCGGCGCCGCAAGACGATCGATACGGCCCTCCAGCCGCAAGTGTTCATGCAAAAGCACATCGTCATATCTACCCGCTCGCCGACGAAACAGCCGCAATTGAGGATCGGGATAAAGGCCGCCACCTTGAATCCAGCGGCCGTAGAAAAAGTTTTTCCTCGGGATTTCAAATCCCATCAGATCATCCGGGGCATGAGCTATCGCCTGAGTAATGGCTACCCTCAGGTCGTCCGTCACGCGTTCATCCGCATCGACGATGAAAATCCAATCCGCGTCGGCCCGGTCGATCCCGTAATTTTTCTGGGGCCCGAACCCCGGCCATGACCGGATAAAAACATGCGGCGTATACTCACGTGCGATTTCGACTGTGCGATCCGTGCTGCACGCATCCACCACAATAATATTCTGTACCCATCGTAGGGATGCGAGACAGGCGCCGATATTGCCCTCTTCGTTTTTCGTAATGACGACGGCCGCAAGGGTAGGCATAGGCGCGACTATCCTCGAAATCCCCGCTTCAAGACCGCGCGATAGAAGGCCGGTTCTAACCAGCGATTTCGTTTCGGATCCAAGATGGGGTACTGAAGCACTCGCTCCGTCATCACCGCAGGATGCGTCCCGGAAAAGGTTTTCATAATGGCATATTCATCGAAATCATAGGCGTCCTTCGCAAGCAGGGCCGCTTGCTCCTTGCCTGGCTGGTCCCCATGATGGCGCGCCACCTGATACCGAAACTTCTCCAAGAGCACGCGCGATGGTTTGACCCACCCATAATGGTACATGGTGGCGCCCGATGGGCGCACGCGCTCGCGATGCACGCTTTGCAGATAGCCTTGATCGGCCTTGAGCCAAAACCCCACGGCGTCGCCGCAGGATTCCACTTGTCCGTCATTGCGAATGGCCCGCACCGCGCGATGATAAAACCATGGATTGCATGACCGGTAATCGCCATAGAAGTGCAGATAACGAAATGTAAATCCCAGCACCGATGGATTGGAGACATGATCCCGAAAGTTTCTGACGAGCGGTTCATAATCCTGCTCGTGCAACACTTCATCGGCCTGAAGGTATAGCGCCCAATCGCCGGAGCAGCGCGCCAAGGCTTTGTTCGTTTCATGCGAAAACAGGAGCCCATCTTTCTTCATCGAATCGTCCCACTCGCTTTCGACGATTCGAACCTTTTCCGAACCAATGGATCGGATCAACTCCACCGTGCCATCGTTCGACTGCCCGACGTTGACGACGAACTCGTCCACGACCGGAAGGGCCGATCGAATCGCTTCCACGATGGGATAATCGAACTTCACCGCATTGCGGCAGATGGAAAACCCGCTGACCTTCATGATGGGCGTTGACTCGCGGTTCGGCTCAATTCCCAAAACTTGGCGTACTTGATAAACGTGTAATAGGCGTACAGGCCGGATAAGATCAAGCCCGGCATGCGGTCGAGAAATCCTGTCCGCAGCACATACATTTTCACGAAGGTGAACACGGGATGGGTCACCAGTTGGTGGGGATGAAAGCGTTTCCCCTGCTCAACCATCCGCCTGGCCATCAAATCGGAGTAGCGATCCATTTTTGCCAGATAGTGATCGACGTTCCGGAACGGATACTGCAGCGCCGGCTCCTTCAGATATCCCACCGATCCATCGACATCGAAACTTTCATGCACCAGCTCGTCGCGATACCGTAATCGATCTTTCTGAAATAACTGCGGTTGGCGATAATCCGGATACCATCCGCAATGTCGAATCCAGCGGCCGAGAAAGTAATTTTTGCGCGGGACGAAATAGGCGGCCGCCTCCGATCTCTCGATCGTGCGATAGAGTTCCTTCCGAAGTTCCGGCGTGGCGCGTTCATCCGTGTCGAGACTGAAGATCCAGTCATGCGTGGCATGTGCCACCGCTTCGTTCCGTAGACGTCCGAATCCATGAAACTCGTGTTGGAACACCTTCTCAGTAAATTCGCGGCTAATCTTTTCCGTCGCATCGGTGCTGTACGAATCGACCACGATCAATTCATCCGCCCACGCGACGGATTCCAGACACGCCCGCATGTTGGGCTCATCGTTATAGGCGATCACATAGACCGAGAGCTTGGGTCGGCCCTGCATGTTAATGGTTCTCCTGAACCCCCAGGAATTCGTTCACACACCCCTCAGGCGCAGTACGACGATCTCCAATTTTCTCGGCGTACACCTTCATCTCGGTGCCATAGCCGAGATGGCCTGCCAACAAACACAAAGGACTCGCGATCACATGTTTCACAATACTCCCGTGCCCTTTCTGCCAATGCAAGACGTGTTTGTAGACAGCATCTACACTCCCTAGAAAAAAAGTCGTTCCCACCCCGCACTTGATTCGTGTGAGCCGGAATCCGGCGCAGGTAACCAGTTTGGTCATGGTCCTCTTAGTGAAATGATAGAGATGCCGCGGGGTATCCCAATGGACCCACCACTTCCCAAAAAGCTTTGCCTCTAAACTTCCGGCATTCGGAATACTGATCAAGAGAAGACCACTAGGCTTCATGATTCGATGAGCTTCCTTGAGCGTCTCGAGCGGGTTGTAGATGTGCTCCAATGAATGGTTAAACATCACCACATCGAAAAATTCGTCTTGATACCCAGCCTGAAAGAGGTTGCCCAACCTGACGTCGAGCCCGTCCTGACCTTTGGCATACTCCACCGCCACAGGGCTGAAATCCACACCATAGACTTCCCATCCATGCTCGCGTAGGGTGGCCAGCAATTTCCCCGATCCACACCCGACATCGAGGATTCGTCCCTCGCCTCGAAATGGGATACATTCTTTCCCTGCAATCTTCAGATGCAGATATTCCGGATACAGCAGGATACGACGCAGTAATGAACGAAAGAATGCAGGCGATGATCCTGGATACCCATAAAACTCCTCGCGGATAGTTTTTTTTAACCGCTTGGAAAGCCGCTTGAACACGCGATCAATGGCTTTTCGGTGAACTGTCCCCCCCACAGGATAATATTGAGGAGGATAGTACGCATGTATTTCTTCAGCCGCCGGCCGGGGATTAAGATAGAGCAATCCACACCCATCGCAGCGGACTACGGAAAAAAACTCACCCCTCTGATCTAAATTGATATCTCGCTGCTTGATCTGCTCTCTGGATCTTGACTCTTGACATAGCATGCACGTCACAACTTCCATGGACAGCACCTCTGTATAAATGATGCAGGGAATTGTTCCTGACGTTTTATATCTATCGCCCGGAGGACGAGTCAATCTCGATGCCGCTTACCTAATCTGCGGGAAATCCGAAGCCTTTCTGCACTATCGAACATGAAGAGCAGAACTTCTCAGTACCGTTATAGTAGCCAGACAGCGTGGTTCACACTCATCCGACAATGCACGAACGTAGCGCAGATGGGCAAGTCGGGCTCATCGTTATAGGCGATCACATAGACCGAGAGCTTAGACATGCAGCACTCGCAGCGGTTCATGCGTCGTGACAATTGCTTGAAGATGTCGGAGCACCAGATCGGGATCTACTCGATCCAGGCAATCCCAATAGGGGCAGGCTTCATAGATACATTTTTCACAGGTCGGCACGTCCGGCCTCAAGACTACGCCGCTGCCTAACGGCCGCCATCTGGTCGGCAAGTTATTGCGACGAGGATCAAACAAGCTCACGTTCGGCACACCCAGCGCCGCCGCGATATGAGCGGGCCCGGTCGCTCCGGACACCACCGCATCACTCGACCCAATCACTCCCATGAGCTCCCGCACCGTCAACTGTCCCATCAGATTCAGCATGCTTGGAATGAGCCCGTGCGTGCCTCGCTCGGCAGAGAATCGTTCACCTTCCGCCGCACTTCCTGTACACACGACCCCAAAACCTTCGCGCACCAGCCGCTGCGCCAAACTCCAATAGCGTTCACCTTGCCATCGCCGCGCGGCAAATCCTCCCGGATGGAGCACTACACGGGGCGACGGGACAACAGCGAGCCGCCGCAAGGCCGCTTGCCGCTCATCTTTCGTGAGCACCAGTGACGGTCGCACGGGCACCCCCCCGTCGAGTCCCAAGCCGGCAAGAAGGTCCACATTATAATCCGTTTCATGTTTGGAAAAATCACTCCGATGCTGGTACACGCGTCGATTAGCCCATACGCTGTACCAGCGATAGCCGGTCGCGACCCGCAAGGGCACGCGCGCAAGCCACGCGGCAAACATGAGCCGGCGAAACGGTTTCAGAAAAATCGCCGCATCGATCCCTTGCCGGAACAGTGAGACAAGGTCTCCCACGGACTCGTTTCCGGAGATCGTTATCACCTCATCCACATCGGGATGCTGCTCGAAAAGAGGCGCGGCATACAAGCTGGAGAGAAATGCAATCTTCGCCTGCGGCAGAAGGCGACGCAAGGCGGAGGCGACCGGCAGACACAAGATCTGATCGCCGATCCCATCCGGCCTAACGAGGAGCACCTTCTTCACGTGCGAAATCGATACGGAACTCACCGTGCCACCTGTGAGGCCAACTGCTCGCGCACAGCCGTGACGACAGATTTCGGATCGATCGTCGTTAAACATTCAAGTTGAGCAGGATTTCGGCAGACTCGGCTAAAACACGGGCGACACGGAACGTCGCTGGTCAGCACGCGATGTTGGGCTCCATAGGGGCCCGTACGAACAGCACTGGTTGGACCGAACAGCGCGATCACCGGTGTACCCGTGGCCGCTGCAATATGCATAGGACCGGAATCGTTTGTCACTAACAATGTCGCCGACTCAAGTAGAGCCGGCAGAAGATCAGGTCCGGTCTTTCCTGTCAGATCGATCGGCGTGGTGCGCATATGAGCAACGACGGCGGCGATCGCGGGGCGATCATCGGCACTGCCGATCAATGCGACCCGGCCCAATCCCTCGTCGTGTATCTCGTCGGCTACGTGGGCGAAATGCTCGGCGGGCCAACGTTTGGTCTTCCACCGCGCGGACACATTCACCGCGATCCATGGTACACCGAGAGTTAGACCAGCCTGCTCCAGCAATCGGGCGACCTCTATGCGATCGTGTACAGTTGGCGTAAGGCGAAATTCCGGTTCTCGCGTGGAGACCGCCCCGACGGACGCGGCGACCAGCCGATATCGATCCACGGCATGCATGTCACGCGTGAGAACCGATACTCGTTGCGTATAAAACAGCGGACTGCCCTCGCGTCCGTTGGCAAATCCAATACGCGTGCGACATCCCGTTAGCCAAGCCATAGCCCCGCTTCGGAACAGTCCCTGCAAATCAATCACGAGATCGAACGCCGCCGCGCGAAGCGCAGGGACGTGTCGAATCCATCCCCTCAGCCCAGGGTCGACCCGCCAAATCTGGTCCAATCCTTCGGCTCGCTCCAGAATACCGGCCCATTGTTTTTTGACCAGCCACGCAATGTGCGCCGACGGAAATCGATCGCGTAACGCCGCAAGGGTCGGCAGCGCATGCACCACGTCTCCCAACGAGCTGGGCTTGATGATGAGAATACGTCGATACTCCGGCACACCTACCTCTCGACATCAGCGATAGTCCTCACCGACTGGTGAGTCGTCGCATCCTTCACGATCCAGGCGACCGCTTCGGGAAGTCCCTCTACAATATAATGCGGTGCCGTTCCATTCCGTTCAAGCGCCTCGACCGCATCATGGCGCGTTTGCCCCGATAACACCAAGACGCTCCGAGCCCCCACCTCCCACGCCAACTCAATATCACACGGCTGGTCGCCCACGACATAGGCGCGCGAAAGATCCAGGCCTAGGTCCGCCACCGCCCGATGCACCATTGCAGGACGAGGCTTGCGGCATGCGCAGCCGTCATCGGGATGATGCGGACAATAGTACAGGGCATCGAATCGCGCACCGCCCACCTCGAGGCGAGCCATGAGCACGGCGTGAATAGTCTTCAGCTGATCGGTTGACATGAAACCGCGCGCGATAGCCGACTGATTCGTCACCAGTACGACACGGGCTCCCGCCCGATTCAGTCGCGCGACCGCCTCCACGACGCCGGGAAGCAACACGAGTTCTTCGGGCGACTTGATATATCCGGTGTCGAGATTCACGGTGCCATCTCGATCGAGAAACACGGTTACGCCAGCCAAGGGTAAATGTTGAGTGCTGAGTGTTGAGTGCTGAGTGTTAACCTCGGACAACGGAGTGCCGATAGCTGACTGGCGGCTCGTGCCTTTCAGTTGTCGTGATGCTGCCTGATAGACGTGGTCCACGGTGACCCGCGTCATGCAGCGATGATCGATCGGACAATCTCTGAGCATGCACGGGGAACACTCGACCGCCTGGCGCACGATGGTGTGATCAGGTCCGAACGGCGCCGTCGTTCGGGAATCCGTCGGCCCGAACACGGCCACGATGGGGACCCCGAATGCGGACGCGATGTGCATCGGGCCGGTGTCGTTGGTTACCAACAATCGGCAGCGTTTCATAATCGCCATCAATTCTCGAATCGAGGTTCGGCCGGACAACACGACCGATCGGTGTCGCATGGCACCGGCAATCGCCTGCCCCAGCGCTTCCTCACCGGATGCGCCGACAATCACCACGCGGGCGCCCGTGTCATCCGCCAGCCGGTCGGCCGATTCGGCAAATCGTTCCGGCAACCATCGCTTGGCGTGGCCGTAGGTCGAGCCGGGATTCAGACCAATGACATGATCGGTTGCCTGAATGCCCATTTCCGCCAGCCGTTGGCGCATGCTTCGTTCTTCCTGCTCATTCACATACAACCGCGGAGCGGTCGATGAGACGGAGATTCCAAGGGGATGAAGTAGATTCAGGTAATACTGTGTGTGATGTTCGAGCGACGTCCGTTCGGGCACGGCGATACCTTCACTCAATAAGATACCGCGACCATCGGTGGCATAGCCGTACCGGTACGGAATACCGGCGAGGAAGGTGAGCAGCGCCGCTTCGAATGCATTTTGAAACAAAATCGCGGCATCGAATTGTCCGCGCTTCATGTCGCGGATCAACGACCATTTACCCCGCAATCGCGCATGACGCCCGCGATGCTCATAGACGAATATATGATCGATCCCGGGGTGCTGCTGAAACAATTCAGCGATCGCCGGTTTCACCAGCAAGGTAATGTCGGCGTTGGGAAAGGCCGCTCGAATCGCGGAGAGCGCCGGTTCGCTCATCACCGCATCGCCGATCCAATTCGTCCCACGAATCAGAATTCGCCGAGCGCGACGGAGGTGTGATTGGGACTTATTCACGGCCGCATCCTATTCGGGCTGACTTAGAATCAAACGTTCGAGCAGCGCCTTGCCTTCGAGAATGTCCGTCTCGAGCCGTACCGCCCAGACGGGCAACGTGAGCGGAGGCAGAGCCCGCAATTTCACTGCATCTTTCTCAGTCGTCACCAACAGCGACGCCCCGGCTCGCTCAGCCCGCTCGTGCACGTGCCCCATGTCGGCGCTTGTATAGACATGATGATCAGGAAACACAATGGCATCGGCGACCGTTATTCCACGTTGACGCTGCACGAGAGTGCGAAAGGCCTCGGCATTGCCGATTCCGCTGAAGATAACCGCCCGACGCCCATCCGCCTCATCGAGAGCCACCGGGGCGCCACTCTGTACCTCAACGAAGCCGTGCGGCGAAAATCGAATCAGGACGGGATCCCTTGCCTTGACCGTTGCCTCGCGAAGGAGCGAAAGGATGGGTTGCGCCTCCATCTTCGACTCTACTCGCGTGACGAGCCAGGCAGACGCTCGTTCCGCAGATGCTAACGGTTCGCGAAGCCGCCCGGCCGGCACCAAGTCTCGAAGGCCCATGGCATCGGTCGCATCGATGAGTAGAAGATCGACGTCGCGGGCCAGCGCCCGATGCTGAAACCCATCGTCCAGCACGATGCAATCTATCGGGTATTGCTCCAGCACCCAGCAGCCGAGATGATAGCGGTCCGCCCCGACGGCGACGATCGCCTTCGGACAGCGCTGCGCGATGAGAAAAGGTTCATCGCCGGACTCTTCAGGCCCGGCCAAGACACGATGGCCGTCTGACACCAAGACGCGCGGCGCACGGCTTCGGCGCCGATATCCACGGCTGAGGACGGCCACGCGATGACCGGCCTTGAGGAGTGTCTCTGTCACGAAGATGGCGACCGGCGTTTTGCCGGTGCCGCCTAACGTCAGGTTTCCCACACTCACGACACGGCAGGGCAATTTTCGTTGAGGCAGCCATTTCCAATCGTAAAGAATGTTCCGGCATTGGGTGACGAGGCCATAGGGAAGAGACAGGGCATGAAGCCATCGCGGCGCGCGCGATCGCATGAATCCGACAGTGGTATCGGTATTGCGATCATCGCTGGCCTCGATCGGTTTCATTCACGCCATCACCGGATCATCGATGACCCTTGTCATGATTTCTCGGCCATGCAATTCATCGTCAACGTCTTGGCCTGACGGTCCGACGCACACGGTCGCGAATCCAGCACACGTTCAATCACTGTCATGGTTCGATTGAGGGCGCCTCTATTTTCAAGCACCACTTGCCGGCCGGCTTCTCCCATCCGTTCCCGCTCTGTCTGATCGCAAAGAATCGCCACCACCTGTGTGGCCAGGTCCTCGCCGTTCTGCACGCGTCTGCCTCCTCCCGCCCGAATGAGGAGATCGGCAATGTCGGCGCAATGATCCGTATAGGGGCCGAACAAGACCGGCTTTCCCCACATGGCGGGTTCCAATAAATTATGCCCGCCGACAGGAACGAGTGTGCCTCCAACAAAGGCGACGACGGCATCACGGTACACGGCCGCCAACTCCCCTCGTGTATCCAGGATCACCACTCGCGGACCTTGTACCGACACACCTGTCGCCAGGACACTACGTCGCACCACGATCAATCCGCGCGCCTTGGCCGCCGCCTCAAGCTGGCCGACTCGCTCAATGTGCCTGGGCGCTATGAGCAATACAAGCGTCGGGTGTTGCTGGACTACGCGTTGGTAGCAGGCCAACACCTGGTCTTCTTCACCCGGATGCGTGCTGCCGGCGACTAATAGATCTTCCTGACCAGCCAGGAGCAGCGCGCGCAGGGAGTCGGCGTCGGTATCTTGCAAATAAGGAAGCGGTTGATCGAATTTGATATTGCCCGTGCAGATCACGCGCTCGGCCGGAGCGCCCAAAGCCGTGATGCGTTCCGCATCACGCCGAGACTGCATGAGGCAGTGGGTAACAGACGCCAGCATCTGTTGCATCAGCGGCCGGATGAACCGGTAGCCGCGATACGATTGGGACGAGAGACGACCGTTCACCAAGAGAACCGGTACGCCGCGCCGCGCCAGCGCCCGTAACAGATTCGGCCACAGCTCCGTTTCCACACAGAGAAAGAGACTCGGCTGGAAGATGCGGATGACCGCCGCCACGACCCAAGGAAAGTCCAAAGGCATATACCGATGTTCGGCAATACCGGCTAATCGTTGCTCCACCGCTTCGCGCCCCGTTTCGGTGACGGTGGTCACAATAATTCGGCGATCCGGATATCGCGCATGGATGTTCCGCACGAGCGGTACCGCCGCGACGACTTCGCCCAAGGAAACGGCATGTACCCAAATAGTCGCCGTGGTAACAGTGGAATCGGCGCGATCCCGTGGATACCATCCCAGGCGTTGCGGAATGCCTCGCCGACATCGTTTTTTCGCGAGAAGAATGAGCAGAATAATAGGGGACGCGAGGATCAGAAGTACGTTGTAAAGGAAGTATGCCATGGCGCTTCAGGTCTCGTGAGTCGTTATCCGTTATTTGGCACACACAAGAGAAAGAGCACGATCTATTCTCCACAATCCACGATTAACGATTGACGGCTTCGTCGGCTTCCGCCGTCAAATTATTCAACACCGCTTCCAACTCGCAGCGCTTCGCGTCCATCTCCGCGGCCTTGGCGTCACTCGCTACCCAGATCGGATTGCCCCACAGAAAGACACCGCGCCCGAAGGGGTAGGGAAACAGGAAGCGATCCCAACTTTCGAAGAGTTTTTTTTTGAGCAACTAAAGGTCACGGGTAGAATCGGAAGGCCGGTCGCTCTGGCGATATGAATGACGCCCGCTTGCGCAACCTGCCGCGGCCCTTTCGGCCCGTCCGGCGTAATGGCCAGATCGACTCCAGATCGCCCCAATTTGATCAGCTGACGCAATGCCTGCGTCCCGCCGCGCGTAGAAGAGCCTCGTACGGATCGATAGCCGAATCGCGCCATAATCTGGCTGATCAATTCGCCGTCGCGATGCTGGCTGATCAACACGTGCACTTCATTCCCCTTATAGACCAAGGGAATCATCAGTTGCCGGCCATGCCAGAACGCCAAGATGATATGCTTGCCCTCGCGATAGAGTTTATCCACCGCTGCATCGCCTCGAACCGTCACGCGCATCGTCTTCCCCAACAGTTTAATCACTACGGCGCCGACGGACGGGAGCAAAGCGAGAGCTATTCGATTGAGCCATACCAATTTCATGTTAAGGACTAGGGATATCGATTGCGAAACCGAATGACGTTACAGTTCCACATCCTGAAACTGCATGGCGTGCAGCCGCTTATAGAACCCGTCACGCCGCAGGAGATCCTGATGCGATCCGACTTCGACGATCCGGCCTCGATTGAGCACGACGATCCGATCGGCATTTTGAATGGTCGACAGCCGATGCGCAATGACGAGAGTCGTACGATTTTTCATAAGATTGGTCAGCGCCAACTGCACGATGCGCTCGGACTCCGAGTCCAAGGCCGATGTTGCTTCGTCCAAAATCAGGAGAGGCGAGTCGCGCAAGATCGCTCGCGCGATGGCCAACCGCTGTCGCTCGCCGCCCGATAGCTTCACCCCATTTTCACCGATGAACGTCTCGTACCCGTTCGGCAAACGCTGTATGAAGTCGTGGGCATATGCGGCTTTGGCGGCTTCAATAATGTCCGCCTGCGACGCGTCCGACCGTCCATAGGCGATATTGTATTGAATCGTTTCGTCGAACAAGACTGTGCTCTGTGAAACCATGCCGATCTGCGCGCGCAACGACTGCAAGGTGTATTCACGAATATCGTGGCCATCGATATACAGGCCACCTTCGCTCGGCTCGTAGAATCGTGGAACGAGGCTGACCAGCGTCGTTTTTCCGCTCCCACTGCTTCCGACGAGCGCCACGACTTCGCCTGCCGCCACGGCGAGATCCACGCCCGTGACCGCAGGGGCGTCACTGCTCTCGTATTGGAACGTCACGCCCCGAAATTCTAACGAGCGCGAGATCGGCGCTAATTGCTTTAACCCATGATCGCGGCTTCGCTCGTTCTCCATATCCAGCACGGTAAAGACCCGCTCGGCGGCGGATAGAGCCTGCTGCACGACGTTATTGGCGCCGGATAGGCGCCGGATAGGCGTATAGGCCATAAACATGGCGGTTAAGAATGAAAAGAACGCGCCGGGGGTCATCGCACCTTGGATGACCAAATAGCCTCCATACCAAATGATGGCCGCCACGCCGACGACCCCGATTACTTCCATATGAGAATTTCCGAGCGAAGAGACCTGGATGGCCTTCATCGTCATGCGGAGAAAGGCTTCGTTACTGTATCGAAACCGCCTGCCCTCCGCCTCTTCCCGGCCGAACGCTTTGACGATGCGAATGCCCGCCAGCGTTTCCTGCAACGTGGACGCCATGTCGCCCATGCGTTCTTGCCCGCGCGTGGCCAAACTCCGCAATCGCTGCCCCATCCTCACCATCGTGAACGATGAAATCGGAATCACCAAGAGGGACACTGCCGCGAGTTTCCAATTCTGATAGAGAATGACGCCGAACATCGCCAGAAAGGTGAGGCCCTGCTGAAAGAGATCCTTCAGCACCCCGACCACCGCATTGGCCATCATATTCACATCATTGATCACCCGGGACACCAATCGGCCGGACGTATTCGAATCGTGAAAGCGGACAGGCAGCCGCATGAGCTGGAGAAATAGACGTTCGCGAATATCCGTAATCACCTGGTTGCCGACGTAATTCATCAAGTAGTTTTGTCCGTAACTGAAGGCGGCTTTCATCACGGCCACCGCAAGAATGGCCAGCGGCAGCACGTTGAGAAGGAACGTGTCTTTATCGATGAAAATGCCGTCGAGAACCGGACGAACCAGCCAGGCATATGCCCCCGTGAGCGCCGCCACCAATCCGGAAAAGATAAAAGCGGCCACCAGTCGGACTTTATACGGTTTAAAAAACTCGAGCAGCCGAATGAAATCTTTCATCGTGCGCACTCCGCCAAGACAATAGCGGCGGCGCGCCCCGAGGCACCGGGCTCGCCGAGTGAGGCCCGTACCTGACCCAGCGCATCGCGCATCTGGCGATAGGCCACGCGATCGCGCAGCAGGTGCGAGGCTTCCTCCGTCAATCGTTGGGGCGTCACATCGTGTTGAAGAATCTCCGGCACGATCGATCGTCCCGCGATCAAGTTGGCCAGTCCGAGCCACTTGACCGTCACCAATTGCCGAGCCAGCCACCAGGTAAATCGCGGTGCGCGGTAGACGATAATCATCGGCGTGCCCACTAAGGCCGCCTGCAATGTCGCCGTTCCGGATGCAATCAAGAGCAGATCGGCTGCGGCCATGACCTCGTTGGGCTGCTGTTTGATTAGGCGGACCTTGACGGAGCTGCCCGCCAACATGCGATCGATCAGCCGATCGTCGATGGTGCCGGCCTGTGCCATCACAACTTGCAGTCCTGGATGCAGACGTTCCAAGCGGGCCGCGGTCTGCAATAAAATCGGAAGAAGAAGTTGCACTTCACCGACCCGGCTTCCCGGCAGCAAGCCAATGACGGAAGCCGACGCCTCTAGACCGAATTGTTTCCGTAGTTCAGCCCGGTCATAGGAGGGCGCGACCTCGTCCAACAAGGGATGTCCCACGAACGTGCACGGCACGCCGGCCGCGTCATAGAGCGCCTTTTCAAAGGGCAACGTGACGACCACGTGATCGACCCTCCGCTGCATCCAACGCATGCGCCTCGGCCGCCAGGCCCAGAGCTGGGGCGCAATGTAATATACCACTCGATGCCCGGCTTTTTTCGCTACGCGGGCAAAATGAAGGTTCAAGCCTGGATGATCGATCAGCACGACGGCATCCAAGGATTCGGTTCGCAGGAGATGCCGCACCTTTCTCAGTCGATGCACGACGGCTCGAAGCGCGCTCGGTCCGACCAGACCGATGACGTCCAGGTGGCCGATGCCCTCGACGATCTCGACACCTGCGGCCTGCATATGAGCGCCGCCTATTCCGAGCACGGTCGCATCGGGCGCCTGCGCTTTCAAGGCCCTGGCCAAGTTACCGCCGTGCAAATCACCGGAGGCTTCCCCGGTGATGATCAGGATACGAGGTTTCGGAACAGTCATGTCGCTCGTCTTTCCGTCGCCTCGACGACGTGCCGCTGCACGAAGGACCCAATCGACTCCAAGACCTGATGCGCCAGCGCCAGCGCCGCGGCGCCGTCTTCCCCCGATACCATGGGAGGAGTCTTCGACGCAATGGCGTGGAGGAATGCGTCCAACTCCAACTTCAGCGGCTCATCATCGACGGTCTGAGCGGGTTCCATAAAGATTTCCGGCCGCTGATTCGCGCCGACCTTCCTACGCAGGATCGCCGCTTGGCGGGTTTGATAATCCACGGACAAATAGGAGTCGCGCTGAAACAGACGAAGCTTCCGCATGCGCATTGTTGAGACTCGGCTGGCCGTGAAATTCGCCACGCATCCGCTGGTGAAGGCAATGCGCGCATTGGCAATGTCGATCGTTGGAGAGAGCACGGGCACCCCGGCGGCCCGGACCTCCTCTACGGGGCCTGGATTGAACGAGAGCACCATATCGAGATCGTGAATCATCAAATCGAGCACGACATCGACGTCGGTGCCTCGCTCGCCATAAGGGCTCAAGCGGTGACATTCAATGAATCCAGGCGCATGAATCGCCGAGCGAACGGCCCGGATTGCGGGATTGAATCGCTCGATGTGTCCGACTTGCAGGATGCAATGGTACCGACTGGCCAGCTCGATGAGGTCATTGGCTTCGGCAAGCGTGACGGTAATCGGTTTTTCAATCAAGACATGCACACCCGCGCTCAAACACAACTTGGCGACGGGATGATGGGCTGATGTCGGCACGGCGATGCTGACCGCATCGACCTCGGAGATCAGCGCGGTCACATCCGGATAGACCCTCACTCCATGCTTATCGGCCACTGCCCGGGCTCGATTCGCGTCTGCATCCACTACCCCGATGAGGGTCGATCCCGGCAATGTGGCGTAGAGCCGCGCATGGTGTTGACCGAGGTGGCCGACTCCGATCACGCCGACGCGTAGTGTGCGCATGTTAAAGATGTTCTGGTGAAGTGCAGCAGGCGTATGCACTGCGTCGTGGGAAAAACTCGATCATTCCGATCATGAGTTGTCACTCACTCCGACGATGGCAATCCCCGCCCGCTCGGCCTTTCGCAGCATCTCATCCCGATCGAGCAGAACGCTGCGGCCGGCTTCGATGGCCAATACGGAGGCATGGACTGATTCCATCGTGTCGATCGTTTTGGGACCCGCCGCCGGTAAATCGAACCGCAAATCCTGCTGTGGTTTGCATCGCTTCACGACGACCACTCCTTCACGGCCTAGCGCCCCGGCGCGGCGAATCGTCTCGTCCGTACCTTCCACCGCTTCCACGGCCACGACGACACGATCTTTGATCACGACGCATTGTCCGATATCCAGCCGGCCGATCTCCCTCGCCATGTCCCACCCGAAATGAATATCGTCCCATTCTTTTTTGGACGGCGTGCGTTTGGTCAGCGGGCCTTCTTCCACGAGAATGCCGGTCAGCCCGAACGTCGATTCCCGGATTTGTATCCCTTCCCGTTCCAGCTCGGCGGCAACCTCACGCAGAATCGCATCGTCCTTCCAGACCCGTAGACGGCTAGCCAACGCCAACGCGCGAAAGTCGGGACGCACGGTCGTGAAGACATGGGTTTTTTTGATCCCCCCCAGCATGACCGCTTGTTGTATGCCATCCGCTTTGAGGGCATGAATCAATTTATTGAATTGCCCGATTTTGATCCAGTGGATCCGCTCAACATGCTGCTCCAACTCGGGGGCCGTCTCCCCGATATGAGCCACGGCCGAGACGCTGTATCCCAGGCGTTTCGCATTATCGGCAAAGATAATGGGGAAGCGGCCGTTGCCCGCGATCAGGCCGATCCATTTGCCATAGGCCATCGAGACACCGTCGTTCGCTTCAGGGAGCACTACTCGTCCTCCTCATCCGCCGCCCCGACCGATTTGCAAATGCCCCGCTTGGTCCCCTCGACAAAGGCCACGACCTCTTGAACATCCGGCTGACCTTTGAATTCCTCGCGGACCCGCTTCAGCGCCTCTGCCATCATTAAACCGGAACGGAACAGGATTTCATAGGCCTGTTTCAGCGCAGAAATGCGATCGTTCGTAAAGCCCTGGCGCTTCAATCCAATGGTATTGAGCCCGTACAAATGGGCGCGATACCCACCGGCGGCGCGCATATACGGCGGCACATCGCGCCCCACGGCCGAACAGCCGCCGATCATCACCTGCGGGCCGATCCGGACGTATTGATGGATTCCTGACAGTCCTCCGATGATGGCATGGTCGCCGACCGTAATATGCCCGGCGAGTGTCGCGGCGTTCGCCATAATGATCTGGTTGCCCAAATGGCAATCATGCGCGACGTGGACGTAGGCCATGAGAAAATTATGGTCGCCGATCGTCGTTTCTCCTCCGCCGAAGACGGTGCCTCGATTGACGGTGACGTATTCGCGCAGAATATTATCATTCCCGATGACGACCCGCGTAGGCTCGCCTTTGTATTGCAAATGCTGCGGCGCGCTTCCGATCGACGCAAACGGATAGATCTGACATCGTTCGCCGATGTCCGTCCAGCCGTCGATATTGACATGCGCCATGAGCTGGCTTCCGCGGCCGATACGGACATGTTCCCCGATGACGGAATAAGGCCCGATCGCCACATCCTCACCGAGTTGTGCCTTCGGATGCACAATAGCCGTTGGATGAATCTGCACGTTGCCTCCGGTTTCCTTGTTCTTGGCTCGTCCTGTTACGCGCGACTCGTGCGAGATGACATCGGCGCGACTAATCGGCCTTCTCTTCGGTGACCATCGCGGTCATTTCCGCTTCACAAACGAGGTCCGATTCGACGTAGGCCCTCGCCTGCATTTTCCAAAACGGAGGGCGTTTCTTCAGCACATCCACTTCGAATCGAAGTTGATCCCCGGGCACGACCGGCTTGCGGAACTTCGCATGGTCGACCCCCGTCAAATAGACGACGGGACGTCCCGTCATGACGACGGATTTAAAGGCCAGCAGGCCGCCGACTTGCGCCATGGCTTCGAGAATCAAGACGCCCGGCATAATCGGCCGCTGCGGAAAATGTCCCTGAAAAAACGGTTCGTTAATCGTCACATTCTTGATGCCGACGATCCGCAGCCCTGCTTCCAATTCATGGATCCGATCGACCAACAAGAACGGATACCGATGGGGAAGAGTGGCTCGAATCTCGTCGATTGTGAGGGATGTCATGGACTTGCCTCCTTGCGGCTGCCCTTACTTATTTTGCCGATCGAATTCCTTGATGACCTGTTCGGTGACATCAAGCGAATCGCTGGCATAAATGACGATCTTGAGCGTCGACTCGCTCCCTTTATCCATGACCGCGGCGAACCCGTTTTTTTCGGCGACTGCGGCGGCGGCCTGGTCGATTTTTACCTGATATTCTTCGACCATTTGCTTTTGTTTCGCCTGGATTTCTCGATTGAAGTCCTGCAAACGGCGCTGATAATTTTCGAACTTCACGCGAAATTGCTCCTGCTTCTCCTGCTTGTCCCGTTTTTGCGCGTCGCTCGCATTGGGGTCGTCTTTTTTCAACTCCGTTTCCAAGCGCTTTAATTCTTCGTCGTCAGCCGAGACGATGCGCTGCCTGGCCGCCGAAAACTCCTTGAGTTCGTCCAACGCTCGCTTGCCGGCCTTCGACCGCTCCAACACTGCCTGTTGACTGACTACCCCGACTTTTATGGCATCGGCTGCCCATCCCATCAGATTCGGCGACATGATCAAACATGCCATTAAGACTATCGTTATCCGGCCCAGCTTTCTCATGCCTCACTCCTTTGTCCACATGCTGCTGCTTCGATCATCCTTACGAACCGTTTTTCTCCTTGTTGAACTCTTCGATCACTTTGGTGGAAATGTCCAGTGCGGCATCGCTATAGACCGTCGGTCCGCCCTTTCCTTTTTCCATCACGACCAGCAAACCGAGCTGCTGCGCCACCTTCGAGACGACACGCTCGGCCCGCTCCCGAAATCCCTCGAGCACTTCTTTTTGCTTCTCCTGCACTTCCCGATTCATTTCATTGGCCCGTTGCTGAAATTCCGCGACTCGTCGGCGCAAAAGGTCTTCGCGGTCCTTCCGCCCGTTGGCGCTCAGCACGCTGGCCTGCTTGACGAGGTCCTCCTCCATCCGTTTCAACTCCTTTTCCTCCAGCTCGACCACTGCTTGGCGATTTTTCATGAAGTTGCTCAGCACATCTCGCGCCCGCTTGCCTGCTTCTGTATCGAGTAATACCCGTTGAAGATCGACCACTCCAATATTAGAAGGCCGAGGGACGGACTTCAAAGCAGGGCTCGAAGCATCGGAAGGAACGGATTGGCTTGACGAGGTCGACGGGCTTTGCTGCGTTGGCTGTCCTGTGCTCGCACACCCATGCAACAGCAGAACTACCAGTCCCATGTCCAGAACGTAACCGAGTTGCCGATGACAGCGAGTCATCATCATTCCACCTCTTAAAACAGCGAGCCGACGGAGAACTCAAAGACGCCCTTTCGCTCTCCCTCATGCGGATCAAGGTTGATCCCATAGGCGACACGGAGTGGTCCGAAGGGAGAAATCCACCGCAGCTCCAAGCCTGCCGCGCTTCGTAAATGAAAGCTCAGAGGCTCTCCTGGACCGAATCCTTTGCCGTAATCGAAAAAGATGACGCCGTTGAGTTTCGCTTCGCTCGATATTGGAAATATAAAATCGTTGTTAATGATAATTTCACGATCGGCCCCCAGCAACGAATTCTCCGGCGTGACAGGACCGGCCCGGCCGAACGAGAACCCGCGCATGGTGTTGATGCCGCCGACGAAATACAACTCGGTCAACGGAATCGGCTTATCATTTAGACCTACTACTTGCCCAAATCGACCGCGGATCGAATGTCGAGTATCCCAGAATAAGGGCGTGTATTTGATGGTATCAAGAGTTACCTTATAAAAGTTGGTATTTCCGCCGAGTACCGGCGTACCGAAGTCGAAATTGATCGCATTGCGCATGCCCTTGCGTGGATCGAGAAAATAGTCTCGCGTATCGCGCGCCAATGAGGTCCGGAATCCCGTCGTGGTAAAGGACCCGATCTGGCTGAGAATAAAGGCCGGCGCGGTCGATATCGGATTGCTGTATTTGAAGTGTTCGAACACCGGACTGAAACTTCCGGAAACGTATTCGGAGAACCATCTCCCAAATGTGACGCTGGCGCCGGCCTTGTCTTCCGTGTAGGTCAAATAATTCGTGAGCGATCGATAGATGTCCAACTGCATCGACGTCAGCGAGTCGTTGAGATAGGGATTGCGAAACGACACCAACCCTAACGATCGCCGTTGACCCAGCTGGCCGCGCACCCGCACGAGGTTGCCCGTTCCCGCCACGTTGCCCTCGGTAATGTCGGCGATAGCCACCAAACGATCCAACGTACTGAAACCGCCGCCGATGCTGAACGCGCCCGTGGACTTCTCTTTCACTTTGACGTCAAGGTCGACCTTGTCCGGCTCGATCTGTTTAGGAAGAATTTCCACCGTTTCAAAAAAATTCAGATTGTTCAGGCGCTGAAAGCTCCGCTTCATTGCGACGGTGTCGATAATTTCCTGTTCGTTCACCCTGAGTTCGCGGCGAATAACATTATCGCGGGTCTTATCGTTGCCGGTAATCCGTATCTCCCGGATACGGATCAGATCGCCTTCTTTGATATGAAAGAGAATGCCGGCGGTCTTCGTTTTCGCATCCGGATTGATCACCGGATTGACATCGGTGAACGCATAGCCTTTCGCGCCGTAGACCTCTGTCAGTCTGGTAATTTCGTCACGGACTTTCGCTCGCTGAAAGACCTCGCCGGTCTTCACACCCATGCCGGCCTTCAATTCTTCATCTTCAAAAACGGTATTCCCTCGAAAGCCAATGTCGCCAAAGTTATACCGGTCTCCTTCGACAATCGAAAATGTGATGATAAACCACTTTTTATCCTCGGTCAGCTCAATGGTAGGCAGACCGACTTGGACGTTGAGAAAGCCCTTGTTCAAATAGACTTCTTTGATGCGCTCGATATCGTTGGCGAGCTCTTCGCGCTTGAGAATGCCCGCGTCGGTGAACAGGGATGGCAACCCTTTGCCGGTCAAGGTGCCCCAAATGGAAACCCATTCGCGAGTGGCCATCACTTTGAACAGTTCCTTTTTCGTAGCGGAGGTCGATCCTTCAAAATTCACCGATTGAATTCGCGCGCGGTCTTCCTCCTTGATAAAGAAGGTCAGCCGCTTCCGATCTTCCTCCAAGGTGAGAACAATCGGAATGACTTGGGCATGATAGTACCCATCCTCCTGATAGGCGAGGCGAATTTTTTCGGCACTCTCTTTCACCTGTTGCTGGTCAAGAAAGGACTGATTGCGGATGGTGATTTTTTCCTTCAGCTTGTCGTCGCTGAAATTCTCGTTTCCATCGAAGACCACTTCGGTAATGAACGGCTTTTCCTTCACGATAAATGCGACGGCGATACCGTCCGGCTTCTCCTCCGTCTCCAATTGCACGTCTTCGAAAAATCCCATTTCGTAGATCACTCGGATCTGAGCTCGAATCGCGTCGACCGTATACGGATCTCCAACTTTGAGCGTCAACCGACCACGAATGGCTTGATCTTCGATGCGCTTATTGCCGCGAATGTCCACCGACGCTACTTTCTGGCCGGTGACTTCGGCATACAAGGTAGACGCCGACAGACTGACGAGTAGAAGCGTGCCTATGACGATGAGCGTCATCAGCCGATTCCCCAGGCGAGTGGTCACCGATGCCTTTCTAGGCAGACCAGGAGAACATCCTCCAGGGGGACGGCTTCGGTTTGGCCACCCATGCGATGGGCGCACCGGACGACCGCACGATCTTGTGCGACAATGACAGCACCCGGCCCCGCACCGGGAAACCCATCGATCGGATCTGATAGGGTGAGGCGATAGGGCTGCTCCAAAGCCCGGGGAAACCTTTCAAAAAAGGATTGAAAAAACTGCGGAATTATAAAGAGCGCGTGTTGTAATGTAAAGAACCTTCCTAATGGGAGACCACGCGTGAACAGCCTCGCGACTCGCGGCCGATTTCTTGACAATCCGTTCACCCATCCCCTAGTATCCAGCATGCCCGTTTTGCCTGTTCGAAAAGCCGTTCTCCCCGCGGCCGGCCTCGGCACTCGCTTTCTCCCCGCGACTAAAGCCTCCCCCAAGGAAATGCTTCCCTTGGTGGACAAACCGCTCATTCAATACGCCGTCGAAGAAGCGGTCGCCTCGGGAATCGAAGACATCATCATCGTGACGGGGCGTGGCAAACGGGCCATCGAAGATCATTTCGACCGGTCCTTCGAGCTGGAGGAGAATTTAAAGGGCAACAAAAAAGAAGGCATGCTGAAAGAGGTGCGGCGCATCTCGGAATTGGCCAACTTCTGCTACGTTCGCCAACCGGAGGCCCTTGGCCTGGGACACGCGGTCCTCTGCGCGCAACACCTGGTCGGCGACGAACCATTCGCCGTCCTGTTGGGAGACGAGGTGATCGACGCGCCGGTGCCGGGGCTGGCTCAATTGATTAAGGTTTTTATCGAACGTGAGGGTCCGGTGTTGGGTGTAAAGAAGGTCCCCCGCCAAGAAGTCAGCCGCTATGGGATCGTCGCTAACCGCCGGGTGGCCGAAGGACTTCATCGCGTGGACGACTTGGTTGAAAAGCCCGACCCGAAGCACGCCCCGTCGCGCTATGCCGTAATTGGACGGTACGTGCTGTCACCGGATATTTTCGACATTCTTCGGCGCATTCCCCCCGGGAAAAACGGTGAAATCCAATTGACCGACGCGCTGCGGGTGCTGGCGAAAAAAGTGACAATGTATGCGCATGAAATGCAGGGCCAGCGTCATGATGCCGGCGAGAAACTGGGCTTCCTGAAAGCCACGGTCGAATTCGCGCTCAAGAATCCTACGCTTGGTCCGCCGTTTGCCCGTTATCTCAAAGACCTCTACCGTAACAACGGCACGCGCCGTGCCTGATCGACGGCTATCTCGATCACCGTCTGTGTCAAGGTGACCGACCTCAGGAACGAACTATAACGAATGACAAACCCGATGACTCCTGAACCGACCGAGCGCGACATTCAAAACATGGACATTCCGGAACAGCTTCCGCTGCTTCCCGTGCGCGACATCGTCGTCTTTCCTTATATGGTATTGCCGCTCTTCGTGGGACGTGACATGTCCATTAAAGCGATTGAAGCGGCGTTGGCCGGCAATCGCATGATTTTCTTGGCCACCCAAAAAGCGCTCGATGTCGAAAATCCCACGCCGGAGGACATTCATAGCGTCGGCACGATCGTCATCATCATGCGCATGCTCAAGCTGCCCGACGAGCGCATCAAAATTCTCGTGCAGGGCATTTCTAAGGCGAGGATTCAAGAATATATCCAGAACGATCCATACTATTCCGTCCGCATCGCCAAAATCCTCGACAGCAAGCCGGCCGGTGCTCCCTTGGAATCCGAAGCGGTCATGCGCACGGTCAAAGAGCAGCTCGAGCGCATTGTCGGCCTCGGCAAGGTGCTCATGCCGGACGTGATGGTCGTCATCGAAAATCTCGACGATCCCGGCCGGCTCGCGGACATGGTCGTCTCGAATCTCGGCGTCAAGGTCGAGGTGTCCCAAGCCGTTCTCGAGATCGAAGACCCCATCGCTCGACTGAAACGGGTGAGCGAAATTCTGAGTAAAGAAGTCGATGTCCTCTCTATGCAGCAGAAAATCCAAGCGCAAGCTAAGGGCGAGATGGATAAGACGCAACGCGAATACTTCCTGCGCGAACAGCTCAAGGCCATTCAGAAAGAACTCGGTGAACTGGACGAACGAGGCGAAGAAGTGGCTGAGTTCAAGAAGCGCATCAAAGACGCCAAGATGCCCGAGAAAGTCCTCAAAGAGTGTGAAAAGCAACTCAAGCGTCTGGAAAAGATGCATCCCGACACCGCCGAGTCCGCCACTGTTCGCACCTATCTGGAATGGATGGTGGACCTCCCGTGGAGCAAGAAGTCGAAAGACAATCTCGACATCAAGGCAGCCGCCAAGGTTCTGAACGAAGATCACTATGACTTGGAAAAAGTAAAAGAACGTATCCTTGAGTACTTGGCCGTGCGCAAGCTCAAGGAAAAGATGAAGGGCCCGATCCTCTGTTTCGTCGGTCCCCCCGGCGTCGGAAAAACGTCACTGGGTAAATCGATCGCCCGCGCGCTGGGGCGTGAGTTCGTTCGAGTCAGTCTCGGCGGCGTGCGGGACGAGGCCGAAATCCGCGGCCATCGCCGGACCTATGTGGGCGCGCTCCCGGGCCGCATTATTCAAGGCCTCAAGCAGGCAGGAACGAGCAATCCGGTCTTTATGATGGACGAGGTCGATAAGGTGGGACAAGACTTCCGCGGCGATCCTTCCGCCGCGCTCTTGGAAGTCCTGGATCCCGAGCAGAACCATGCGTTCAGCGACCATTATCTCGGCGTGCCGTTCGACTTGAGCGAAGTGATGTTCATTACCACGGCCAACCTCATGGATCCGATTCTCTCTGCCCTTCGCGACAGGATGGAAATCATCGAAATTCCCGGCTACACGGAAGAAGAAAAGCTCGGGATCGCCCAGCGCTATCTCATTCCTCGCCAGCTCAAAGAACACGGCATCACGGAAAAATACATCCGGATCACCGAGTCCGGGCTGCATACGATTGTCTCCCACTATACGCGGGAAGCCGGCGTACGAAGCTTGGACCGCGAGATTGCGAACGTCATGCGCAAGGTCGCCAAAAAGGTGGCCGAGGGTATGACGACCTGTTACAGCATTACGCCGGCCAATGTGAACAAATTTCTCGGCGTCCCCAAATATCTCCCCGAAGCCGAACAGGAGAAAGACGAAATCGGCGTATCGACCGGCTTGGCATGGACGGAAAGCGGCGGAGACGTGCTGTATATCGAGGCCACGGTGATGAAAGGCAAGGGTCAACTCACCCTGACCGGCCACCTCGGCGAAGTGATGAAAGAATCCGCGCAAGCGGCGTTGAGCTACGTGCGGTCGAGAGAACGGCTGCTGGCCATCAATCCGGACGTGTTTTCAAAAATCGATATACACATCCATGTGCCGGCTGGCGCCATACCTAAAGACGGTCCGTCTGCAGGCATCACCATCGCGACTGCGATCGCGTCGATTCTCTCCGGTATCCCCGTGCGCCGCGATGTGGCGATGACCGGCGAAGTGACGCTGCGTGGACGCGTGCTGCCGATCGGCGGACTGAAGGAAAAAATTCTTGCCGCGAAACGCGCGAAAATTGGGACGGTGATCCTCCCGCAGCGCAATGAAAAGGACATCGAAGAGATTCCGAAGCATTTATTGCGCGGGGTGAAGTTAATCTTCGCTACGACGATGGACGACGTCTTGAAAGCGGGGCTTCGATCCGCGTCCGCCCTCTTATCGAAGAAGCCTCGGCCCGCGCGCCGGTCGGGACCGACCCGCTTGAAAAAAAAGGAATTGCCATCCCCGCGTAGAAATCAGCGCCCCCCCTCTATTGCCCCCTCACTGTCGCTCTCGCCCCCGTCTTCGCTTCGCTGATATGCCCGATTCTCGATCGACGCATCGAACTCCACTCCACGAATTTCAACTCATTACCCATCTCCGGCGCCGCTTCGGACGGACCGGATCCTCTGTCGTGCGCGGAATCGGTGACGACGCGGCTGTGATCACCACTCAAAAAGGACGGCAGTTGGTGTTGACCACCGATTTGTTGGTGGAAGGTGTGCACTTCGCTCGCACGACCGCCTCATTCGAAGACATTGGCTACAAGTCGGCGGCCGCCAATCTCAGCGATATCGCCGCGATGGGCGCCTCACCCGACTATGCGCTTGTGTCGCTCGCCATCCCCTCGTCGTTGACGCCATCCGATATTCATCGGTTCTATCGGGGCTTCATGATGGCCTGCCGTCCTTACGGAGTCCATCTGGTCGGCGGTGATACCTCGTCGTCCTATCAGGATCTGTTCGTGAACATTACGCTCACCGGCAGCGTGGCCGCCGGCCGTGCAATCATGCGGGACGGCGCTCGTGCCGGCGACCTCCTCTATGTCACCGGCACCCTTGGCGACTCTCTCGCCGGTTTGAAATTGCTGTCGTCCCGAAAGCGCGCGAAGACACGCTCGATGCGCTCCATCGGAGAGACCCGCTTAATCCGTCGCCATTTGCGTCCCTCGCCGCGCGTCGAGATCGGACATCTGCTCAGCGCTCATCGACTTGCCACCGCAGCAATTGATGTGTCCGATGGATTATCCGGCGACCTCCGCCACATCTGCACCCAAAGCGGCGTAGGCGTGGAAGTGGACGCGCAGGCTCTCCCGCTTTCCTCCGAGCTTCGAACCTACGCACACGTACACGCGATGGATCCGGTCGCCATAGCGCTGCAAGGGGGAGAGGATTATGAATTGCTGTTTACCGTCTCTCCGCGCAATCGGGCCAAATTGCTGGAACGCTGCCGGCAGATGACATGCCCGGTCTCCTGCATTGGAATTATTCGGCCGAAAACATTCGGCGTGCGGCTCAAGGACAGGGCCGGCGCCATGCGGCGTCTTCCTCAGGTCAGCTACCGCCATTTCCAAGCTGTCTCACAGCGTCGGGAAGTCTCTTGATCTCATTTGCGCAGATCCGTGCACGGCTGAACCAGATTCTGCACTTGCACGAGTCACCCCATCGAACCGCGTTGGCGTTTGCCGTCGGCGTCTTCATTGCCTTCTCGCCGACCTACGGGCTCCATACGCTGCAAGTCCTGTTCTGCACCTGGGCGTTCCGGCTCAATTTTCTCGCCTTGATGGCGGGGGCGTTCATCAATAATCCGTGGACCCTCGTCCCGATCCTCGGCGCCACAGTTTGGACGGGCTTTTTCGTTCTCGATATGCCGCAGGCGGCTCCCTTCGACTGGAACAATCTGAGTGTTGCATCGCTCTATCATCAGATTGAACCTTACCTGCTCCCTTTTATGATTGGCGGCCTGATCTTAAGCATGCTGGGCATGCTGATTTCTTATCCCGTTGCGTACTGGCTGATCCGTCGCTATCGCATACAGCGAACGCAGCTCGACGACCAATTGCCGACGTGATAGTCCTACGATAGAATGCCGTCACTATCGCTCGACCGACCATGAAACGACAGTCCCCCATTCCGCACGTCCTCTACGATGGATCGGCTTTGATCGCCGATCCGATTCACGAATACATTTCGTTCACCGTCCCCTATTCGACGCCGGATCCGGGAGAACGCACGGAAAAAGATCTGATCGATTCGCCCTGGGTTCAACGATTGCGCTATGTGTTTCAACTGCAAAGCGCCCGATGGGTCTATCCGTCCGCCGAGCATAGTCGGTTCGTCCATTCGCTGGGAACCATGCATGTCGCGGGACGCTTCGCTCGACATCTGTACCCATTCCTGGCAACGCAATTCCCCCACGTGCCCTCGATCCACTATGTGGAGGAACTCCTGCGCGTCACGGCCCTGCTGCACGACATCGGCCATGGCCCGTTCTGCCACTTCTTCGACGATAATTTCCTGAAAGCGTTTCACCTGACGCACGAGAAACTCGGACAGGTGATCATTCGAGATCACCTCGGCCCCATCATTCAGAAGATCAGACGCAGCCCGAGCGGGCCCTTTGCCAAAGGGGAAAGCTTGGACCCGCGCCATATCGCGCATTTGATTTTAAAAGAAAAGGGCAAGGATAACTCCCGCATGCCGCCTTGGCTGAACGCGCTGCAGCCGGTGATCTCAGGCAGCTACACGGGAGACAATTTGGATTACGTCCTGCGGGATGCCTATATGTGCGGCGTCGCGGTGGGACCGGTCGATCTCAGCCGCTTGATTCACTATACGCTGATCACCCACCGGGGCTTTACGATTCACAAGACTGGGCTCCCCGCCTTGCAAATGTTTTTGACGACCAGAATGTACTTGTACTCTAACGTGTACTATCACCGAACGACTCGAGCGATCGACATTCACCTTCGGGAGATCTTCGGCGAGACCATGCGGTTGATTTTTCCGGAGAATCCGCTGGAACATATGGACCGCTATCTCACGTTGACGGACTGGTCCTTGTTGGAAGAGGTGCGGGGTTGGCCCCGATCACGACAGACCGCTCGGCGACAATTAGGCGAGGAATGGGCGAGGCTTTTGGGACGCGACGTCAAATGGAAAATGGCCTATAACACCGTGCTGAAAGAAAAAGGGCAAGCGCGCGGGATGGACTTCCCCCACCGCGACCATTTTGAAACGCAGGTCCGCAAGGAACTGCCGCCGAAGACTGCGAAGATCCCGTTTGCCGTCGATATGGCTCCCATCGATCCTCGGCCAGACCCGAAGGATACGCGCGCCACGCCACTGTATGTCTACGATCCGGGGAGCAAATCGGTCTCGACCGAGCCGCTGGAGGAATTTTTAGATCTGCTCCCGACCCGTCTCGTCCAATTCAGAATCTACGCTCTGAATCATGACGCCGATGCCGAGCTCTCGCGCGCCGCCGCGACAGTCCTCAATACCGCTCCCTCCGATCTTCACACCAACATTTAGTATATTTAGATTCCCCGGCACTGCGGGAGCGCGGAATAGAACAGTCAGCCTCTTTACTGAACGGCGGAAATGGGAGGAGGGAAAGAGAGTTTAAGAAGAGCGAGTGGATCGACTCTTGCCCCATTCAAATTCACACCCCAATGCAGATGAGGACCTGTCGCTCGACCGGACGCGCCGACCTTCCCGATGACCTGCCCTCTCATGACCGCGTCGCCTTCTTTGACGGATACTTCGGAGAGATGAAAATACATCGAATAGAGGCCTAGGCCATGGTCGAGAAACACGCCTTTCCCGGAAAAGAAATGATCGGCCGTGAGGCAGACGATGCCGTCATTCATCGCGACGACATCGGCGCCCAATGGCGCAGCAATATCTTCCCCGTTATGGGGATTTTTCGCCTGCCCATTGATGATGCGCTGCCGGCCGAAGGCGCCCGTGATCGGCCCTTCGACAGGTCGAAGAAAATTGCTCGCCCATCGTCGTTGCGTCGAGACGGCCTCGAGCACCGTGCGAACCTGCGCTTGTTCCGCTTTCACGCGAACGAGGTTGTCTTCATCGAGATCGACCTTGTCCTTCGGCAGGGTCAAATGCTGGACCGCTCGTTTTTCTTTCATGACGACAATGTAATAGCTCATTCGGCGATGGCCCGCCACGGATGCGACGTCGAGTACCAGTTCATGCGTACCGGGCGAATCTTGTAAATCAATCCCGACCAGCCCAAGATAGGCCTGCCCGTCCCCTGCAACGCCCTCTGGAAAGAAGGGCACCTTGCGATTGAGAAATCGCCCTGACACGGACGTGGCTTGCAGCTCGGCGGGAACACGAACCACCACTACTTCGCCTTGCTTCCCGCTGAATTGGCCATCGGCGCCATGCGGCTCCGGCGGAGCGCTGGTTAACAAGTCGACGGGGAAAATACTCGTGAGAAGGACGATTCCTACGATCGTGATGATGTCTACTCTGATCCTGAACATGGTCACAGCACCACGCTCGCGTGACAAGTTGCGACGATGCTTAACACGTTTTCATGAGGTGCCAGGAACGTTGGAGAATGTGGATTGTTGCTAGTGTACCTCATCTATAGAAACGGGGACCGGCGACCTGAGCTACTAATTCCTCGACGCGACGATTAACGGAACTGAACGGATCCATGCACAAAATAGTTTCTTCCCAATAGCCATTGAGTTTCAGATAGGTCCAATCGACCGTATAGGATCGATTTTTCGCGCGGGCGAAGCGGATAAAATCACCCCGCACCTTCGCGCGGGTCGTTTGAGGAGGCACGGACATCGCGCGTTGGACGGCGTCTTCGTCCACGATTCGTTCGATCAGATCACGATTTTCCATCAGATAGTAAAGGCCACGGGTGCGCTTCACGTCGTGATACTGCAAGTCCATAAGAAACACCCGCGGATCGTCCCACCCGCACCCTTTCTTCTCGATATACGATTGAATTAAATGCCGTTTGCTGACCCAATCGATTTCGCGGGTTAATTGCGCGGGATCTTCTTCCAACCGATCGAGCACGTAAGTCCATTTGGTGAGAATGTCATCCAAGACAGGATCGTGGGAATTGAAATTTAAATAATCGTAAGCGCGCTCCAAGTACATTCGCTGGATTTCAATCGCGCTCAATTGACGCCCATCATCTAATCTGATTTTTTTCTTGAGCGTGGGATCCCGGGAGACTTCCCGAATCGCCTTGACCGGATCTTCCAGCTCCATCCCGCTGACCGTGTAGCCGTCCTCAATCATGGTCAGAACGAGCGCTGCCACGCCAACCTTCAAATACGTTGCATACTCCGACATATTGGAATCACCGACGATGATATGCAAACGCCGGTATTTCTCCGCGTCGGCGTGCGGTTCATCTCGCGTATTAATGATACTTCGCGAGGACGTCGTCGACGAGGACGTCTTTTCGTGGATATGCTGTGCGCGCTGCGAGATAAAAAACTGCGGCTTCCCCGATACTTTCAGCACTTTGCCGGCACCCGAGTAGATTTGCCGGGTCACGAAAAAGGGAATCAACTGCTCCGTGACTTTCCAAAAATCGACGTCCCGCCGCATAAGGAAATTTTCATGGCACCCATACGTATTGCCGAGTGAATCGGTATTGTTTTTAAAAATATAAATCTCACCCGACAAGCCCTCCTCTCTGAGACGCTCTTCGGCCGCCGGCAAACAGGCTTCTAGCAACCGCTCGCCCGCCTTATCATGAATGACGAGATCCGTAATGTTGTCGCATTCTGGAGTGGAATACTCGGGATGGCAGCCGGTATCTTGGTAAAAACGTGCGCCGTTGATGAGAAACGCATTGGAGGGCCAGCTGTTAGGGATAAGACCCTCGAAAATGTAACCGAGGACCTTTTCCATAGGAAGGTAAATCCGGCCGTTCGGCGAGAAAATCAGTCCATACTCGTTTTCAAGGCCGAAGATACGTGTTCTCATACGAAAAGACGCGGTGGAGGATTGATTTCAGCATACACCGCCCCTCCCCGTTCTTCAACTTAGAGGGAACGGACAAACGAACTAGGTCAGGATTTGACGGGATTCGGCGGGGAGAATGCGACGAAACTTGCGACCTACTCTATTCCGCTCCAAGGTGGCTATCTCCAATCCTTCGAGGGGGAGTTTTTGATTGGTGATATTTTCAAGTGCCGCACTACAGAGTGCCAGACCGGCTTTCAAAGTCAGACCCTCGGCCTTGTAGTGTTCCTTCAAGTATCCCTGCAAAGCTTCCGAGCGCCCGCCGATGACGGCATATCCGCGTTCATCAAAAATGCTGCCGTCGAACGAAATGCGATACAGCTCGTTGGGCCGGCCGGTTTGTCCGACCTCCGCGACAAGAATCTCCACTTCCAGCGGTTTCAATTCTTGACTGAAAATGGTGCCGAGGGTCTGCGAATATCCATTCGCTAAAGATCTGGCCGTGACATCTTCGCGGCTGTACATAAACCCCTTAAGATCGGCATGCCGGATGCCCGCCTTGCGAAGACTTTCGAATTCGCTGTACTTCCCCGCACCCGAGAAGGCGATGCTGTCGTAAATCTCAGAAATCTTATAGAGCGAGGCGCTCGGATTATCCGCGACAAGCAAAATGCCGTCGGCATATTCCACCGCGATGATGGACCGTCCCTTGGAGATGCCTTTCTTGGCGTACTCCGCCTTGTCCTGCATCATTTGTTCGGGTGAGACGTAGTACGGCAATGGCATGATCAGCCCTCCTGCTTCCGTTCGGCGACGAGTTCGGCGTACAGCATGGCAACTCGTTGGTCCTCGACATCGGTGATGCCAGTCGCATTGACAACTTTCGCCGTCGGATAGATACCTCGAATCAAATCAGGCCCGCCGGTTCCGACATCTTCTTCGGCCGCGTTATAGAGCGACAAGAGGGCGAGTTTGAGCGTTTCGTCCTCCGACAGGTTTTTCCGATAGTGCTCGCGCATCGTACTGCGTGCATCCTTGCCACCCGAGCCAATCGCGTGATATTCGGACTCTTCATAGCGCCCACCCGTAATATCGTATTTAAAAATACGGCCATCGCGTCGCCGATGATCGTAGCCCACATAAATGGGAATCACGATCAGCCCATGAAACACCATGGGAAGATTCGCTTTGATCATCTGGCCGAGCTTGTTGGCCTTTCCTTCATACGATAACTGAACCCCTTCTAGCTTTTCGTAGTGCTCCAACTCCGTTTGAAACAATTTGACCATTTCGATGGCCGGACCGGCGGTGCCGGCAATGGCCATGGCCGAATAGCCGTCGATTTTGAACACCTTCTCCATCTGACGTCCGGCAATTTGAAAGCCTTCGGTTGCGCGACGGTCTCCGGCGATGACAACGCCCTCGCGATACTTCAAGGCCAACACGGTCGTGCCGTGCGGCGGCTGGGGGATTTGGTGAGGACGGTTGGGATCCCACAGCGGATTGGCCGTTCCGTTCCAGTCACGATTCCCGGGAACAAGATCCGGCCGCCGATGCAGCAGATAATCAAAAAAGCTGGAGTCGTCGTGGTCTGAAAGCGTTCGAGATGATGACATGCCTCTCCTTCATATCAGCACGATTCATGCGAGAAGACGGACAATCGCGATGTGGTGACTATGATCAGGACGGTCGATAGGCCTCATTATGCCGTGAGCTTGGCCAGCAACGACTCCGCTGAGTCCGATCCTTCCAACAACTCACGCGTGAGGGATTCGGTTCCGCGCAGGGGATCCATTAGTGGAATTTTTTTGATCGTGGTATTGCCGACATCGAAGAGCACAGAGGTCCAGCTCGCTCCATAGATCTTATGACCGAACTTCTTTAAACAATGACCCCGAAAATAGGCACGCGTCCCGGTGGGAGGGGTATGTTCAGCCTTCGCGATATCGCTGTCTTGCAGCAGGCGATCGATTAAGTTGCTCCGCTCCAGCGCATAATACAGTCCCTTTTCCGGCCGCACATCGTGATATTGCAGATCCAACAGCGACACGCGAGGGTCCTTCCAATCGCAGCCCTTACGGTCCATGTAGGAATAGATCATCTGACGCTTGGCGACCCAATCTAGGTCGCGAACAAGCAACACCGGGTCTTGTTCGAGCTTCTCTAGCACCTCTTCCCACCGTACCAGAATATCTTTCGTGACTTGGTTCAGCTCATGACACGCGTAAAAATCCAGCGCCGTTTTTAAATACATCCGCTGCACCGCAATCGCGGTCGTCACGCGGCCATCGGTAAGCTTGAGGGTTTTCTTGACGTCGAGATCTCGAGACACCTCTTTAATCGCCCGCACGGGGTCGTCCAGGTCCACTCCCGGCACTTCGATGCCTGCTTCCAGGAGATCGAGCACGATCGATGTAGTCCCGAGCTTCAAATAGGTGGAGAGCTCCGCCATGTTCGCATCCCCGATAATGACGTGGAAGCGGCGGTACTTCGCCGGATCGGCGTGCGGTTCGTCCCGCGTATTGATGATCGGTCGCTTGACCATCGTATTGAGATCGACCAGACATTCGAAAAAATCCGCGCGCTGCGAAAGCTGGTAAGCGGCAGGGTGACCGTGATTTTCAGCGCCGACCTTTCCCGCCCCGGCATATATCTGCCGGGTCACAAAGAAGGGAACCAGCAGCCGGACTACTCGGTCGAAGGGAACGGATCGCTCCAGAAGATAGTTCTCGTGATACCCGTAACTATTACCCTTCCCGTCGGTGTTATTTTTGTAGAGGACGAACTTGTCACCCCCACGTATGCGGGCCAATTCACGCAAGCATTCAGCTGCCACGCGTTCGCCGGCACGTTCGTACGCGACCACTTCACGAGGATTGGTGCACTCGGGGGTGGAATACTCCGGATGGGCTCCATCCACGTAGAGACGCCCTCCATTCGCAAGTACTTTATTCAACATCCGGTTATAGTCGGGACCCGGGCGTTCGCGCTCCCCCTCCGCTTCGTACCCGCGCAGATCGAGCAATGGATTTTCATTTTCATAGTCCCATAGCGCCTGCGCTGCGGGGAGGGTCGGATAATGCGCAATGAGCTGAATGGAATTGGAGACCGGATCGATGGCGTCGGCATCGCGCGTTGCGATGCCAAACTCCGTTTCAGTTCCTAAGACACGCTGGGAAATCACCGAGTGCTCCTGTCCGATGGGAAATGATCAGAAATAATGGCCGGTCGTAATGGTTTCGATCTGGCGAGATTCCGTCGACCCGGCTGTAATCGTCCGTACGTGGATAATTTTTTCGCCTTTTTTGCCGGATATCTTTGCCCAATCATCGGGGTTGGTGGTATTGGGAAGGTCTTCGTGTTCCTTGAATTCATCCCGCACCGCTCGCTGTAGATCTTCCCCGCGAAGCCCCTTGCCCTCGTTGGCGATGACTCGCTTAATGGCATATTTTTTCGCGCGGGAGACGATCCCTTCAATTAACGCGCCGCTGGCGAAATCTTTAAAATAAAGCACTTCTTTCTCGCCGTTGGCATACGTTACTTCGAGAAATTTATTCTCCTCCGACGTGGCGTACATTCCGTCAACGGTCAATTGAACGAAGCGATCGACCAATGCCTGGCGATCACCGTTATGACGTGTGATTTCTTCTTCGGCATACGGCAGATCGGCCTCCAGATATTTCGAGAAGATTTCCTTCGCAGCATTCATATCCGGACGAGAAATCTTGATTTTGACGTCTAACCGACCGGCGCGTAGCACGGCAGGATCGATCAGGTCCTGCCGGTTACTCGCTCCGATGACAATGACGTTCCGCAACCGCTCGACGCCATCGATCTCCGATAAAAACTGCGGGACGATCGTCGACTCGATGTCCGACGAAATGCCGGTTCCGCGCGTGCGGAACAGCGCATCCATTTCATCGAAAAACACGATCACGGGATGTCCATCCGCGGCACGCTCTTTGGCTTTTTTAAACACTTCGCGCACTTGCCGTTCAGACTCACCCACATATTTATTCAGCAACTCCGGACCTTTGACGTGCAGGAAAAAGCTCCGCAGTTCTTTTCCGGCCAAATGACCGAGCTTCTTCGCGATCGAATTGGCGACGGCTTTCGCGATCAAGGTCTTGCCGCAACCTGGAGGGCCATACAGCAGCACGCCTTTCGGGGGGCTCAATCGATGTTCGGCAAAGAGTTGGGGGTACAAAAACGGCAATTCGACCGCATCGCGTACCTGCTCGATTTCCTTGGCCAGGCCACCGATGTGTTCGTAATCGACATCGGGCACTTCTTCAAGGACTAATTCCTCCGCTTCGGACTTCGGCAGCTTCTCGACAACATAGCCGGAGCGCGCGTCATACAACAAATGGTCGCCGACGCTCAGCCGCTGAGAGGCTAACGGTTCGGCAAGCTCCGTCACCTTCTCTTCATCGAAGTGCAAGGAAACCAACGCGCGGTTTCCCTCTAATAAGTCTTTTAATCGCACGACCTCGCCTTGCCCGTCGAATCCGCGGCTTTCAATGACGTTGAATGCCTCATTCAAAATGACTTCCTGTCCCTTGCGCAATTCCTTCGGCTTGATGGAAGGATGAAGGCTGACTTTCATTTTGCGTCCGGACACATAAATCGTGGCCGTGGAATCCTCATTCATACTCGAAAAGATCGCATAGGTATTCGGGGGGGCCGTCAGCTTTTCCACCTCGGCGCGTAACGCCTGGATTTGAGCCTTGGCTTCCTGCAAGGTGGCGGTCAGTTTTTCGTTTTGCCTTTGGGCTTGGTCGAGTTGGGAGCGAGACTGATACAGCTGGCGCAGCTCGTCCTGCATGGACTGGATCTGGATCTGAAGTTTATCGATCTCTCGCGCGTGCTCGTCATTTTTTTTCACGGCGTCTAGATCTCCGTCTGACAAGCGTTGAGTGATTTTCTTCACGGATTCGCGGAAGGAGCTGAGCCGGCCCTGACCCCGCTTGGAATCGGCCATGGAACGTTCTCCGAGTCAATGAGTATCGATTGCGCGTCGCTCAACTCGTGCAAATCTTATCATCGAATCTTGAAAAGGGTCAACTCCGCTACAGCTTCCGTTGCGCGAACGTTCACAGCTCCCGCGCTCGAATTGGCGATCCGCATGATTGCAATTCCTCGAGAAGACAGCGTACGGCGATATCAACGTTGTCCGACGCGAGAATCGCGGAGACGACCGCGACACCGAATGCCCCGGCCCGGCGAACGTCAGAGACACGTTCTGGGGTAATGCCGCCGATGACAAAAATTGGTATGTTGCTTTCCCAGCTGACTTGCTCTAGAGGTCTCAATCCAAGAGGATCGCCATAGGGTCGCTTCGAAGGCGTATCATAGATGGGTCCAAGCACGATAAAATCCGCCCCGTCGGACTCTGCCTGCTGCGCGTCTTCAGCCGAGTGAGCCGAAACTCCAATTAATCGATCAGGGCCAAGCAGTCGCCGCGCCGCGGCCACCGGCATGCTATCGGCCCGGAGATGAACGCCGTCCGCTCCCAACGCCATCACCAGATCGGTTCGATCGTTGACCAGCAATCGGCCCCCGTGCTTCCGTACAATGGCCAGAACATCATTAGCCAGATGAAGCAAAGAACGAGTATCGAGATCCTTCTCGCGCAGTTGAATGGCCTTCACGCCGGCGCTCATCGCGCCATCGAGAAGTGGAAGCAGCGGCCGCCCCGCGGTCTGATGCCGATCGGTGATCAGGTACAGAGAAAAATTAACGCGGGACATAAAAAGGGAAGAACTTTAAATTTAAGGGGAGGCGCAAACCCTAGGCTGCTTAAAATGCCCTTCATTGCACACACCCACCCCAGGCGTTACTTCACCCGCCGCACCCCGCGTCTGTCAGGACAGCCGCTCGACCCGTGGACGCGCCCCATCCCGTGCAAGGCGCAGGGAGCGAGGATCCCGAGGACTACCAGTTCGGTTGAGGGAGGCTCGCGACTGAGAACGCAGCCGAAGGACATTTCAGCGGGCTACAGCATGCCTTCGATAGGACTGCTTGCCGTCGCGTACAGCTTTCTCGGAATGCGGCCGGCTTTGTAGGCCAACCGCCCGGCATCAACGGCATACTTCATCGCTTCCGCCATCATGATCGGATCTTTCGCCCCAGCAATCGCCGTATTCATTAGTACTGCATCGGCCCCATACTCCATCGCCAACGCAGCATCGGATGCGGTTCCTACGCCGGCATCGACGATCACTGGAACGTTCACAGTTTCCATGATGATCTTAAGATTGTACGGATTGCGAATACCTAATCCCGATCCGATAGGCGCGGCAAGCGGCATCACGGCCGGACAACCAATGTCCATCAGCTTTTTGGCCACGATCGGATCGTCATTCGTATACGGCAGAACAACGAATCCTTCTTTGACCAAAATTTTCGCGGCTTCTATTAGGCCTGCGGTATCGGGAAAGAGTGTGCGTTCATCACCGAGCACTTCCAATTTAATAAGATCCGATATGCCGGCGGCACGCGCCAATCGCGCATACCGCAACGCGTCGTCCACCGTATAGCACCCTGCGGTATTCGGCAAAATAATGTATTTCTTCGGATCGAGATAATCCAGAAGGTTTTCTTTGGAGCGATCCGTAATATTGACGCGCCGAACCGCCACCGTCACGACATCCGCCCCGGATGCTTCAATGGCCTTTTTCGTCTCGACAAAATCCTTATACTTTCCGGTCCCCACCCACAGCCGCGACTTAAACTCCCGTCCCGCAATCACCAACCGATCGTTGTGTTCATTCATAATGCACCGTTAGATGATCCTTCCACAACACTATCAATAGCGGGAAGAATTGGGATCGGCCTCCCCTGTGCGCATCAAAAGAGCACATTCTGATGTGCGCGTTCTGCGAGCACAGAGGTCATCTCAATTCTACCCAGCCACCCCACTTCCTCCGCCGATAAAACTAATAATCTCCACACGATCGCCTTCTTGTAACGTGCATGTCTCAAATCCATCTCGTTCGACGATCTGAAGATTGACTTCAACCGCGACACGATCTGAGCGAATGTCCAGCTGATGCAAAAGACCCGCAACGGTTGATCCCGACAAAATAGTGTGAAGCTCGCCGTTGACCAGCAGTTGAATGGATGTGCCGGAGCTTGTACCTGACACCGCTTCACCTAGTCGCAAGATCAAAATGGATAGGTCATCGTATGAGACGATTCACGCGGTTGTCAACCGAACCGACAATGGGACCACAAGGCTGGACTGCCTCACCTGTGTTGGGTAGCATAGCCGGAGCGAGGCCAAGATGACCGACACCAATCGTGCAATAGCTGCGCTGTTTCACTCGATGGCAAGCCGCCTGGAAGCGAGGCGAGAAAATCCTCACCGCATTCGAGCATACCGACGTGCGGCCGACTCGCTGCTTCGGCTGACGGAAGACATTGCGCTTGTGACTCAACGGGGGGCTTTACGGGAGATCGCAGGAATCGGAAAGGATCTTGCCGTCAAGATCGAGGAATTTCTGGCGACCGGTACCATGCAAGCGTACGAGCAATTGCACAGGCGCCTTCCGACGGAAATTGTAGAGTGGACTACCTTGCCGGGTCTCACGGAGGCGGCCGTTCAACATCTCTATTTCCATCTCGGCATCACCACGCTTGACGATCTTCAGACGTTAGTCCGTTCGCACTTCTTACGAACATTGCCGGGCATCGTCGTCGTGGAAGACGATCTGCTGGAGGCCATTCATGCGCGGCTCACCCAGCAGAGTCATTCAAATCCGCCGGCGCGTATCAGGTCGGCCGCAGATCCTTAAATATCTTCCAGGTCTTGAGTAACTCGACCGCCTTTTGAAGTTGCGGATCGTCTTCAAGCGCACCTTCACCGAGCGGTTCATTCAATGCTCCGTTGCTCTTTGGAGCCTGATCGTCCGGCTTTGCACTCGGAGGCGCTTCTTTCGGTTTGATCGGCTTCGCCTCCGGTTCTTTTTCCTTATCTTTATCCTTATCCTTTTCTTTATCCTTCTCGCCGGCCTTGACCGCCACCTGCTGTGCTTTCACGACAATATCCGGGGTGATCCCGGTGGATTGGATCGAGCGTCCCTTCGGCGTGTAGTACTTCGCGGTCGTCAGGCGCAGGCCCGATCCGTCGCCCAACGGCAATATCGTCTGCACGGAGCCTTTGCCAAAACTGGTGGTCCCGACAACGACCGCGCGACCCCAATCCTGCATGGCGCCCGCCACAATTTCCGACGCGCTCGCCGACCCTTCATTGACCAGCACAATCATCGGATGATCGTCGAGCTGGTCTTTTGCGCGCGAAAAATATTCGTCCTTCTTTCCATCACGGCCTTTAATCGATACGATGAGTTTGCCGGGCGCCACGAATTGCTCCGACACCTCCACCGCCGCGGTCAGGAGCCCGCCGGGATTGTTGCGAAGGTCGAGCACCATTCCGGTCAGTTTCTGTTCCTTGAATTGCTTGAGCGCCTTACTCAAGTCTTTACCGCTCTGCTCCTGGAATTGAGTCAAGCGAACGTAGGCAATCGTATTCTCGATCGTCCGGGAGCGCACACTCTCGATTCGAATGGTGTCCCGGATGAGCGTAAACTGCAACGGATCCTGAGTTCCCTCCCGCTGAACCGTGAGATTCACCTTGGTGCCCTTGGGCCCGCGCATTTTCTGAACGGCTTCCATTAGCGTAAGATCTTTTGTCGTTTCGTCGTTGACCTTGATAATGAAATCGCCGGATTTGATGCCGGCTTTTTGCGCCGGCGTGCCTTCGATCGGAGCAATCACAGCCAAGCGGTTGTCCTTCACCCCGATTTGTATGCCGACACCCCCGAATTCGCCTTTCGTTTCGACCTGAATCTCCTTATACATATCCGGCGTCATGTAAGCGGAGTGTGGATCGAGCGTCGAAAGCATGCCACGGATCGCGCCCTGCACCAAATCTTTCACCTTCGCGTCTTCGACGTAATGCTTTTGAATCTGCGTGAGCACTTCCGAAAAGGTTTTCAGCTCCTCGTAGGTTTCCGTTGCCTGGACCGTGCGCTCCCATCCTTTGCCGATGAGCACGCCCATGACCACCGCCACCACGATGATGGCAGACCCCACGTACCAGGACTTGCGCGGCCGTTCGTATTCCATACGGATTCCTTTCCTCAGAAATAACTTATCTGCTCATATCTCAAAGAAAACAATTTCAACACGATCATCCGACAGGAACGGAGAGCCGAGCCAAGAAGGCGAAGTCGGAGACCGTTCAGCAATCTTCTATCGACGTTTTACCAGCCATGTTAACGGATCCACCGGATTGGCGCCCTGTCGCAATTCAAAGTATAGCGTGCTGTCGCCGGTCAGTCCTGTATCGCCCGTCTCCCCGATAATGTGGCCGGTGGCCACCTGCTCGCCGACTTTGACCAATAGTTTGGATGCATGCGCATACAGAGAGAAAAACCCGTTGGCATGATCGACAATGATGACCTGCCCGTAGCCTTTGAGCCAATCGGCGAACACGACGGCGCCGGACATCACCGAGCGAATGGCGCTACCTTCATCCGTCCGGATCTCGATTCCTTTTCGCTGCACATAGGTGTTGAAGGTAGGATGCTTCTGCCGTCCAAAAAAGGACACTACTTCCCCCTCGGCGGGCCAGTGCAAACCACCTTTTAACGCATGCATGCCTTTGAGATCTTTCGGAGGGAGCAAGGCCGCCATCTTGCGCCGCTCTTCCAACTCTTTTAAGAGGCCGTCGACACGCGAGGCGGAACGCTCCAGCTCTCCTAATGCATGCTCATACGATTCCTTTTGCTGGGTGACGTTGGCAAGAATTACATTCTTCTTTCGTTTGAGCCCCTGGATCTCTCCCACTTTCTTTTCCGTATGATATTTCATCACGAGCATTTCATCGCGCGCAACTTCCCGCTGACGCTCCATACGTTCCAGTCGGCCCACGTCCTCGCGATAGGCCTGCATCAAATCATACTCTCGTTGAGACACTGCGGACAAATAATGAATGCGCTGCTGGAACGCTTCAAAGTTGTTCGCGGATAAGAGTGCGCCGAGATGGCCGAAGCGCCCTTCCATATATTGCACGCGCAGGCGAGTCATGATCGATTGCCGCCGATCGCCTATTCTGTTCCGCAGACCGTCTAATTGCTCGTTGATATGCTCAATTTCCCCGTCTTTTTCTTTTAACTTTCGACTGATCGCAGTTCGCTCCTGTCGTTTCATCAGCAGGTCGGCGTCGAGATCCTGAATCGCCTGCAGCACGGATTCTTTTTTCTTTTCTGTTTCCTGCGCATGCTTCTTTTTGTCTTGGATTTCCTGTTGGAGCTTCTCTAACGTCCGCCGCTCTCGCTCGATCTTATCGGCCAACGGATCGGACCTGTCCTTTGCCGCAAAACCGGGCCCGGCCATACTGACGCAACACAGAAGCGTCAGACTCGCCGCAAACCGAACCATCCGGCTCATGGCCGCGCTCTTTCGAAGGTCACGAGGGATACCCAACTACCGATCCAGCCGAGCAGCAATCCCATCATCACGATGAGGAAAGAAACCTGACTGGAAAAAAATGTGAATGCCATGCCGCCGCCGAGGAGCTGTGTCTGCGTTCCGAGCCGCAGTTTTAGAAACTCAAACCCCAATTTCAGCATGGAGAGCGACAGCGCGCCGCCGAGCGCCCCGAGAATGGCGCCTTCGATCAGGTAAGGGATTCGAATGAACGTGCCTGTTGCGCCGATCAACCGCATGATATCGATCTCGTCTCGTCGCGCATAGAGCGTCAATCGTGTCGTACTGCCGATAATGGTGACGGACGCCGCCGCCAAAATACTGCCGATGGCAATGGCGATCCATTCAATGTACCGAATGACCCCGCCCACGCTTTCGATCCAGTCACGATTGTACTGCACCTGGGCCACGCCCGGCATGCCTTTCAGCCGATCGGCCCAGCGCTTCACTGCCTCGGACGAACGAGACGGGTGCGCCATCGTCACGAGCAATGACGCGGGAAGCGGATTCTCCCCGAGTCCCTGCAGCAAATAGCCTTCGGATGGAAATTGCTCCCGAAAGTCGGTCAGGGCCTGCTCTTTGGAGACATAGGTCACGCCGGCCACTTCTCGATCGCTCTTGATGCGGGCTTGAAGATCGGCCAATGCCTGTGCAGACACCGCATCGGTGACATACACCACCACTTTGATATCATCCTGCAACGTGGACGTGACGCCGCGCAAATTCAGGTACAGCAGCAAGAACACCCCAAAGCAGGCCATGGTAAAGGCGGTCGTGGCCACGGCAACGATTGTCGTCGTCTGATTGAGACGGATGTTGGTCAGGGCCTCAGTGAGCAAATAGGTGACACGCTTCATCGCCCGGCCCCTTCATCGGAGACGACTTTCCCTTGATTCAAGGTCACGACTCGGCGTTTGACTTGATCGACGACTTGACGGTTATGGGTCGCAATAACGACGGTTGTCCCGCGAGCATTGATCAATTTGAACAAATCGATGATTTCACCGGCCAGTTGCGTGTCCATATTGCCGGTCGGTTCATCCGCCAGAAGGATAATCGGCCCGTTCACCACAGCGCGCGCAATACAGACACGCTGCTGTTCACCCGCCGACAGCATCGCAGGGCGACTTTCCTTGCGATGTTCTACCCCGACCGCTTTGAGCGTTTCCAGGACTTTGCGTCGTGTGTTCTGGCGCGACACGCCCTGTACCATCAATGGCATAGCGACGTTGTCGTAGACCGTCTTTTTCGGCAGCAAGCGAAAGTCCTGGAACACAAATCCCAGCGTGCGTCGCAAGGAAGGAACTTCTGACGCCTTCAGCCGACCGACATTTCTATTCTGCACAAACACCTGGCCCTCATCAGGACGCTCTGACCCGAATAACAACTTGAGGAGCGTGGTCTTGCCGGCGCCACTGGCACCCATCAAGAGGACAAACTCCCCTTTTTCGATCTGCAAATTGATATCGGACAGAGCCAGTCTTCCACCATAATACTTCGATACGTGAAAAAACTGGATCATCGGCTCGGTAACCCCGCCATCCCCTATCACGGATTCTGGTGTCTTCCGTTCGTCGAGAGACGCTCCCCGGCAATGGACGTGCCTTGACCGACGTGGCGCCAGCACCGAACCGGCTCCGCTCCACTCACCATTGTAATTGTTCCCCTGGCACCTCGAAGGCATTCTCGATATGCTGGATGGATGAAGGATCGACCGATTCGCCGGCGCATAACAGCACATCAAATCGGCACGGCTGATTCCTGAGGCGATGCTGAGCAAGGTAATGCGCCGCCAGCCGTATGATCTTCGCTTGCTTCCGCGAGTCGACCGCATACGGTGCTCCACCAAAGACATCGGTTCGTCTGGCTTTCACTTCGACAAAGACCACGACACCGGCTTGTTCGGCGACCAAATCCAATTCGCCATAGATCGAACGGACGTTGCGGTCTCGAATGCGATACCCGCGCCGGCGTAAGTATTGTTCAGCCGCCGATTCGGCTTCCTGGCCGAATAGCTTACGGGCCAGGCTCACTCGAACATCTCCCATTCATCGACGGCGACCACGGCGGCAACCGGACGGAATGTCTGCCGGTGCGCCGCACAGGGCCCGTGCCTGGCGAGAAGTCGAAGATGTTCGGGTGTGCCATAGCCTTTATGATAATGAAAATTGTATTGGGGATAGCGCTGGTGATAGTCCCGCATCAACCGATCGCGGGTCACTTTTGCGAGGATCGACGCCGCGGCAATCGACACCGAGAAGCCGTCTCCCTTAATGATCGGACGTTGTGGTACACGCACGGACGGAAGGGAGACGGCATCGAGCAACAAAAAATCCGGCGATACGGGCAAGCCTTGGACGGCCCGACACATAGCCTGTCTGGTCGCCTGGAGAATATTAATCCGTTCGATTTCGCGTTCGTCGGCTAAGCCGACACCCGAGGCGACGGCTTGTTTGAGGATGGCTTGATAGAGTCGCTCCCGAGAAGCCTCCGTCACTTGCTTTGAATCGTTGAGCCCCGGTAAGGCGAATCGACGCGGTAAGATCACGACGGCGGCCACGACGGGACCGGCCAGTGGACCGCGGCCGGCTTCGTCCAGCCCCGCAATCAACTGATATCCACACCTCCGGGCTTCTGCTTCAAAGAAGTCGGTAGGTTCCACAGCGCCTCAGACAAGGCTGAACTGTATGATGAGAGATCGGCCGACGCGCTGAGAATAGATGGTCTCGCCCATGCGGTGCGCTAGGAACTTACGGCAGAAGCCGGTTGGGCGGCTGCAGCAGCTTCGGACTTTTCCTGCTTTCTCGCAGCGGCCTGTTTCGCATCCGGTGAGTATTCGCGTTCGCTCACTTTGGCCATCTTCCCCTTCTTGGTGCGAAGATAATAGAGTTTGGCGCGGCGAACCTTGCCCTGACGCACGACATCCACCTTAGCGATCGTCGGTGAATGCACGGGGAAAATCCGTTCCACGCCCACGCCATACGAGATTTTCCGAACGTTGAAGGTTTCACTATTGCGGGCGCCCTTGCGAGCAATTACGAGTCCTTCATAAATCTGGATGCGCTCTTTCTCGCCTTCGACGACTTTGACGTGTACGCGCACCGTATCTCCGATTTCGAAGATCGGCATGGTCTTCTTGGTCAACGATCGTTGGATGCGTTCTAACTGATTCATAGCTTATTCCTCCTCTACGCACAACACAGACTGTCTTATCGCTTTTTCATGCAGTATCTCATCCAACAATTGTCGATCCTCTTGGCTCAAGAGCCGATCCTGCAATAACTCGGGTCGCTTCACATAGGTACTGCGCAACGCTTCTTTTCGCCGCCAACGTCGAATGGCTTCATGATCTCCCGACAAAAGCACGTCCGGGACGGCCATGCCGCGCACATCCGGCGGCCGGGTGTAGTGTGGATGATCCAACAGCGCTTCGACGAACGAGTCCTGTCGGGAGGAGTCCGGATCTCCCAGCACGCCTGGAATCAACCGCACCGCGGCATCCAAGATCACCAGCGCCGGCAACTCTCCGTTGGTGAGCACATAATCGCCGACGGACACCTCTTCCGCATCGAGGCCCATTCGTACGCGTTCGTCGAATCCTTCGTAATGTCCGCAAACGAAGACAATACGCCGTGGCTCATCTTTCAATTCTTCCGCCAACTGATGGGTCAACGGCCGGCCCTGCGGAGAAGGAATGAGAATGCGCATCGGAGCGTCTGTCGATTGAGGACATGTGTCCCGCAGGGCATCGATGGCCCGCAAAACGGGTTCGGCCTTCAGAACCATCCCGGCACCACCGCCATACGGAGTATCGTCAACCACTCGATGGCGATCCTGCGTATAATCGCGGAGATTGTGAACCTTCACTTCGAGCAAACCTTTTTCCTGGGCCCGCTTCAAGATGCTTTGCGCAAGGACAGGGTCCACCATGTCCGGAAAGAGCGTAATGATGTCACACTGCATCCTGATCCTCCACGATGCTCGCCCGACGAACCACCATGGTGCGTGCATCCAGGTCCATCGAAACGATCATCGCTTGCGTCCCCGGGATGAGCCGCTCTACACCCGCTTGGCGCACGACGAAGACGGGATGACTGGGTGTCGACAGAATCTCTTCCAGAGTGCCTAACGCCTCGCCCTGCTCATCAGACACCTGCAATCCCAGCAATTGGAATTCATAGTATTGCCCGTCGGGCAACTTCGGGGCCTGGTCCTGCGGAATTTTTATTAAGCTGCCTCGAAACGTAGCCGCGGCTTCCGGCGAAGACAATGCTTCCAATCCAACCACGTACGAGTCGCGGTCTTTGCGTACACGGCTGACCGTCGTCTCCAGGGTTTTTCCAGACGGCAGTTCAACGATAACGCGACGCAATCCCTCGAACCGTCCCGGCACATCGCTGAGTGATTGCACGCGTACGTCACCTTTCACCCCGAAAGGTTTGACGATGCGTCCGATGGCGACCAGCTCAGTCATAGGTTACACAGCGCCGCGCAATACTACGACTTGCTCTCCGCCTTTTCTTTCGTCAATAACCCTGCCCGGCGCAACACGGTGCGCACGGTCACAGAAGGCTGAGCTCCCTGGCTGAGCCAGTAGTGCACGCGCTCCTGCTTCAGTTCGGCAACCGGTGGATTCTTGAGCGCATCGTAGGTGCCCAATACTTCAAGATAACGGCCATCGCGGGGCTTTCTGGAATCCGCCGCGACGACTCGATAAAACGGTCTCTTATGTCGCCCTGCGCGTGTCAATCGTAAATGAACGGCCACGTCGTGTCTCCTTCTTGCTGGTCTGTGAAAAGTCCTGCCCCTAGTGCGATTGCAGAAGCTGGGCAAGTTGTCGTCTACCGCCCCCGGCAGTAAGGGCTTTCATCATCTTGCGGGCGGTCAGAAATTGTTTGATCAATCGATTGACTTCCGGCACGCTCGTCCCGCTGCCGCGCGCAATCCGTTTTTTACGATTGCCGTTGATGACCGTATGATCCCGGCGTTCGCGTGGGGTCATCGAATCGATGATGGCCGCCACTCGTTTGATTTCTTTTTCGGGCACGCCTCCGCCGGCCATTTCTTTCAGGCGTTGCCCACCCGGCAACATACCGATAATCTGATCCAGCGAGCCAAGGCGATTCACCTGTTTGATCTGATCGCGAAAATCTTCCAAGGTCAGCGTTTTTGAGATCAGTTTTTTCTGAACTTCTTCAGCCTGCTCGCGCGAATAGGTCTGTTGGGCCTTCTCGATGAGCGACAGCACATCCCCCATGCCGAGAATACGGGAGGCCATTCTGTCGGGATGAAACACTTCCAGCGCATCCAACTTTTCGCCGACGCCCAAGAATTTGACCGGCTTGCCGGTGGCTGCGCGAATCGAGAGGACCGCACCACCCCTCGCATCGCCTTCCACCTTGGTCAGGATCACGCCGGTCAGTTCGACGCGCTGATCGAAGCGCTCGGCCATCGCTACTGCATCCTGGCCTGTCATGGCATCGGCAACGAGCAGCACTTCGTGAGGCTTGACCGTGTGCCTGACTTCGACCAGCTCTTCCATCAATTCATCATCGATGTGTAAACGCCCGCCGGTATCTAAAATCACCACATCATGACCTTGATCTTGAGCACGCGCGACACCCGCCACACAGGCCTGCACGACATCAGAACGGGATGTTCCCGGACGCTCGGCGCGATAGACCGGCACATCGAGTTCCGCGCCGAGACTCATCAACTGTTCGGTCGCGGCCGGCCGACGAGGATCCGCCGCCACTAATAATACGCGTCGGCCTTGGCTCTTAAACAAACGCGCCAGCTTGCCGCTGGTTGTCGTTTTCCCCGATCCCTGCAACCCCACCATCATGATGACGGTGGGAGGCATGGAAGCCAGCTTGAGGCCCGCCTGGCCCTGTCCCATTAGCTGGCACAGCTCTTCCCATACAACTTTGACGACCTGATGCCCGGGCGTGAGACTCTGCAAGACATCCTGCCCCACGGCGCGCTGACGCACTCGATCGAGAAAATCTTTAACGATCTTAAAGTTGACGTCCGCCTCTAAGAGAGCGAGCCGCACTTCCTTCAAGGCTTCGGCGATGTTGTCTTCCGTCAACACCCCGTGGCCACGGAGCTTTTTTAAAATCTTTTCGAACTTTTCACTTAACGCGTCCAGCAAGAGAATCTCCTAGGTACTAGGAAAAGTTGAAAAAAGAGCAGCCTGGAAGTCTAAACAACGCACTAGTGTATGTCAAGCCAACAGATCGCCTCGCTCTCGCACGGACGTGCTGACGCGTTTCTCTTGCACGGCGCCCTCGTCGGCCAGGCGCGACAGCCGGTCAATTTCTTGACTTCCTAAGTGGGGTTCGCTAAGGTGCGCCGCAATTTACCAACCTAGTGTACGTCCCAGGAAGAGGTAGTAGTGCGTAAATCCCCATGGCTGCTGCTGCTTTTTATCCTGTTGGGAGGATTGCTGGGCGGGATCCTTGGTGAGATTCTCCGAGTCATGGCCCCGAAGGGTACGATTCAAAATATCTTCACGACCGCGCTCACTCCCGGCCTGAACCCGCCGGTCACAGTCGACTTAGTTCTCCTCAAACTGACATTCGGCATCGTCCTCAAGATGAATCTGCTGAGCTTTTTGGGCATGTTTCTTGGCATTTACCTCTACAAGCAGGCTTAGGCGCCTACCTCGAGTTCCTTGAGCTTTAAGGCCTTGATCCGATCCCGTAATTGGGCGGCTTTTTCAAACTCCAATAATTTGGCGGCGGCTTTCATCTCATCTTCCAACTGCCGAATCGTAGTTCCTCGCCCCTGCGAGACCTCATAAGAACCCTCCGTTTCGGCCGCGAGCGGTAACGTCAGGTAATCGGCTTCGGCCATTTTGTACTCGAGCGTCCCGATGCTCTTCTGAATGCTCTCCGGAGTAATGCCGTGTTCGGAGTTATAGGATGCCTGGATCGTTCGTCGCCTGGCCGTTTCCTCAATCGCCATCCGCATGGAGTCGGTCACGGCGTCGCCGTAAAAAATCACGCGGCCGTCGACATGGCGAGCTGCCCGACCGGCGGTCTGTATCAGCGACCGGTGCGAACGCAGATATCCTTCCTTGTCCGCATCGAGAATCGCCACCAGGCAGACCTCCGGAATATCCAGTCCTTCGCGCAACAGATTGATACCGACGAGGACGTGAAACACGCCGAGCCGCAAGTCCCGGATAATTTCCGCGCGCTCCAACGTTTTGATGTCCGAATGCAGATAGCGCACCTTAATGCCCAGGTCGTGGTAATATTCCGTGAGATCTTCTGCCATGCGTTTGGTTAAGGTCGTCACCAACACACGCCCGCCACGCTCCACGGTCGCCCGCACTTCCCCGAGCAGATGATCGACCTGTCCTCGGGCCGGTCGCACCTCGATCTCCGGATCCATCAGCCCGGTGGGCCGAATGATCTGCTCAATGATCTGGTTCGCGCCATGCTTCAGCTCGTAGGGACCCGGAGTCGCGGACACATAGATGACCTGGTGCATAAACCCTTTGAACTCTTCAAACTTGAGCGGACGGTTGTCGAACGCCGACGGCAGCCGAAAGCCATAGTCGACGAGCGATCGCTTACGAGAATGATCGCCTTCGTACATGCCTTGTACTTGGGGAAGCGTCGCATGCGACTCATCGATGACAAGCAAAAAGTCCTTGGGGAAATAATCCATTAAGGTGGGCGGCGGCTCGCCTTCCTGCCGTCCGCTCAAGTGACGCGAGTAGTTCTCGATGCCATGGCAATACCCCATCGCGCGAATCATTTCGAGATCGAAGCGCGTTCGCTGATCGATGCGTTGCGCTTCCAATAATTGACCCTGCTGTTTGAAATACGCCATCCGCTTGTCCAGCTCGTGTTCGATGCCGCTGAGCGCTCGCTCGTACCGATCCGGCGCGATGAGATAGTGCGTGTTGGGATAAATGGGAACTTTGGGTAAACGCGCCAGCGATTTTCCCGTCAGCGGATCGATTTCATGAATCGCGTCCACGGTATCGCCGAACAATTCGATGCGAACGGAAATGGCGTCCGACGAAGCGGGGAAAATTTCGATGACATCGCCGCGCGCCCGAAATGTGCCGCGATGAAAGTCCGTGTCGTTTCGCGAATACTGAATCTCCACGAGTTTCGAGAGGATAAGTTCCCGCCGAATCTCCATGCCTTCTTCCAAGTACAGCAACATGCCGTGATAGACCTCGGGAGAGCCGAGACCGTAAATGCAGGAAACGGACGAGACGATCACGACATCGTTTCGCTCCAGGAGCGAGCGGGTCGCAGAGTGGCGCATCTGATCGATGGCATCATTGATCGAGGAGTCTTTTGCAATGTATGTATCGCTTTGAGGAATGTACGCTTCTGGCTGGTAGTAGTCGTAATAGCTGACGAAATACTCCACGGCATTGTGTGGAAAAAACCCTTTGAACTCCTGATAGAGCTGCGCCGCCAACGTCTTGTTGTGCACGAGGACCAATGTCGGCTTCTGCACGCGCTCAATGAGATTGGCCATCGTGAACGTCTTACCCGAACCTGTCACACCAAGCAGTACTTGATGCTGCAATCCGGCCATCACGCCGGTGGCCAGCTTCTCGATCGCCTGCCCTTGATCGCCTTTCGGAGTAAACGGCGCTTCCAGTTTAAATAGCGGCATACTGTTTCGCTCCCAGAGATTGTCCGGTCATCTTATCATGCAGATTGGAACAGTGCCTGCGGCTATGCCTGGAGCATTGAAGATCTCATCTGGATGTTCCGATCCTCGCAAACACTTTAACCATAAGAAGGACCATTACAATCGGAGCCCAGATCCACACGACTTCACTCAGCAGCACATCGAGTCCATACCGGCTGAAGAAGGGTCCCACTCCAATGGGGCTCACCATCACCGGCCGCCAGGGCAAGAAATAGCGGCTATTGTTAAAGGGTGCAAAAAACGCGACGCCGAGGCCGCCGTCGGTCATCGCGTCGAGGATTCCGTGCGAGGCGGTCACAAGAAAAAAATACGTCATGAGTTGCCACCATCGTCGCGATCCCCGCTCAACAGCGCGAAACCAGATTTTCACGACCACGATACTCAAGAAACATGCGAAGACTAACGAATGAGTGAGGCCTCGATGTCCGAACATATCCCCGTAGGGCACGCCGAATGCCAAGCCTAGTACATCGGCATCGGGCAGGAGAGAGCATCCAATGGACAACCACCAGAATCTTGCCGGCCTCGATGAGAAAGGTGCAAGCTTCCCGATAGCAAACGCGGCAGCGGCATGTGAGAAGGCCGAGGCCATGGTAGAAATCGATGGATCAGTAGGGAGCGGGACTCGAAAGGGGCTTCTGGGAATACAACGGAGCGGTGCTGAGATTATCGAATGCGACGGCGGATATTCCTCGCGCCATCAGACCGATCTGACCGGTTCGAAAGGTCCGATCCTCGACAGAGAATACCTGCTGCCCGTCAAAAAACACTTCGATATATTCCTTGCTGATAATGGTGTTCCGGCGGACCCGCATCAGATGCCAATCCTGTGGTTTCGCGGGAATCTCCGCATGCGCCAAACTCGTACTTTTTCCTTCCTGCATACGAATCACATCGAGATGTTGTCCCGATACGTCCACCATTGCGGCATAAAAATTCTGCCGATCACGAACGTCAAACACCAATCCCGCCGCTCCACGCGATTCCGTCGCCGATTCCCCCAGCCGTATACGGACAACCACGTCGAAATACTCGTATTGTAAGACGTCGATTAAGAGCAGTTTCAGACACTCTTCGTCGGAACACGCGCCCGAAGGTCGAAGGATGTTGGGCGGTGAGGGGGAGTTGGGATCACGTTCTACTGTCCAGGAAGCCGTCTCGATACCTCCCACCGCATACCCTGAGAATCCCTCCGGTGCTTGGCCTCCCGTCTGGCTATCAAAATTCCAATGTTTAAAAAGATCGAGCGGCACTCGCGTCTCACTGGGCGCTGTAGAAGCGGTTGATCCAGCCTCGGCCACGGCGTACCCGCAATCCACAAGCACCGCCATGACAAAAGCGTGGACGATCATGAGCAGAATCTTGGCGCGCCATGGCTTAGTCGGAAGTCTCATGATTGTTCATCCGACTTCGCTGGCGGCTGCTTGAGCCGAACGATGTCTTGTAACCGACTGTCACGGAGGGCGCGTATTTTCTTTAGCCGTTCACCCCGGTTGAGTGTCCACCAGCGGAGGCGGTCTAAAAACGAGACCTTCGGGGGCGGCACATTGCCGGTCGGCGCGTGTTGAAATTCATATCCCTTGGCGTGGTCTCGCGCCTTGAAAAATGCCCGATATTTGTTCAGATATAAATGATCGTCACTCATCTTCGTCTCCTGCCTGTGCGTTTTTGGGCGCGCACAGGGGGCAAATACTACCTGTATCGCGAGTACGGTGCAACAAGATCGCAGATGGTAATAAAGTTGCCCTGCTCGCTCAATTGACTCGCAGTCAGGAAAAGCAGCACATAGATACTGCGAAAGGTTCGGCCTATCTGGTTGTCTGCTCGGTCGAGATACTACGATATCACTAATCATGCGCGTAGGGATTTTAGCACGGGCAGTCGGGATTCACGCAGACAAGTAGGCGGATGCTCCCGATTGACGACATGTAGAAGCGGGCGTAGAGTACGGCGATCATGTCGACAGGACGACTCCTCATCATAGACGACGACCCCATGGTGCTGGCCGCCTTGCCGGAAATGTTTCGCCTGTGGATGCCCGGATTAATGGTCGACCAGTGTGGATCTGCACGAATGGCCATCGATCGCATCGAAACTACCGATTATGATGCGGTGATCAGCGATATCCGGCTGCCGGATATGGATGGGCTGGCCTTGTTGGAGCAAATTAAATCCTGCCGTCCCCATACTCCGGTACTGCTCGTGACAGGCTACGGCGATCAGACGCTTGCTACACATGCATTACGCGGCGGCGCATTCGATTATATTTTGAAGCCGATCGATCGAGAGTATTTTCTCAGCTCGCTGACCCGCGCACTGCAACTGCGCCATGTGAGCCGCCAAGCCGAAGAACGTGAGCGCGCGGAGACCGCGCTTCGAGAAAACCGTCAATCGTTGGACACCCTTATCGAAACGGTTCCTTGCATTCTGGCTCTTACCGATCGCGATGGGTGCATATTATTTTTCAACCGAGCAGCCGAAGAACTGACCGGATATACACGGGACGAAATACTGAACACCATTCTCTTCCAAACCCTCGTTCCTGCCGACGCGGCCACGGAAGTCAGGCAGCGGTATCAGGATCCAATCTCCGTAACGCCCTATCAAGTGCCCTGGAAGACCAAATACGGCCCGGAACGCTTGATCGAATGGCGTAGTGCGTCGATGCGGTGGCCGAATCAGGAGGCGCCTTGCGTGCTCAGCGTCGGAATCGACATTACCGACCGGCGGCGATCGGAAGAAAAGATTGCTGCGCTGCATACGGAGCTGAACCAACAGGTGCAGGCGTACGAAAAAGTTGTCCTCGACCTGGAAGCCTCGCGAGAACAGCTGCAAGAAAAAATCGTCGATCTGGAGACCTTTCAAGATGTCGTCGTCGGACGTGAACTAAAAATGATCGCCCTTGAGAAAGAAACCGCCATGCTGCAGCGTGAACTGGATCTTATCAAAGCCGAACGGCCTCTCGCTTGAACATTGGGCTCCCTTCTCTCCTCGTCCTTGTCTGTTTCTCATCTGCGTCCTTCGCGACGGCCGGTGGGTCGTCCTCCGAGTTCTCTCAGTATCCTATTTCCGCATCGCGGATGATGGCCGACATCGCGCACTTAAGCAGTCCGGATTTGGGAGGCCGCCTGACAGGAACCAGAGACGATTTGCAATCTGCGCGCTTCGTCTCCAAACGCTTCACAGTGTTGGGCCTGAAGCCGTTTTCTACGTACTCAAACGGACTGATGACCACCGAGGTTATAGCCACTCACATTGCCGCCACGCCTGCGCCCGTCATTCGGTTGGGATCCAAGGAACGCGCGTCGGTCTTCCGAATCGGCCATGACTACTTACCGATCCTCGACTCTCCATCCATTGACGTAACCGCCCCGCTCGTCTTTGTCGGCTACGGCATCTCAGATCCCGTTCACCAGTGGGACGAATATGCCGATGTCGATGTGCGTGATCGGATTGTGGTGTTTCTACGGGGCAAGCCTGATGCATATCCGTATCCAATTACACAGGCCGATAAAGTTCGCACGGCGCGGCAAAAAGGCGCGGCGGCGTTCCTGACTTTTACGGGCCCGCTCCTGAGTCCGTACGAAGCGCGCCGCGGCATGGGGCCTCTGCCCCTTGCCCTCTACAATCAGACCGGACCGGATTCCTCGCTCGCCGGGGCATGGATTCATACCGATCTGGCGACCCAACTCTTTTCGGAGCGCTCGTTGGTTGAGATTCAACAGCGGTTGCAGGCGAAGAACCCTCAATCCTTTCAGACCGACATGCAGCTACATCTGGCGTGGCTGACCACTCAAGAAAATGGAATACTCCATAATGTCATGGGTCTGTTGCCGGGCGCCGATCCTTCGCTGGCGAATGAGATCGTCGTCATCGGAGCTCATCGCGATCATTTCGGCAAACAGGGAGGATTGTGGTTTCCAGGCGCAGACGACAATGCTTCAGGCACCGCCGTGTTATTGGAGACCGCGCGCGCATTGGCGCGGTCAGACACCAAGCTAAAACGGTCCATAGTCTTTGTGTCCTTCAGCGGCGAAGAACAAGGATTGCTGGGATCCCGCTACTATGTCCAACAGACCCTCGGCATGAAATCGAACGTCGTCGCTATGATCAATATCGATCATGCCGGAATTGGAAACGGCCGGCTGACGGTCGGGGTCACGGGCATGGAACGGTCGATGGCCACGCGCGCCGGCGAACGCGCCGGTGTCAAGGACCTGCTGGACGTATATGGATTCTTTCCGGGAGGCGATCACGTTCCTTTTCATGAGGTCGGCATTCCCACGATCACCGTTGTGAGCGGCGGCATTTATCCGCATTATCCGGAGCCCACCG
>Ga0111539_10000173_pt1 | contig 74781 bp, 72 predicted proteins | sample RhiMethybrSRZTD1_FD_79667 | JGI IMG/M metagenome (GOLD analysis project Ga0111539, IMG submission 79667) | Populus rhizosphere microbial communities from Tennessee, USA - Rhizosphere MetaG P. TD hybrid SRZTD1 (version 2) (version 2) | ecosystem: Host-associated > Plants > Roots > Rhizosphere >...
ATCGTGATCGTGCTTGGCGGCCTCTACCTTTACGCACAGAACAAGAAGCAGGCCGCGCTGCTACAAAGCCTTTCGCCAGCGGTTGCAGCCATCATTGCGCCGTTCAAGGCGGCGCTGGCACCTCCGGCTGTTGCGATTGTGCCGGCAGCTCAGCCGGCGCCGCTGGGACAGCAATCGTCACGAGCGCCCGAGCCCGCGGCCGGGCCCGACGGACGCCAGCCGGTCGCCCTGATCGAAGCAAAATAAGAGGCAAAGTCAGGCTAGGCGCCGCCGCTTTCGCTCAGTTGCTTGATGCGCTTGCGCAGGGCTGCGTTTTCGGCCTCCCGGTCACGCAGCCGCTTCGCCCATTCGAGCGGCACCGGCACATCCTGGTTGTATTCACTCAGGAATGCGACGCCGGCTTCATTTGGCGCGCGCCATATCATGCGAGCGCGGAATGAACGCTCCTTGCGCGCGATCTTCAGATCGAATTGATCCGGCACGGCGGCGGTGTTGCTGAACGTGACCTTGGCGCCGCCCGCCGACAGATTGCGCACTTGGCAATCCATTGTCGATGCACGATTGTTGAACGCGATCACGCCGCCGAGCAGCGTGCGCGAGCGGGGGGCTTTCCGTTTATCAACCATCAACCTGCTCCGGGCGAATTTCACGACAAAGATATCAAGGAGCAGATGCGCGACACATCGGCCGAACGCACGAAATGCGCGTTAGCGTTAAATGCAATGGTTACCGGGGCTCAGTTCTGGCAGCGCGTGACCGAGACAGTCCGCTCGCCGCCGTCTTCGGACCGGACCGTCATCGGCTGCTGGATACGCTGGCACGGCCGGGCCGTTTCGACCGCGACCGCGACCGGCACAGCAACCGTTTCGGTAACGGCAGGCTGTGTCGCGTACACGCCGCCGTAGCCGGCATACCACCACTTGTTGTTCTGCCACCAAATCTGGCCGTTATTCATCGCGTACCACCAATTATTATTATTGTTCTTCCACCACTGGCCTTTGTTGTTCATGAAGTGGTGGCCGTGGCCACCAAATTTAAAACCGGGTCCGCCCTTCCCGCCGCCAGGCCCGGACACGGCAATGCCAGGCTGGGCGAGAAACAGAACCGCTACGGCAGCCACCGCAAATGGGATCCTTTTCATAAAATTATCATTCAATAATCCGCATCCCGGTTCAAGGTGCGGGCGCAAAAAAGCTCTCGGCCGCCCTTGGCAGCTCCCAACTCGCGGTCGGATGGTAAAAACAGCCCTATTCAGCCGGTCTTAGAGCGGAATTCGTCTTCTGCCGGGCCAGAATCGCATCAAGGCTCCACGGCCCGCCCCCGGCGAAGGCGATGTAGAGAAAGATGAAGCAATAAAGGATCGCCGCGTCGCCACGATTGTTGATTGGGAAAAAGTCGTGCGGCGCGTGACTCATGAAATACGCAAAAGCCATCTCACCCGACATGACGAATGCCGACGCGCGTGAGAACAATCCAACGGCGAGGAGCGCGCCGCCGACAAGCTCGATTGCGCCTGCAAACCACGACAGCGAGAACAACGCCGGCGCAGTCGCGACTTGCGGAAATCCGAACAGCTTCGACAGACCGTGCTCGAAGAACAGGAGCGCAATGACAATGCGCACTATACTGAGCACGCGAGGCGTGTAGCGTGACCAGGTATCTTGGTCCGCCATCGTCCGGTGCCCGAATTGTGCCATTTGTCCCTCCACCTTCAATTTCCCTCAACAGATATGAACTCCTGAAGCGCGCCGCCCGTCCCGCGTCAGCGATCACAAGAATGTGTGCTGTTCGACGCGCCGACGGCGGCACAAAATTGTGGGCCGCGAGCGCGCACTCAACCAATTGGATGACGCGAACGCCGGAAAAATACGCCAAACGCCTGAGAGTGACGGAACTTAGTCACGCGAAAAGAAACAGCATCGCTGCAGTGGCGCTTGCGGCGTTGAACGTGTGGCCGTCGGAGGCGGAGACAATTGACATCATCGACGATCACGGCGGCCTGACGCATCAGCTCATCTGGACGCGGACTCCGGAGGTCTACCGTTTTTTTGCATCGGTGCGACGAAGCGCCGCCCGCTACTCTTCCTTCTCGGTCGTAAAATAAAGCGGATAGCCCTTCGCACGGCCCATCTCGGTCGCTTCCTTGGCCTTTGTTTCCGCCACGTCGCGCGTATAAACGGCGATCACGCAGGCCCCCTTCTGATGCGCCGTCATCATGACCTTGTAGGCATGGCTTTCGTTCATCCGGAAAACGGCCTTAAGCACCAGAACGACAAATTCACGCGGCGTAAAATCGTCGTTGAGGAGGATTACCTTCCACAGCGGCGGCCGCTGTGTCTTCGGTTTTACCTTGGTCCGCGGTTTCTCGAGGGTCTTCTGGCTCACGTAGAATCCTCTTGAGCCGGCATCCCGTCACAAATCCACATCTTGCGCTCAACCTAGAGCGCGTTCCAGTGCCTCCGATCCATTAAAGGATGCACCGCGAACCGCAGATCCCGCGGCCAGCGCGGCGCCGACAGTGCCGCTATTTGTTCTTGTCAGGCTCGACCGTCGTCTTCGACGACCCCTCGGGCGCCGATTGCATGCCGGGCGGACTCTGACCTTGCGGGCTTTCCGGGGGAGCTCCGCCGGAACCGGTTTCGAGCGGACCGGTCCAACCCTGCGGCTGCTTCTGACCCGTCGTCTCCGGCGTCTGCTGGCGGCCGGTGCTGTAGCCAGATTTGTCGGCGGGTTTGTCTTCGGCCCTTGCTGGCGCGGACATAATGCCGCCGACGCATGCCAGGCAAAGTGCAACAAATGCAACGCGCATGGTTGTTCCTTTCTTGAGCATGTAGCCTAACTGCGGCAAAAGCTCCGGGTTCCATCTGCAGGAGGGTCGAATGCTCTATCTGACCGTCAAGGCTGCGTTGTCCGGTGTCATCATCGCCATCGTCTCGGAAGTGGCGCGGCGCTCACCGACCCTCGGTGCGCTGATCGTGTCGCTGCCGCTGGTCTCGATCCTCGGCATTCTGTGGCTGTGGCATGACACCAGCGACGCCGAACGCATTGCAACGCACGCGCAGTCGACGTTCTGGTACGTCCTTCCAACGCTTCCGATGTTTCTCTTGATGCCGGCAATGCTGCGGCACGGAATCGGTTTTTGGCCAACGCTTGCAGCCTGCTGTGCGCTGACCTTTGTGCTCTACCTTATGGCAATCTGGACCCTGGGAAAATTCGGCATCACGCTTTGATGCAGTGCAGTAAATCTAACATTCGCGGCAGCCCAAAAATTTTGACTCGAGCTTGATAGTTCTGCCGCAAAAAATTCATGAGCCGCGTGCAAGGTATGTCAACGCTCCTGCTTCATTCGCGCAGCCACTGCACTACGGTCAAAAATACAAACAGCGTGGGGTACGGGGCCACGTCAAAAGAATTGGTCGGGAGGAAGGCCCATGGAAGTGTCCCGCGATATCGCGAAGTTTGCGCGCTCGCGACCGGTGATTGAATGCGCCCAGTGCGGTGAGCGCATCTACATTCCCGAATGGTCTGAATGTCTTGACGGGAGCCGCGTGCGCCATCTGTGGCAATGCGACACGTGCGGCACGTCGTTCGAGACCACGGTACGCATAGTTGCGGCGTAAATTGCGCCGATCGACCAGCTTTTTTCACGGAATTTTGCGCGGCAGGCAGAATGCCGGCACGCTATAGTGCCCGCCATGATCGACCGCCGACATTTCATAGCGCTCGCCGCCATTCCCCTCGCGGGGCTCGGTGCTCACACCGCCCAGGCGACCGGCATGAGCCGCGTGACGGCGTACGCCTTCACGTTCAAGGGCCTCGATGGGGACGATATCCTGCTCTCGTCCTATGCCGGCCACCCGTTGCTGGTGGTCAACACGGCCTCCCAATGCGGCTACACCCCGCAATATGCGGGCCTCCAGCAGCTCTGGACGCGCTACCGCGACCGCGGGTTGATCGTACTTGGCGTGCCGTCGAACGATTTCGGCGGGCAGGAGCCGGGCGGCAAGAGCGAGATTCATGCAACCACCCAGGGGACGTACCACGTCACCTTTCCGATCACCGAAAAGGTTGCCGTGAAGGGCAAGGACGCCCATCCGTTCTATAGATGGGCCGCGGTCGACCGTCCGCGCGAGGCTCCGCGGTGGAATTTTCACAAGTACCTCATCGGTCGCGATGGCCAACTCAAGGCTGCTTTCTCCTCGGCGGTCGAGCCGACCGATCCGCTCGTGATCGCAGCCATCGAGCAAGTACTGGCCGGCGCATAGCCCGGTCGAATCACGGGATCGTCGGCCTGCCCGGGCGAGCAAGCGGAAATCTTTTGTCACAATATTGAAAAATTCGATTGACGAATCGGCGTGCGCATGACGGATTGTCAGCACGACATTCGGTCACGTGGGTCGGCAGGAATCAACATGCCGATCCGTAAAGAGGTTCCTCCCGCGTGGCGTTTTGACTGGGCGGCCGCAAGGCCGCCCCTTTTCATGTCAACACATCGTCGACAATTTCACCTAGGCGGACATAGCCATGCGCTCGGCGCCGCCGAACTCGAGTCCGGCCGGTTGTAGGGGGTCGAGAGCTTCAACGAGCTGCAGGAACGAACTTCCAGGCAAAGGCGGTGCGAAGACGTAACCCTGCGCCGCACGCACGCCAAGCGTACGCAAATGCATGACCTGCTCGAAATTCTCGACGCCCTCTGCAACTACATCCATCCGCATGTTGCGTGCGAGATCGACAAGCGTCTCGACGATGGTGGTCGAATTGCGATCAGTACCGATGGCATCGACGAACATCTTGTCAATCTTGATGATGTCGACACCGAGCTTCAGCATGTAGGACAGGCCGCTGTGGCCGGTGCCTACGTCGTCGATCGCAATGCGAACGCCGAGACCTTGCAGGGCCGCGATGGTCTGACGCGTTTCGGTGAAATTCTCGATAGGATCGCGCTCAGTGACTTCGAGTACGACCTGCGAGAATTTGATAGGTGAGCTCGCAAAGATATCGCGTACATCCTTGACGATTGACGGCTCGCTGAAAAGCTTGCCTGCAAAGTTGAACGAAATTCTCAGGTCCGGCCGGCGCCCGAACGCGGGGCCGACTTCGGTGCATACCATGCACATCAGACTGCGGGTCAGATCGTCGATAAGGTCGCTCGATTCCATTAGCGGAATGAACGAACCCGGCAGGACAAGGGTGCCGTCCGGCTTGCGCCAGCGAACCAGTACTTCCGCGCCGCGCAGCTGACCCGAGCGGATGTCGACGATGGGCTGGTAGTACGGGATGAACTCGCCCGCTTCGAGCGCACGTTCGATTTCGGCCACCGGATTGCGGGGCGCGCGGCGCGGGATCAGCACCGCAAATCCGGCGACGGTCATCATGATGATGCCGGCCGCAAACAGACCGAACCATTTGAGGTCGCCGTGCTCTGCCTCGATCCGCGCCCTCGGACTAAGGACTTCGACATTAAAACCGAATTTGTTCGACTTTATGTCGGCACTGAAATTTGCACTCTCGCTGTCGGCCGTCCGGCCGCCGACCTCCCCGATCGTAGCGCCCTGCGCGGTCACGATACGCGCGTAGCCGCTAAAAGGCCCGCCACCCGTCGAGACCTGCGGCAAAAACAACACCGTCGGCACCAGCGCACTGATGCTGTTGTGAGCGGAGCCGACATCACGTCGCAAGCGCACCATTCGCTCGCCGCCCGGCAGAGATATTATGTCAAGCCGATAGCCGCCCGCGCCGACCAACGGCTCGGATGAAGCCACCTCCCGCTCGCCGGGAGGCAGGCCGAGATGATTGCAAAGCGTCTTGCCGTCGGGGCCGATGACGGCAATTTCCTTCACGGGAATCGCGCTGAAGGCGGCTCGGCGCATCGCCTCCATATCCTGCTGACCGCATGAGCTGACGCCTGCCACAACCAGAGTATCGAGCGTTCCGACCGTATCCCGGACGCGCGCCTCGGCAAGCGCCATTGCACGCTTGGCAGCCGTACTCACCTCCGACTGACCCTGCCGTTCTACGAGATTGTCGAGCCAGAGATTAAAGGCGATGAACGGGCCACCGGCGAGCACGGCGCCGACGACGATCGCAAATAAATTCCGGCGCGTAACTCCGCGCACAAAAAACCCCATCCCGCCTCCAGCCAGGGGGCCCCATCCTGGTGCCTCGTCAGTCAGCCACGCCGCCGTAAAGACAGCCTTAAGCTTAAGGGCGCGTAACCCCAGCTAATGCGCGAAAATGCACTGCCCGCGCCGTCATGGTTAGAAATGGGTTAAATTCATAGGACCGGTCAGGCGGGCCTGGCTTCGATCGCGTGGAGAATTTGCGATGACACGGCGTTTCAATTGGATCGCGGCACTGGCCGCTTTAGCGACCGCGCCTTTGTCCGCGCAGGCACAGCAGCGAATCGAAATTTTCGACGCGCATTTGCATTACAACCAGGAGCCCAAGCCTTTTTACTCACTCGACCAGGTGCGCGACGTATTCCGCCGCAACGGCATCACCGGCATCATCGCGACCAGCCGACCCAACAAAGGCACACATGAGCTGGTGGACGCAAAGTGGCCCGAGCTCAAGGTCGTGCCGTTCATCCGTCCCTATCGCATGCGCAGCGACATCCAGACCTGGTTCAACGATCCGACGATTTTCGAGCTCATCAAGGAAGAATACGCCCGCGGCTATTACCGTGGGATCGGCGAATTCCATATTTATGGAAAGTCTGCCCAATCGGACTGGGTGAAGAAGATGGTCGACTTCGCCGTCGAGCGTAACCTGTATCTGCATGCACACTGCGACGAAGAGGCTTTGCTAATTCTGTTCAGGCACAATCCAAAGGCTAAGATCATCTGGGCGCATACCGGGTTTTCGGTAGCGCCCGCGCGCGTGGCTGAGCTGCTCGACGAGCACAAGGACGCGCTTTGGGGCGAGCTCTCATACCGAGGCGGCATTACCGGCGGCGACGGCAAGTTGACAAGCGACTGGCGCAACCTATTTGCACGTTATTCCGACCGGTTCCTGCTCGGCTCCGACACCTGGATCAATGAGCGCTGGTTCGGCTACGACACAATCTTCAAGGAATATCGCGGATGGCTCGCCCAACTTCCGACCGATCAAGCGCAGCGGATTGCAAGCGGTAACGCGCTGCGGCTGTTTGGACTGCGGCGCGAGTAAAGAATAGGAGCGATCATGAGTTTCTTCCCGGGCAAGGATCCAGCCTCCGGAGACGCATATCAATGTGACGCCATTTCCCAGGTCATCGTGCCGCGCACGGTCGATCTCGGAGACTTCGCGGTCCGGCGTGCACTACCGTCCGCCCGGACGCGGATGGTCGGCCCATTCATCTTTTTCGATCATTTCGGACCGGCGGAGTTTCATGCAGGCAACGGGCTCGACGTGCGGCCGCATCCACATATCGGGCTCGCCACCGTGACTTATCTTTTCGACGGCGAGATCATGCACCGCGACAGTCTCGGCACCGCCATGGCGATCAGGCCTGGCGAAGTCAACTGGATGACCGCCGGACGCGGCATCGTACATTCCGAGCGCACGCGGCCGGAGCGGCGCGTCGACGGCGAACCGATCCACGGCCTGCAGATGTGGGTCGCATTGCCGGCGGCCAGGGAAGAGATGGAGGCCGGCTTTGCGCATCACGCAACTGCCGAATTCCCGGTTATCAAGGAGAACGGGAAGAACGTACGCGTGGTGGTCGGCTCGCTGTACGGCGCTTCATCGCCGGTGCCGACGGTGCACGAGACGATATTCGGCGATGTGCATCTGAAGGCTGGCACGTCGTTGCCGCTCGATGCGGGCCATGAGGAGCGCGCAATCTACATCATCGAAGGCGTCGTCGATATCGCCGGCGACAAGTTCGAGCCGGGACGGCTGCTGGTTTTCAAGCCCGGTGACGCGGTGACCATCACCGCAGTCAACAATACTCATTTCGTCATCGTCGGCGGTGCGCCTATGGATGGCCCGCGTCACATCTGGTGGAATTTCGTGTCATCCCGCAAGGAGCGCATCGAGCAGGCCAAGGCGGACTGGAAAGCCGGCCATTTCGACAAGGTACCGGGCGACGAGATCGAATTCATCCCGCTACCCGACAAATAAACGAGCGTTTGCCCGTTATTTCTTCGGCAGATCCAGCCTCATGTGCAACTCCTTGAGCTGCTTCGGCGTTGCTTCCGACGGCGCGCCCATCATCAGATCCTCGGCGCGCTGGTTCATCGGGAACAGCACGACCTCGCGCAGGTTCTCTTCGCCGGCAAGCAGCATGACGATGCGGTCGATGCCCGGCGCGATGCCGCCATGCGGCGGCGCGCCGAGCGAGAGCGCATGCAGCATGCCGCCGAATTTATTCTCGAGCACATCTTCGCTGTAGCCAGCAATCGCAAAAGCCTTCTTCATCACCTCCGGACGGTGATTCCGGATTGCGCCTGACGATAGTTCGACGCCGTTGCAGACGATGTCGTACTGGATCGCCTTGATCGACAGCAGCTTGTCGTTGTCCTTGGCATCGAGTGCGAGGAATTCCTCGACCGCCAGATTCGGCATCGAGAACGGATTGTGGGAGAAGTCGATCGTCTTCTCCTCCTCGTTCCACTCGTACATCGGAAAATCGACGATCCAACAGAACTCGAAGCGGCCTTTGTCGATGAGCCCCAGCTCTTCGCCGATCTTGGCGCGCGCCGGCCCCGCAAATTTCACGAAGTCCTTAGGCTTGCCGGCGACGAAGAAACAGGCGTCGCCGATGCCGAGCTTCATCTGGTCGGCGATCTGCTTGGTGCGCTCCGGGCCGATATTTTTGGCCAACGGGCCCGCGCCGCCCTCCTCGCCTTCGCGCCAAAAGATGTAACCGAGACCGGGCTGACCCTCGCCCTGCGCCCAGGAATTCATGCGGTCGCAGAAGGCGCGGCTGCCGCCTTTCGGCGCCGGGATTGCCCACACGGCGTTTCCGGAAGTCTCCAGGATCTTCGCGAAGATCTTGAACCCTGAGCCGCGGAACACCTCGCTTACATCCTGCATTTCAATTGGATTGCGCAGGTCGGGCTTGTCGCTGCCGTATTTGCGCAACGCGTCGGCGTAAGGAATGAGCGGAAACTTCGGCGTCACGGGTTTTCCATTGGCGAATTCCTCGAATACGCCGCGGATCACCGGTTCGACCGAATCGAAAACGTCTTGCTGGGTGACGAAGCTCATCTCAAGGTCGAGCTGATAAAACTCACCTGGCGAGCGGTCGGCACGCGCATCCTCGTCGCGGAAGCACGGTGCGATCTGGAAATAACGGTCGAAACCCGCGACCATGATCAGCTGCTTGAATTGCTGCGGCGCCTGCGGCAGCGCGTAGAATTTCCCCGGATGCAGCCGCGAGGGCACGAGGTAGTCGCGCGCGCCTTCGGGCGATGACGCCGTGAGGATCGGCGTCTGGAATTCGAAGAAGCCCGCTTCCTTCATCCGCCGGCGGATCGAGTCGATGACCTTGCCGCGCAGCATGATGTTGTTGTGCAAATGCTCGCGGCGCAAATCCAGAAAACGGTACTTGAGCCTGATCTCTTCAGGATAATCCTGCTCGCCAAAGACCGGCATTGGCAGTTCCGCCGCGGGGCCGAGCACCTCGATTTCGTCGATATAGACCTCAACTTGCCCCGTAGGCAGCTCGGGATTCTCGGTGCCTGCTGGACGCTTGCGCACCTTGCCGTCGACGCGCACGACCCATTCCGCGCGCAGCGTCTCAGCCAGCTTGAACGCCTTGCTGTCCGGGTCGGCAACAACCTGGGCCAGCCCATAATGGTCGCGCAGGTCAATAAAAAGGACGCCGCCGTGATCTCGGATGCGGTGACACCAGCCTGAAAGGCGTACGACTTTGCCGATATCGCTCTCGCGTAGGTCCCCGCATTTGTGTGTGCGATATCGATGCATGAGAGGGTTTTTGTGCTTGCCGGAAGACGAGTCAGATCTTGGTGTGAAGCGGGCGAAAAACGCATGAGGGGTCGGCTTTGTCAAGACAACCGGCCTCGAAAACCCGGATTTGCGCAGGTGCCTCGACACGCTTGCCTGCGGCCTGCACAGTTGGTTTTAAAGTGACCGGATACGCATGACCAAAGCCAGAAAAAAGACAAAGAAGACGCGCCCCGCGGGGACCGAAATGTCAACCGCTGAGGCTGCGGTGGCAACTCTGATCGCGCACGGCCTCGACACTGTCTATGCGCTGCCCGGCATCCACAACGATCACCTGTTCGATGCCTTCCAGCGCATCTCCGAAAACCTGCGCGTGGTCCACACCCGCCACGAGCAAGGCGCCGCTTACATGGCGCTCGGCGCAGCACTAGCGACCGGCAGGCCGCAGACTTACGCCGTCGTTCCCGGACCTGGCCTGCTCAATTCCGGCGCGGCTCTGTTGACCGCGTATGGAATGAACGCACCTGTGCTTGCAATCATCGGACAAATTCCGGCGGCGGCAATCGGGAAGGGTCACGGTCACCTGCACGAGATCCGCGATCAAGCCGGAATCGTGTCCCGCCTCGTGGATCACTCGTTTTTCATTCGACATCCGAGCGAGGCATCCGTCAAAATTGCAAAAGCTATTCAGTCGATGAGTCACGATCGTCCCGGGCCGGCAGCCATCGAATGCGCGATCGACCTTTGGGGCAAGCGTGGTCCTGTGCCGGCAATCGTGCCTCCTGCTCCGCGCCACGCACCGAAAATCAATGTCGAAAGAGTACGCGCCGCGGCAAAAATTCTCGGCAATGCCCAACGCGTGCTGATCGTCACGGGCGGCGGAGCGCAGGACGCGGCAGCGGAGGTCACGCTGCTTTCGAGCATGCTGCAAGCGCCCGTGCTCGGCTACCGGCGAGGGCGAGGCGTTCTGGATTCGCGAGACCCCTTCAGCGTGACCTTGCCACTGGGTCGCGAACTATGGGCGGAGGCGGATGCCGTGCTCGCCGTCGGCACGCGCCTTCTCAATCCGATGACTCAGTGGGGCATGGACAAGGCGTTGCAGATCGTGCGCGTCGACGCCGATCCGGACGAGCCCGCGCGGATCAGCAAGCCGAAGGTAGCGCTCGTCGGTGACTCCGCTCCGATTTTGCGCGCACTGATCGATCAGCTTGCCAAATTCAATCTCCGCCGTGCTCCACGTCGCGACGAAATGCTGGACCACCAGGCCAAGCTGCGGCAGCGCCTTGCCAAGCTTGCACCACAACTGGCCTTCCTCGAGGCAATCCGGGCCGAACTGCCCGAAGACGGCATCTTTGTCGACGAGGTCACCCAAATCGGATTTGCCGCACGCCTTGCGTTGCCCGTCTACAGACCCCGCACATTTCTTTCGCCCGGTTATCAGGACAATCTTGGTTGGGGCTATGCGACCGCGCTTGGCGCGCAGCACGCAAGGCCGGATGTGCCGGTTCTGTCTATCAATGGCGACGGCGGATTTCTTTACACAGGCAACGAACTTGCCACCGCGATCCGGCACAGTATCCCGCTGGTTGCCATCGTTTTTGTTGATGGCGCTTTTGGCAATGTCCGTCGCATCCAGCAGGAAGAGTTCGGCAATCGCCTGATCGCCTGTGACCTGGCCAATCCAGATTTCGTCAAATACGCGGAAAGTTTCGGTGCAGCGGGCCGCCGCGCGCGCGGACCGGACGAACTGCGTACGGCCCTGCGGGAATCGTTCGCGCGTCGTGAGCCGACGCTGATCGAAGTGCCGGTCGGGGCGATGCCGAGCCCATGGGAATTCATATTGATGGCTCGCGTGCGCGGACCATGATGCGGGTTGCCATGACCGACCCTGATGGGGTTAGTGTCAGCCCCGAAATGGACCTTATTACCACCACCGATCAACTTGCGGCGGCTTGCGCGCGGGCGGCGAAACACCCCTACGTGACGGTCGACACCGAATTCCTCCGCGAGACCACCTATTATCCGCTGCTTTGCGTGGCGCAGATGGCTTCACCCGACGAGGCCGCCGTGATCGACGCCCTGGCGGAAAGCATCGACCTTGCCCCGTTTTTCGACCTGATGGCGAACGAGAAGGTCACCAAGGTTTTTCACGCCGCCCGGCAGGACATCGAAATCGTCTGGAACCTGGCGCAGAAGATCCCCCACCCGATCGTCGACACGCAAGTCGCCGCCATGGTCCTCGGCTATGGCGATTCGATCTCCTACGACCAGCTGGTGCAGCGCATCACCGGCGACACGCTGGACAAATCGCACCGGTTCACCGACTGGACGCGGCGGCCGCTCAGCGACGCGCAGATTACCTACGCGCTGTCGGATGTGACGCATTTGCGCGCGGTCTACCTCAAACTTACCGAGGACCTGGAGAAGCGTGGCCGCAACAGCTGGGTCGAGGCTGAAATGGATGTCCTCACCTCGCCCGACACCTATCGGGCCGACCCCGAACGTGCTTGGGAGCGGCTCAAAACCCGTGTGCGCAAGCCGAAAGAGCTTGCCGTATTGATCGAAGTTGCCGAATGGCGTGAGCGCGAGGCGCAGACGCGCGATGTGCCGCGTGGACGCGTGCTCAAGGACGACGTCATCGGGGACATTGCGGTCCAGGCGCCGACCACGCCGGAGCGGCTTGGCCAACTCCGCTCATTGCCGAAGGGTTTTGAGCGTTCGCGTTGGGGCGAGCAGATCGTCGATGCGGTCAAGCGCGGGCTTCAACGAGATCAGAAGACGCTGCCGCACCTGGAACGCTTCCGTCCGGCAGTAAACGGCGCTGCAACAGTCGAGTTGCTTAAGGTTCTGCTGCGGATGACCGCCGAACGGCACAGCGTCGCTGCCAAGGTCATTGCAACCGTCGACGATCTCGACCGGATCGCCGCCGACGACGAGGCCGACGTTCCCGCGATGAAAGGCTGGCGGCGTGAACTGTTCGGCGAAAAGGCACTTGCGCTCAAGCATGGGCGCCTGGCACTCGCCATCGACAAGGGAAAAGTCGTGACGGTAGAAAAAGACTAAGCACCGTCTGGCAGGACTACGTCTCTATCGTCGACTCGCGGCCAACCAACCGTCCCAATTGCCGCAACCGGCTGGCCAGGCGATCGCTTGCAAGTTCGCCGTACGCACCCGGAAGTTTGAGAACAAGCTTGCCGCGTTTGACCTGCATCGGCGTTTTTGGAAGCACCCCGGCCTGCCCAGCCGTCAGGATATAGGCGACTCGCATGGCAGCGCCGACCACGCGTGCACGATCAAGCATCCGGGTCGTCGCGAGTTCGCGCAGCCGCGGTGACAGGTCCTCCTCGCTCAGACCTGCATGGCGGAAGTACACCGACAGCGCGAGATAGGCGCGGCCAGGGTGGTCAATCGCCACGAAATCTCCATTCGCAATGATGTTCATCGACTGCTCGCCGCGATAGTCCGGATGCGCGCGCCAACCAATGTCGCCAAGCAGGCAGGCGGCATGCCGCAAGCGCTGCTCGTCCGCCGTCTCTTCCAGGCCTGACGACGCAATAAAGCGGTCGGTCCAGGCGATCAGCTCCTCACCGTGCCGTGGCGAGCGTGAGCGCAGTACGTTGAGGTTGGTTGCTGCCGAAATGAGCGGATCACGCGCGCGTTCGCGTGCATTCAGCAATGAATAGAGCAGACCCTCGCGCACACCGAGCACCGAAATAATCACCTGTTTCGGCTTGATGGTCTGGACGAGATTTTCCATGACCAGCGCTGCATAAGCGAGCAAGGGCCGGCGCGCCGCGTTGACGACTTCGATCTTCGACAAGGTCTCCGGATCGACGTGGTGCACCAGCCGGGAGAATTCCTGCGCCTCGCGCGCGGAAATCCGATAGTTATGCATGATGTGGAACGGATAGCCGGTTTGCCACATGTGAAGGCGTGCCAATGCGCGCCAGGTGCCACCGACCGCGTAGAACGTGCGGTCCTCCCCATCATGCAGCATGTCGAGGTCTTCGAAGACTTCCTCGACGAATTTTTCGGCCTTTTTCAACGATTTGCCGGTGATGTCCTGCAAGGCCAGGCCGCCCAGCGGCAGTGTCACGCCACCGCGCACGCGTGTGCCGTGAACATCGACAAGTTCAAGTGATCCGCCACCGAGATCACCAACGATGCCGTCGGGTTTGTGGATGCCGGAGACGACGCCGAGTGCAGTGAGATGGGCCTCGCGTTTGCCAGAGAGGATCGAAATATGCGTGCCGCAGATGCGTTCCGCCTCGGCAATGAATGCGCGTCCGTTCCGCGCATCCCGGCATGCGGCCGTCGCGATAGCCCAGATCCGCCGCACATGCAGGATATCGCACAACGCACGAAAACGTCTCAGCGCGCCGAGCGCAGTCTCGATGGCGTCGGCCGGCAGCAAACCGGTCGACTGGACCTGTCGTCCCAGCCCCGCCAAGACCTTCTCATTGAAGATCGGTGTCGGCGCGCGCGTCAGGCCTTCGTAAATGACGAGGCGGATCGAGTTCGAGCCGATATCAATGACGGCGATCGGTGGGCCGTGATCGAGTCGGCCCTTTGGGATGATCGCGTGTGAACGCTTATGCGCCTTCGATGAGGCGGCGTATAAGGCTGCGCGGCGACGACTCTTTGAGCGATTTCCCACGGCCAGAAAGACTCGGATTTGTCATAAAATACTTGTGGGCGTTGAAGAGCTCTTCGCCCGGGGCCGCCTTTATGCGCGTGGAACTGCCGTCGGGCAAGAGCTTCCAGCTTTGTTCGTTGTCCTTGAAATTCGCCACCATGATCTGGCCGAGGACCTGCTCGTGCACGGTGGCATTGAGGATCGGACACAGCACTTCAACGCGCCGGTCGAGATTGCGCGGCATCATGTCGGCCGACGAAATATAGATCGCCGCTTTTTGGTGCGGGAGCGCATGGCCTCCGCCAAAACAGAAAATACGCCCATGCTCTAGGAATCGGCCGACGATGGACTTGACGCGGATATTTTCTGACAGGCCGGGCACACCCGGCCGCAGACAGCAGATTCCGCGCACCACCAGATCGATCGAAACGCCGGCAGCCGAGGCGTCGTAAAGGGCATCGATGATTCCAGGGTCAACGAGCGAGTTCATCTTCATCCAGATTGACGCCGGCCGCCCAGCCTTGGCGTGAGCGACCTCTTGCGCAATGTGGTCCAGAATCCGCTTGCGCAAATTGATCGGCGAGATCGCCATCCGCTCAAGTTCGGCTGGCTCCGCATACCCGGTGATGTAGTTAAAGATGCGCGCGACGTCGCGACCTATCACCGGCTCCGCGGTAAAGAACGACAAGTCGGTATAAACCCGCGCGGTCACCGGATGGTAATTGCCGGTACCGACATGCACATAGGTGGCAAGCTCGCCGGCCTCACGGCGGACAACCAGCGACAGCTTGGCGTGCGTCTTCAGCTCGATGAAGCCGTAGACGACCTGCGCGCCGGCGCGCTCGAGGTCCCTCGCCCAGCGGATATTGGCCTCTTCGTCAAACCGCGCCTTCAACTCGACCAGCGCGGTCACCGATTTTCCGGCTTCCGCCGCCTCGACCAACTGCTTCACAATCGGGGATTCCGCCGACGTACGATAAAGCGTCTGCTTGATGGCAACGACGTTCGGATCTCGCGCGGCCTGCTGCAGAAATTGTACGACCACGTCGAAGGATTCGTACGGGTGATGGACGACCAGGTCCTTCTGGCGAATGGCCGCGAAGCAATCGCCGCCGTGATCGCGGATGCGCTCAGGGTAGCGCGGGTTGTAAGGGACGAATTCGAGGTCCGGGCGATCGAGTCTGGTCAGCTGGTTTAGGTCGTTCAGCGCCAGCACGCCATCGACCCGGAAAACTTCGTCGTCGGCGACAGCCAATGCGCGCTGCACGAAGTTGCACAATTCGCCTGGCATTGACGCCTCGAGCTCGAGACGGATCACCGAACCGCGCCGCCGCTGCTTGAGCGCGGTCTCGAAAAGACGCACCAGATCTTCGGCCTCTTCCTCGATTTCAACTTCGGAATCCCGGATCGCACGGAATGTTCCGTGTCCTTTGACGGTATATCCAGGGAATAACCGGCCGATGAACAGCGCAGTCGTTTCCTCCAGCGTGATAAGCCGGATCCCCTGATCGCTACTGCCTGGCAGCCTGATAAACCGCTCGATCTTTTGCGGCATGCGGATCAGTGCGTTCATCCCTTTGCCGTCTTTGCTGCGCGCAAGCTGCAACGCGATGGAAAAGGCCAGATTTGGAATAAAGGGAAACGGATGCGCGGGGTCGATCGCGAGTGGTGTCAGCAGCGGGAAAATATGCGTGAGAAAATGCTCCTCAAGCCAGCTGCGGTCGGATTTCTTGATGTCGCTGCCGCCAACCAGAACGACTCCGGCAGCTGCAAGCTCCGGCCGCAGCTCGATCCAGCGCTGCTGCTGGTCGCGCGCGAGTTGCGACACCGCTTCCCCGATACGCGAAAGCTGCTCGGCGGGCGTCAAGCCGTCCGGACTCTGGGTAAGAATGCCCTCGCGCAGCTGACCCTTGAGGCCGGCAACGCGCACCATGAAGAATTCATCAAGGTTGCTGGCCGAGATCGACAGAAAGCGTACGCGCTCCAGCAACGGATGGTGTGCGTTTGCCGCCTCTTCGAGCACGCGGCGATTGAAATGCAGCCAGGACAGCTCGCGGTTGATGAACCGGGCCGGTTGCGCTCTTAGCGGCGGGGCTGGCTCATCCTTGAGCGCTGGCGCGATCTCCAGCCGGCTGACGACCGGCGAAGTTTCCTCAACCGAAGCAATAGCTTGTCCGCGATCCGCCATCTGGAAAAGGCCTCGAAAAACAAAGCACTAGCCGTAAAAAGTGGCCGCTGAATGACAGTCGACGCCGCACAGCCCTAGACAGTCAAGCCTTGCAAATCTGCCTTAAGGAACGCGAAACAGCTCGACGGCGAGAGCCCGGGTCACAGGCCGGTGCTGACGCATTGCTTCCTCGTCCAGACGCTGCACGGCATGATGCGCCGCGGCAAACGACCGCTCGATGCGATTGGCAACATAGCTAACAAGTGACTCATCCACTGCCATCTGCCGGTCAACCGCCAGCTTCACGATCAGCGCGCGCAGCAGGGCATCGTCCGGTGCCGCCAGTGCCGCGCTCGGCACGGCGCGCATGCGCGAGGCGAGATCACGAATAATCACAGGAAAAGTCGTCAGCGGCGAACGCGACGTTATGAGAACATTGGCGGCCTGCTCGCGCGCAAAATTGAGAAGGTGAAACAGCGCGCGTTCATCCAGACCTTCGAACTCCAGATCTTCAAGCACCAGCGCGCCGGTCGCAAAAGCTGCCGGCAAGTCCGAATGCGGCAACAGTTTTGCCGACAGCACACGGGCGCCGGTGGCTTCCGCCCAGATCGCCGCGAGATGGCTCTTGCCTGAACCTTGTGGACCGATCAGAGCAACAATGCGATCCGGCCAATCCGGCCACCGCTCAACAAGATTAAGTGCTTCGGCGTTCGACGGACCTCGCAGGAAATCCTCGCGCGCGAAACTCACAGAGTGATCAAGCGCCAGCAAAAGCTGGCGCGGGGCCACCGAACTGCTCATGCCCGTCAATCCGCCTCTTCCCCGGTATAAAGCGAGCTCTGCAGATAGTGACGCAATGCAAAGCGAGTGAGCACACCGATTGTGGCCGCAAGCGGGACCGCGACCAGCAACCCGACGAAGCCAAAAAGATAGCCGAAGGCAAGCAGCGCAAAAATCAGCCATACCGGATGAATTCCAACACTTTCGCCAACCAGTTTGGGCGCAAGCACATTGCCTTCGACAAACTGGCCGACAAGGAAAATGCCGAGCACGATCAGGATCGATCCGTAGGCCGGCCAGAACTGTGCGACCGCCACGCCAAGCGCCAGCACCAGGCCCGTCATGGATCCGACATACGGGATAAATGTTATGAGGCCGGAAATGAGGCCGATGAGCAGGCCAAAATTGAGCCCGGTGAGAGTGAGCGCGACCGCGTAAAAGGAGCCGAGGATAAGGCATACCCCGGTCTGCCCGCGCACAAAGCCGGCGATCGCAGCATCCACTTCGCGGGCAAGCTCGCGCACCGTGTCGCGATATTGGATCGGAATCCAGCTGTCGACGTTGCGGATCATTCGGTGCCAGTCGTAGATCAAGTAGAAGGCAACCACGGGCGTCACGACGACAAGCGAGAATAAAGAGACGAGCGCGCGGCCGCCGGACCACAACGAGCGCAAGAACGTCGTCAGCCAGCCGACGCCCTGCGTCACCAAATCGCCAATCGATTTGTCGGTGCTGAAGCTCGCGCCAAGAAGTTTCTGCAACCACGGTCGGCTAGGATCGCCAAGAAGCGCCTGCAGTGTCGTCACATAGCCAGGAACGCTGTCGATAAAGGAGGACAGTTGCGAGCCGATAATCGGCGCAATCAGCAGTATGATATAGACAAGTGCAAGCACTACGACGGCGATCATGAGCAGCGCCGCCACCGACCGGTTGATCCCGAGGTGCTCGAGACGGTCCGTAAGCGGCGTCAGCAGATATGCGATCGCCAGGCCGGCGACAAAGGGCAACAGTATTTCGCTTAGCAGCCACAGCGCCAGGACGACGAGCACAAGCACAGCCAACCAGAAGAGAATGCGACGCTCCACCACGCTGCGGTCGAGTGTGGGGTTACGGCGGGACCGTGATGGTACGCGCGGGCTCAAGGTTTTGACGCCGTCGAATTGATGTGGCGCACCCATTCAGCCACGTACGCGGCAACCGACAACAATGTCAGCACGGCAACAATGGCCATGAGTATCGATGTGAGGTTTGGCCACGAGTAACCGAAGCCGATGGTGCCCAGCACCACACAGGCAAATACAATTTGAGCAACAGTGTTCAATTTGGACACCAGCAGCGGTTTGACCTTGATTGGTGTCCCCACCAGCCAAGAGAGCATCACCGCGCCCACGATCATGATGTCGCGCGACACAACCAGGATGACCAGCCATCCGGGAATCAAGTCTTTAATACCCAACGTCAGATAGATCGAAACGATCAGCGCCTTATCGGCAAGTGGGTCGAGATAGGCACCGAGTTCGGTGGTCATCTGGAATCGCTTTGCGAGATATCCATCGACCGCGTCGCTCACACCCGCCGCCAGAAACAGCACAAACGCGATCCAGATGTATTGCTCACCGGACGCGATCGCCCAAACCACGACCGGTACCAGCAAAATGCGTCCCAACGTAATGAGATTAGGAATACTCAAGGCAATCCCGGCTCGCGCGCGCACCCCGGCGTCAGGTGCCGGACCAGCGTCAACCCCTCGGGCAGAGTATAACGGCGCCTGGACCATTGCGCGACTTGCGATTCCAACGTAGGACCCCGGCGTAACATTTTGCCTGCGCACGATCTTTTCCTGAATTCCGGGCGTCCCGGATCGTGCGTCTGCGAGGGCGTATCATGGCAGAAAAACGGCGCGGACTCACTTACGCGCAGGCCGGTGTTGATATCGACGCCGGCAACCGGATGGTGGAGTTGATCAAGCCCCTCGTGCGGGCAACGGCGCGGCCGGGCGCCGACTCCGAGATCGGCGGCTTTGGCGGAATTTTCGATCTTAAGCAGGCCGGCTACAGGGATCCTGTTCTGGTCGCAGCAACGGACGGCGTGGGCACGAAACTCAAAGTTGCCGTTGAAACCGGCCGGCACGACACCATCGGCATCGATCTGGTTGCAATGAGCGTGAACGACCTGGTCGTGCAGGGTGCAGAGCCCTTGTTCTTTCTCGACTACTACGCCTGTGGAAAGCTTGAGCCCGAGCTTGGCGCGGCCGTTGTCGCCGGTATCAGCATCGGTTGCCGCGAGGCCGGTTGCGCCCTGATCGGCGGCGAAACGGCGGAAATGCCCGGCGTGTATAGCGGCGATGATTACGACCTTGCGGGTTTCGCTGTCGGCGCAGTCGAACGGGATGCCGTGCTGCCGCGCACCGACATCGCAGAAGGTGATGTTATCATCGGCCTGGCGTCTTCCGGTGTGCACTCCAATGGTTACTCTCTGGTCCGCAGGGTCGTTGAAAAAAGCGGACTCAGCTGGAGCACTCCGGCACCATTCATGAATGGAAAAAGTCTGGGTGAATCAATTCTGGCTCCGACCCGGATTTACGTGAAATCATGTCTGGCCGCGATACGGGGCACAAAAGCAGTGAAGGGACTGGCGCATATCACCGGCGGCGGATTCCCCGACAACATTCCACGGGTGCTGCCAAAAGGTCTTGGCGCGCGTATCAATCTCGCAGCGGTGCCTGTTCTTCCGGTCTTCAAGTGGCTCGCTGACGCGGGCGGAATTGCGCAGAACGAGATGCTGCGCACATTCAATTGCGGCATTGGAATGATCGTGATCGTATCCGCAAAAGATTCAGATGCCGTCACGCAGGCATTTACGCGCTCGGGGGAAACGGTCGTAGCGCTTGGACATGTGGGCAAGACCTCAGGCGGCGAACGGGTTGCCTATGACGGCAAGCTCAATCTCGGGTGAGGCATGAGTCGCAAGCGGGTCGCAATCCTCATCTCCGGCCGCGGCTCCAACATGGCTGCCCTGATCGAAGCCGCAAAGGACAAGACCTATCCCGCGGAAATCGTACTGGTGATTTCTAATCGTCCGGATGCGGGGGGCCTTCTGGTCGCACAAGCCAATAGAATTGCTACAGAGGTCGTCGACCATACCGCCGGCAAGGACCGCCCCACATTCGAGCGTGCGCTACAGGCCGTGCTGGAAAGGAACCGCATCGACATCATCTGTCTGGCGGGGTTCATGCGGCTGTTGACCGCAGGCTTTGTCAGCCGCTGGCAGAATCGAATTATCAACATCCACCCCGCCCTGCTGCCGGCTTTCAAGGGCCTCGACACGCACAGGCGGGCACTCGAAGCGGGCGTGAAGGTCCACGGCGCAACCGTCCATTTTGTGGTGCCTGAGATGGATTCCGGGCCAATCGTCGCGCAAGCGGCGGTCAGCGTGCGACCGGGAGACACTGAAGAAGGGCTTGCGGCGCGCGTGCTCAAGGTCGAGCACCAAATCTACCCGTTAGCACTCAAACTCGTGGCCGAGGGCCGCGTTCGGGTTGAAAATGGGCGATGTCTCGTTGACAGCATTCCCGTTCCGGATTCCGCTGCATTGGTTCCCCTGGAGTAAATTTCTCCACGACCCAACGTGAATGCCGTCAGGGGCTTCGGTGTTTATAGCTGGAATGCCTATCAAGCAGCCAAATAAAAGGGATTACGCCATGAACGGACGTGCAAGCAGCGATCCGCGGCCAATCATTCCGTCCCTGGGTCAGTACTACGGGCTTACATCCGATTTAGCTTACCTGATCGTCCGTGTGACGGCAGGCGTGTTTGTCTTCGTGCATGGCTGGATCAAAGTTACGGCGATGACCCACGCGGGCCTAACCGGATATTTTGCAAAACTTGGACTCGAGCCGGCGGGTTTCTGGGCCTATTACATCCCCTTCAATGAGACGGTTGTTGCACTGCTGGTCACGATCGGTCTGCTGACCCGTCCTGCCGCCCTTCTTTTGGTCATAGAATTCATCGTTCTTATCCTGGTCGTGCATATCCCGCGTGGCTATGGCGCGGCCGTGAACGGTTGGGAATTTCCGTTGTTCTGGCTGCTGGTGTTGATTGCGATCCTGCTACGTGGTGGCGGGCCCTATTCAGTTGACCGTATGATCGGCAAAGAATTCTAGCGTCGCTCCACGCCGCCTTCAGGAGAGCAAGCATGTCGGACAGCGCCAATCTCGCCGCACGCGTATTAACGTCGATCGTGTTTATTGTGTTCGGATATCTGCAATTCACGAATATCGGTAGCTATACGACGAATGCCGCGATTGTAAAATTCGTCGGCGTAACCGGCGGGGTGCTCTCGCCGACGGTAATTGCCTATCTGGTCGCAGCCATCGATCTGTTCGGTGGACTGCTCATTCTCGTCGGCTTTCAGACACGGTGGACTGCGAGCGTGCTGATTATATTTGTCGTACTCACGCTGATCTTTGCGCATCCCTTCTGGACCTTTGAAGGGCCCTCACGTGCAGCCAATCAAGTGCAGTTCTATAAAAATCTGGCCATCATCGGGGCCTTACTTTTCCTGATTGTCCTCGGGCCTGGACGGTATTCGCTGGACAACCGCTTGGGGAGAGTTGACCGATAGGTCAGCCGGACGCAACTATTACGCATTCGTAACAAGCATATCGGGGGGACTACCATGGCCAAGGGATCATCGCATCCGCTGCTTTCTCATGCCGATGGCATCGCCACGGGCATGACCGACATTTTGCTGCTAATCGGCCGCGTGTTCATTGCATGCGTGTTTCTGATGACCGTGTGGGGCGGATCTCCGACTGTTCCGTATCTCACCTCAATCAGCTTTGTAAGCCCGGGCATCATGAGCCCGCTCGCTATAATTGTTGAGTGGATCATCGTTGCCTCGCTCGTTCTCGGTGTCGGCACGCGATACGGCGCATTGCTCGGCCTTGCATTCGTGATTGTCGCTACGGTGTCGGCACATCGCTACTGGGGATACCCGCAGGCTGCCCAACTCGTGCAGTACATATTCCTCACGAAAAACATTGCGATCGCGGGCGGGCTCATCGTCCTCTTCGTGACAGGCCCAGGTCGCTTCAGTGTCGACGAAAAACTGAAAGGTTGACGGCGGAGCGGCGGCTTCTCAGGGCGGAAGCCGCCGTATCCACACCTTGTTGTCGTGGACGGCGGCTCCGCCGTAAGGCGCGATTGAATCCGCGCCGACAAGCGTATTGATGCCGCAACCGTCGGCATAGGCCGCGTTCGGCCAGATCGATTCCGCAATCAAAACCCCTTGCCGCACGCCGTCGAAAACCCGTGCATGCAGGCGTACTTCTCCCCGTTTGTTGCCGAGAACAACGTAGTCGCCGGTCGCGATCCCGAGCGCCGCAGCGTCGTCGGAGTGGATCATCACGGTCGGCCGGCTTTCCTGCGCGAGCGACGTCGGCGTCTCGTTGAAGGTCGAGTTGAGGAAACCGCGCGCCGGCGACGTGGCGAGCCGGAACGGATGCTCGACGTCCGCAACTTCAATCGACGTCCAGTGGTCAGGTAGCAGCGGCATGTCGGCAACCGGACCGCTCTTGCAGGGGCTGCGGAACGGAACGTTCGGCCAATCCGCTTTGAACCTGAACTTGCCGTCCGGCCACGCAAAGCCATCAAGGTAATGCGATTCCCGGAAGGGCGGCTGGCAGTCGATCCACTTGTTGGCCTCGAGCTCGGCAAGCGTGCCTCGTTTCGACACCTGCAGCATCTGGTCGATGAGTTCGCGCGGGCTCATCGTGAACCCGCGATGCTCGGCACCAAGGCGCTGCGCTAGCCCGCAGATAACTTCGTGATTACTGCGGCACTCGCCCGGAGGCTCGACCAGTTTCGGTCCAAGAATGAGGTACTGATGCCCGCCGCCACGGTAGATATCATCGTGCTCGAGAAATGTCGTTGCCGGTAGCACGACGTCAGCGACTTGCGCGGTTTCCGTCATGAACTGCTCGTGCACACAGACGAAAAGATCCTCGCGCGCAAACCCGCGCTTCACTTGTGTCTGATCGGGGCACACGGATACCGGATTGGTGTTCTGGATGATCATCGCGGTAACCGGCGCGCCGCCGTGCAGCGCTTCGCGCTCGCCGGTCAGGATTGCCCCGATGCGAGATTGATCGAGCATCCGCACCGAGCGGTCCCAGACGTCGAGACCTTCGATCAAGGTCTTGTCGAGCCGGAAAATGTCGGCGCTGATATGGAAAGCGCCGCCGCCTTCGTACTGCCACGCACCTGTCACAGCCGGAATGCAACTTGCCGCGTGCATGTTCACCGGGCCATTGCGTGAGCGCGAAAAGCCATAGCCAAGGCGGAAAAACGCGCGCTTGCGCTCGCCGATCAACCGCGCGAATTCCTCAATGGTCTCGACTGGCGCGCCGGTGATGGCAGCGGCCCATCGCGGATCGCGCGAGCGCAAATGCGCTTCGAGCTCGCGCGGCGCATCGGTATATTTTTCGAGATAGTCAGAGTCGGCCTTTCCGTCACGGAACAGGCAATGCATCACCGCACAGGCGAGCGCGCCGTCGGTGCCCGGCTTGATGAGCACAGGCAAATCGGCCTGCTCCATGGTTCCGTTCATGTAGATGTCGACGGCCGCAATCTTTGCGCCGCGCTCCTTCCGGGCACGCACGGCATGGGTCATGACGTTGACCTGCGTGTTCACGGCGTTGGTGCCCCAGATGATCACCAAATCCGACTTCGCCATTTCGCGGGGATCGGCGCCGGCGATGCGCCCGATTCCGGCGGCATAGCCCGCGTAGGCAGGGTTGACACAGATCGTCGAATGAAATCCGGAATACTTCTTAACGTGGCGAAGGCGATGGATGCCATCGCGCATCACGAGCCCCATGGTTCCGGCATAATAATAAGGCCAGATGCTTTCGGCGCCGTGGCGGCGCTCAGCCTCGATGAATTTCTCAGCCACGAGATCGAGCGCATCGTTCCACGAGATGCGTTCGAATTTCCCTGAGCCTTTGTCGCCGTTGCGACGCAGCGGGTACAGCAGGCGTTGCGGATGATGCTCACGCTCGGCGTAGCGCGCGACCTTCGCGCAGATCACGCCGGCTGTATAGTCGTTGTCCTTTGCGCCACGCACCCGTCCAATGGTGCGCTCGTCAAGAATCTCGACCTCTAGCGCACAGGTCGACGGGCAATCATGTGGACAGGCCGAATGGCCGACCCGCATCGCGTTTGGGAGCCGCACCGTTTGATTCATCGCGCTCCCACTATAGCCGATTGTTGCGGCCGAGCTAAGTTTCGCTTTCGGGCTGAAGCTTCGACCGCCGCCAGAGGCCTCCGACCAGGAGCACGAGCGCAGCGCCCACCGCGGCTGCACCGATTTCAACCTTGTGGGCTGTCGCCGCTCCGTACTGGCTGGTCAGCCAGTTTGCGATTACCGGATCGGTCGCGATGACTTCGCCCACAATCCAGCCAAGCAACGCTGCGCCCGCCCAAACCAGGATCGGGAACCGATCAAGCAGTGACATGATCAAGGCGGCACCGGCGACGATCAACGGGATGCTGATGCCGAGACCGATCACAAGCAGTGCCATGTTGCCGCCCGCTGCAGCCGCAATCGCAATCACGTTATCAAGACTCATGATGATGTCAGCGATCGCGACGATACGGACAGCGCGCCAGAGATGCTCGGCGGCTTCAGCCTCGCTCTTGTCCGCATCCTCCGGTACGAGAAGTTTCGCTGCAATGTAGAATAGAGCAAGGCCGCCAACGATCTTGAGGTAAGGCAGAAGCATCAACGATGCGACGACGCCGGTAAAGATAATCCGCAGCCCGACGGCAACACCGGCGCCGAGGATCATGCCCCACACCCGTTGCCGGTGCGGCAAGCCGCGGCACGCCATCGCGATGACGACCGCGTTGTCGCCCGACAGCAGGATGTTGATCCACATGATCTTGGCGAGCGCGATCCAGAACTCGGTATGGCCTATGTCATTCCAGCCAGAGCTGACCAGCGCCCACCAGCCGGCCGGATCCATGAGTTGTGCCATCGAACCCACTTGCCTCTCCTCCCCTGTACCGCGTTCTGATGCTCGCGGTTTGTCCTGGTGCCCGGCAAGGGCACATATCGCCCTTGCGATTTCCGGATCTACGCGCCGCCTCTATCCGACGATGTCGTTGTCCGAAAAGAACTGTGCAATTTCCCGTACCGCGGTGTCAGGTGCATCCGAGCCGTGAACGGAGTTTTCTCCGATTGACCTGGCATGGATTTTACGGATTGTCCCGTCAGCCGCCTTCGCAGGATCCGTAGCTCCCATGACTTCGCGATATCGAGCAATCGCATTCTCGCCTTCAAGAACCTGCACCACGACGGGACCCGAGATCATGAATTCGACCAGCTCGCGAAAAAACGGCCGTTCGCGATGCACGGTATAGAATTTCTCCGCCTGCTCGCGCGAAATCCGCACGCGCCTCTGGGCCACAATTCGCAGGCCGGCCTTTTCGATGATCGCGTTGATCGCGCCGGTCAAATTGCGTTCGGTCGCATCGGGCTTCAGAATCGAAAAAGTACGCTCTACAGCCATCCTACTGTCCTTCACTGGAACTAATCGATGAGTTTAAGGGGTTTCATTGGCGAGACCGGATCGCGCGGCTTATACCGGGGGGGATTTCAGCCGGCAAGTTCGGCCTTTATTGACGAGAAATCCCGCGCAGGAGACAAAAATGCTCGCCCGCTACAGGATGTTCGCTGGATACAATGCCTGGTGCAATGAGCGTCTCTACGAGGCCGCCGCCCAGATTCCCGACGCTGAATATCGGGCCAATCGAGGGGTCTATTTCCGGTCCCTCCACGGCACACTCAATCATTTGCTTGTGGGCGATCGCATCTGGATGCGGCGTTTTACCGCTCAGGGCGAAGTCCCGCCGAGTCTCGACGCCACACTCTATGACGATTTCCCGCGACTACGCGCCGCGCGCCGATCCGAGGATCAGCGCATTGGCAACTACATCGGAAGCCTGACTGAGAGCGATCTCTCAAAACCGATCCGATACCGGACCTTCGTCAATCCACAGGACATAGAACAGATACTCGCGCCGGCACTCGACCATTTCTTCAATCACCAGACCCATCATCGCGGCCAGGCGCACGCGCTGGTCAGCGGCATACTGGGCAATGACAGGACGCCAAGTTTTGATTTGATCATCTACCAGCGCGAGACCGGTGAAGGGACGCTGCGAACAATCGGCTGATGCGCCTTACTGGACGTAGCTGCGCCCGAAATCCTGGCTCGCGGTCTTTGGCGCGCCGGATTTTTTCTTTGGTGTCTTCTTGGCTGGAGTGCCAGCAGGCTTTGGCTGCTCAGGTGCGCGGTCGATAACTTTCAGCCTGCCGTCGGCAAATGTGTAGATTCCGGGCCAGGGTCCACTGAGAAAAGTCAGAACCGCCCTGCGCTCGCCTTTGTCGCCAGCGCTGATCGCTACGTTGGTCGGAACGCCCGCCCGCTGCACCGCCTGGCATTCCGTCATGCCGAGCGCGATACCGCCTGCAACCTGAGGCATCGCCGGCTCAAGCTTCTGAAGGCCTGGGTCAGCACCAGCCGTACGCGTTGGCGCCGGCGCCGCTGGACCAGCAAGGTCCCCGGCGACCGAGCCGATCGCGCGGTCGGCATCGGCAGGTGCCGCGGCTTGGGCTGGCGGCGCCTCTGCTGCTTGCGCGGCCGGCGCGCACCGGCCATCGGCACCCACCAGCTCTTCCGCGCCCACCGGACCTTGCGGGCCTAAGCTCACTCTTGCCGTGCTGGGTCGTGCCCAGTCCGGCTTGGCGAAGATATCCGCCGATTTAAAAACTCCACCTTCGTTCTGATCCTCGAAAACGCCCGTAACATTCTTGCAGCCGCCGACGAGGAGTGCGGCACTGCAGACGAGCGCAAAGCTGATGGAAGCGCGGTGACGCGACAAACTTCCGACCCCGAATGACCTATCTGCTTGTCCCTTAAAACGTATTTTGCGTCATCACAATGGCGCGCTGCAAGCCCGTGTCGTTCAAAGGGTTACTGGGTATCGGCCATTGGCTGATCGTGCATTGGCCGACCACCCCGCGCCCGGAACCCCGCTGGGCTATTCCCTTCCTTCAGCTCTTTTTCGCCCAGCGCCCTTGTTCGTCCGCCTGCCAATAGGTTGCCTCGAAACCTTTCGCCCGGACGTCGGACCAGTGCGCACGTGCCGCAGCCACTGCTTCATCATCTTCGCCATCAAACAACAGCGCGATCCGGTGATACCGTTCGACATCAACGGGAAGCGGTGCGCGGTCGACTAGGAACCGTACGGTTGCGCCATTTGGATTGCCGTCATTGGGGGTGAGCAAAACCGGTTGCTGTGCTGCCTCGGATTCGCGCCACGTGCCGTGTGGGAGAAAGCCATCGTCGCGGTAGGTCCACAAATGCGCATCAAGTGCTTCGATGCGCTCCTCGGTCGACCCCTGCACCACAACTTTCCAGCCTCGCTCGAGCGACTTCTCGAGGAGCGCGGGCAATACGCTTTCAAGTTTCTGCCCTTGCAGGTGGTAGAATAAGATCTCGGTCATAGGAGTGCCCGGCCGACTACTATTCGTAATGATCCGCAACTAGCCGATCGAGAAGCCGCACCCCCCAACCGGAACCCCAACTTTTGTTGACGTCCGTCTGACGCGAGTCGAACCCTGTTCCAGCAATGTCTAGATGAGCCCAGGGAATCTTGTCGTCAACAAAGCGCTTGATGAACTGCGCGGCCGTGATGGCGCCACCCCAGCGGCTTCCGCCTGTATTCTTCATGTCGGCGAATTTGGAGTCGATCATCTTGTCGTACTCGGGCGCAAGTGGCATGCGCCATACCAGCTCTCCTGTCTCATTTCCTGCTTTCGTCAAGCGCTCGGCAAGCTGATCGTTGTTCGAAAACATGCCGGCATACTCCTGTCCCAGTGCGACGATGATCGCACCCGTTAGGGTCGCCAGATCCACCATAAATTTCGGCTTGAAGCGCTGCGCCGCATACCAAATCACGTCTGCAAGAACGAGCCGGCCCTCTGCATCCGTGTTGATGATCTCGATCGTCTGTCCCGACATAGATTTGACGATGTCGCCGGGACGCTGCGCGTTACCATCCGGCATATTCTCGACAAGGCCAATGAGTCCGACGGCATTCACCCGCGCCTTGCGTGCAGCAAGCGCATGCATCAGTCCGACGACGCAGGCGGCGCCTGCCATGTCGCCTTTCATGTCCTCCATGCTGGAAGCGGGCTTAATCGAAATACCTCCGGTATCGAAGCAGACGCCTTTACCGATGAACGCAACTGGAGCCTCTCCCGCTCTACCCCCATTCCAACGCATCACGACGACGCGGCTCTCGCGTGTCGAACCCTGACCGACGCCGAGAAGAGCATTCATGCCGAGTTTTTTCATCGCCTTGACATCGAGAACTTCGACAGCGACGCGAAGCTTCTTCAAGGCCCCTGCGCGGCGTGCGAATTCTTCCGGGTAGAGGACATTGGCGGGTTCGTTGACCAGGTCTCGGGCCAGTACGACGCCGTCGGAAATCGCAACGCGCGGGATATCGGCTTTGCGCACGGCGGCAACATCGCCGACCGCGATCGTTATGTTCCGAACAGCGGGCGGCTTTTCATCTTCCTTGCGCTTGGTCTTGTAGCGATCGAATGCGTACGCGCGCAGGCGGGTCCCTTGCGCCAGATCCGCCGCCTGCTCCGGTCGCATCGCGCCGCCCGGCAGCTCGGCGAAGATACTGGCGTCGGCGGTCGCATTCGGCAGCCTGCCGGTCGCAAGGCCCCCGAGGCGGAGAAAGTCCTTTGGCGTGAGGTCAGCGACCTTTCCTACGCCAATCACGACCAATCGGGTCGCCTTGAGCCCAGCCGGCATAACAAGATCCAGGGTTGAGCTTTTTTTCCCTGTAAACCGTTCTGACCTCGCCGCGCGCGCGACGATATCGGTCACCCCTCCGAGAGCCCTGCGTGTCGCCGGGCCGAATTTCAGGCCCTCGTCGCAAAACACGACGAACACGCCCCTTCCAGGGGCGGTAAAGGGGCCAAAACCGAGCTTCAAAGCGTTGGGCATCGAAAAAGGGTCCTTTGCTGGCAGGAGCGCGTGTATGGCGGGATGTGTCGGTCCATATGGCGCCCCGGCATGTTCCCTGCAAAGCCCAATTGGCCGGATTCCAGCGTTTTCCTCACGGGCGTGGTCATTTCGCTGACGAAATCATCCAAAAATTTCCGGTAGTTAAGTACCCATTCGGCCAATGGCCGAGCCGGCCGGCCGCGCCCACGAGTAACTGCAGTTTTTACATTTTGTTGTGCATGTTCAACGGCTTTGCCTTTGCCCGGCCATTTTGTCAGGCGATCAAAGTAAGTCTGACGGGGGTTGAGTTTTAAGCTGAAAGGACGTGGCGCCTGGTGCGGGAAACCAAGCGCGGGGTCCGGTTTATGCCGGATCAGGGGACGATGCTGCGGATGGGGTCCATCAACGAATACATATTGCGCACCACGCTGGGTGCGTTCCTGATCGTGCTGGTCAGCCTGACCGCCGTGATCTGGGTAACGCAGGCGTTGCGCGACATCGACATCATGACCAGCCAGGGGCAGACAATCCTTGTCTTCGTCGGGATCACCGGCCTGATCATACCCCTGCTGGTTCTTGTGATTGCGCCGATTGCGTTGCTGATCGCGGTCGCGCACGTGCTCAACAAACTGTCCAACGATTCAGAAATCATCGTCATGAACGCGGCAGGCATGTCGCCTTGGGTTTTGTTCCGTGCGTTCATGGCTGCCGCCCTGGTGGTGTCGCTGCTCGTCGGCGTAATCAGCGCCTACTTCGCTCCAAAAGGCCTTCGCATGCTGCGCGATTGGCTGACCGAAGTTCGCGCCAATGTCGTGAGCAGCATCGTTCAACCGGGGCGTTTTACGACGATCGAAAACGGCGTGACCATTCACATCCGTGAGCGACGTCCGAACGGTCAACTGGCCGGAATATTTCTGGACGATCGACGCAATCTGAACGAGCGCATTACGGTTCTTTCGGAAATTGGCGAACTGCTGGACAACGAAAGCGGGACCTACCTGGTCCTTCAAAAGGGTGTCGTCCAGCGGCAAGAGCCCAGCCAGCGTGATCCCGCAATGGTCGTCTTCGATCGCTACGCCTTCGATCTATCGCAATTCGCCAGCGGTGCGCAGTCGGCCAAATATTCGATCCGCGAGCGTTATCTCTGGCAACTGCTGTTTCCTGACCCGAAGGACCAGTTTTACGTTGAACAGCCCGGCCAGTTCAGAGCCGAACTGCACGACCGGCTGATGGCTCCGCTTTATCCGATCGCGTTCGTCGTTATCGCCTATGCCTACCTCGGCGCTCCCCGCACGACCCGCCAGAGCCGCAGTTTGTCAATGCTTGGTGCCATCGGTGGCGTCGCACTGCTGCGCCTGATCGGATTTGCCTCGACGGTTTTTGGCGCCGCTATGCCCTGGGTGCTCGCGCTGCAGTATCTGATCTTGGCCGCTGCGATTGGCGCTGGACTATACGTCATACGTCGCGGGCTGATCATTGAGCCCCCTGTCTTCATTTCCGATTGGTTCGCTGCGCTCATCGAGCGCTTGGGCCGACGCTTCGTTACGCCGTGATGTGACCGCTATGCCGATCATCGCCGGAACCCTTGCACGGTACTTCGGGCTGCGATTTGCCAACGCAGTGCTTGTGGTCTTTGTCGGCATTTTCGCGCTGGTCGCGCTGATCGATTACATCGAGCTGATGCGGCGTGCCGGCGATATTCCAAACGTGTCGGCCGCACTGGTCGCAAAAACCTCGTTCTATCGCGTGCCGCAAGTCGTCGAACGCATCCTGCCGTTCTGCGTGCTGATCGGTGCCATGTCTTGCTATCTCAACTTGTCCCGGCGGCTCGAACTGGTGGTTGCCCGTTCAGCTGGAATGTCGGCATGGCAATTTGTCATGCCAGCCGTCGTGACCGCATTCGTTTTTGGTCTCATCGCCACCACCATTTACAATCCAATATCGGCCACTTTGCAGGAGCTCTCGAAGCGCTTCGAGGCTGAACTTTTCGGGCAGACCGCCTCCACGCTCGGCCGGAGCAGCGGCACGTTCTGGATGAACCAGCGCACCGACGAAGGTCAGGCCATCATCAATGCAGTTGCCAGCCGCGACCAAGGCATCAATCTCAACGGCGTGTCGATTTTCGTATTCGACATCGATGGCCGCTTCAAACAGCGGATTGAAGCGCGCGCTGCCGTTCTGGTCCCTGGCGCATGGGTTTTGCGAGATATCAGCCTTTATGGGCTCGGCACCCTCCCAACTACCCAGGCCGAATACCGGCTCAAGACCAGTCTGACGCCCGAGCAAGTCCGCGAAAGCTTTGCTACTCCCGAAACCGTCCCGTTCTGGGATCTTCCCGTGTATATCCAGATCGCAGAACACGCGGGGCTCGTAGCAGCAGGCTATAAATTACAGTTTCAGAAACTTTTGGCGCGTCCATTTTTGCTCGCGGTAATGGTTCTTCTTGCAGCTGCTGTAAGTCTACGCTTCTTCCGCTTCGGCGGTATCCAGAAGATGGTTTTAAGTGGCATAGCCGCCGGGTTTCTGCTTTACGTTTTGTCGAAAGTGACTGAAGATTTAAGCAAGGCTGAGTTGATGCACCCTGTAGCAGCAGCTTGGCTGCCCGTGCTCGTCGGCGGCGTCACGGGATTTGTAGCGTTGTTGTACCAGGAGGACGGGTGATGGCGGGGCTTTTTAGCGCTCGTCCATCAGGGCCGCGGCCGTATGGCTGTGGCCTGATGATGCTTGCCGCCGTCCTCGGCCTGTTAGCCTTCGACGGGCTGGTTGCGTCTGCGCCGGCGCAGGAGTTGCAATTTCCGCAGCGGCCGCCGCCGCCCAAAAAATCCAAGATTACCCTGGAGCGAGAAAAATCCGGGCAAAAGCAAATGCTCGTTCAAGCGAACGAGGTTGCCTACGACTACACAAACAATCGCGTTGCCGCCGTTGGGAACGTGCAGATCTATTATGGCGGATCGACTCTCGAAGCGAACCGGGTCGTCTACGATCAGAAGACCAAACGGCTTCACGCCGAGGGCAATGTCAGACTCACCGAGGAGGATGGCAAAGTCACCTACGGCGAGATCATGGATCTGTCAGACGACTACCGCGACGGATTTGTTGACTCATTGCGCCTAGATGCTCCCGACCAGACGCGCATGGCCGCCTCGCGCGCTGAACGTTCCAGCGGCAATTTCACGGTATTCCATAACGGTGTCTATACGGCCTGCGCGCCCTGCAAGGATGATCCGAAGAAGCCTCCTCTTTGGCAGGTCAAGGCTGCGCGTATCATTCACGACCAGACCGAGAAAATGATCTACTTCGAGGACGCGCGGATCGAATTTTTTGGTCGGCCGCTCGCGTGGCTACCTTACTTCTCGGCGCCGGATCCGACGGTCAAGCGCAAGACCGGTTTTCTCATGCCGTCGATTTCGACAAGTTCTGTTTATGGCGGAGCCATTGAAGTCCCCTACTACTGGGCATTGGCACCAGATTACGACGCTACGTTCGCGCCAATGATCACGACGAAGCAGGGACCGTTGCTCCAAGGTGAGTTTCGCCAGCGTTTGATAAACGGCGCCTATTCAATTCGTGCCGCAGGAATTTACCAGCTCGACAAGGACTATTTTATTCGTAGCGACGGCAGCACGACGCCCGGCTATCGCGATTTTCGCGGAAGCTTGGAAAGCTCGGGCTTGTTCGCGCTCAATAATAAATGGGTCTGGGGCTGGGACGGGGTACTGCTGTCCGACAAAACGTTCTTTCAAGATTACAACCCGCGCCTGTCGAGATACCGGACAACTGATCCATTCCAAAATCCGTATACCGAGGCGATCTCGCAGGCGTTCCTCGCCGGCAAGGGCAACCGCAGCTATTTTGAAGCGCGATCTATCTACTATTTTGGCTTCTCCGAGGCAGACTCGCAAAACCAGATTCCGATCATCCACCCTGTGATCGACTATAATTATACGTTTGATCGTCCAATCCTTGGCGGCGAACTTGGCTATCGATTGAATCTCACCAGCCTCACGCGCCAGGATGCCAACTTCGATGCGATAACTCAAAGCGCCCTGAACAACGGCAGTTGCACGCAGACTGCGGATCCCGCGATCAAAACAACAGCGAATTGTTTGCTACGCGGCGTCCCCGGCACCTACACCCGCTTTTCGGCCGAGACACACTGGCGACGCAGGGTCACCGACCAGTTTGGCCAGGTGTTTACGCCATTCGCCTCAGTAAGGGTCGATGCAGGATCGATGCAGATCAAGAATCAACCGGGCGTCGCCAACTACATTGAGACCGGCGACGACAATCTCGTGCGCGCGATGCCGACCGTTGGACTCGAGTATCGGTATCCGTTCATCAATATACAGTCATGGGGCACGCAGACGATCGAACCGATCGCGCAAGTGATCATTCGTCCCAATGAGCAGCAGATTGGTCGATGGCCGACCGAGGATGCGCAGAGTCTGGTCTTTGACGACAGCAACCTGTTCCGCGTCGACAAGTTTTCCGGCTGGGATCGCGTGGAAGGTGGCAGCCGCGCAAACTACGGCATGCAGTACACGGCACAGGTAAATCAAGGTGGATTTGTCAACGTGCTCTTCGGACAGTCGTATAGTCTGTTCGGGCAAAATTCGTTCGCGCTGGGCGGCACAACCAACACGGGTCTCGACAGCGGCTTGGATACGACGAGATCGGACTACGTGGCGCGAGTGTCTTATCAGCCGAACAGCACTTACATGTTCACCTCACGGTTCCGTTTTAACAACGATTCTTTCGAGGTACAGCGAACCGAACTGGAGGGCCGGGTCAATTTCGATCGATGGTCAGGAGCTTTGCTGTATGGAAATTACGCCGCCCAACCCGAGCTTGGATTTCTCGATCGCCGGCAGGGCATCCTGGGAACAGGCCAGGTCAAGCTTGATGCCAACTGGGTTCTGTTGGGATCGGCGCGCTACGACATTAATGCCGGGAAATTCGATCAAACGCGCGTTGGAGTGGGCTATGTAGATGATTGCCTGATCCTGGGCCTGAACTACATTACCAACTACACCTATAGCGGAAACGTGCAGGCCAATCACACGGTTATGCTGCAACTCAGTCTGCGCACGCTAGGTGGCACGTCCGTTGGCCAGCCGGTCGGTCGGCCGGCGTCAAATTAGGATATTCGCGCTAGAGCTCGGAGCCGGTACATTTCGATGCCGAACGTGTCGATGAAGCGATATCAGTGGTTCGCGGGCGCAATGATCGCCATTGTCCTTGCTTGCCCCGCAGCGGCCCAGGTTGTCGTCATAGCCAACGGTTCCCCCATAACCGAATACGACATTCAACAACGCATGAAACTCGAGGGGAGCGCCACGCACAAAACCGCGACGCGTCAACAGGTTATTGATGATCTGATTGACGACCGCCTCAAAATTTCAAAAGCGAAAGTTTACGGTCTCGAAGTCACCGACGCTGAGGTGAACGGCGCCTTCGAAGGCATGGCGACGCGACAGCATGTCACTATTCAACAATTTTCTCAGGTTCTTGAACGCGCCGGCATTTCTCCGAACACAGTCAAGGCGCGTATTCGGGCCGAATTGACCTGGCAGCAGCTGGTCCGCGGCAAGTTCGGCTCGTCACTACAGGTCGGCGAGAGCGATATCGCCAATGCTCTGAAGGACCGAAACGAAAACGAGGCGTCGGCCGTCGGCTACGTCTACACACTCTATCCGGTGACCGTCGTGGTTCCGCGAGGCTCAAGTGAGGCCACAATTTCAGCCAAGCGCAGCATCGCGGACAATCTCCGCCTCCGATTCGTGTCTTGCAACGAAGGTCTGGCCATGGCCCGCGCCCTGCGGGATGTGGCCGTCCGGGAGCCGATTACGCGCAGTTCGGCGGACTTGACCGCACAGCTGCGCGAAATTCTGGGAAACATCGAAGTGGGGCATTTGACCGCTCCAGAGGTGACCGCGCAGGGGCTGCAGATGTTTGCTGTCTGCAACAAGAAGGAAACAACAGCCGAATCTCCACTGCGGCGCGAGGTGCGGGAGCAGCTTTATACTAAGCGCTATGAATCAGAATCGAAAAAATTTCTCGAAGAAATTCGCAAGTCGGCGATGATCGAATATAAGAACCAGAAATGAGCGAACCGGGCGGCCTTCCACTGGCGCTTACGCTGGGCGAGCCGGCTGGCATCGGCCCTGAATTGACAATCAGGATTTGGCGACGCCGTAGGGAGCTCCGGCTGCCGCCTTTTTATCTTGTCGGGGATCCGGACTTTGTCCGCGATCGTGCGCGCCAGCTCGGATCCGAGATCGCATTGAGCACCGTGACCCCGGCACAAGCGGCGGACGTATTTCCCCGCGCTTTGCCAGTCGTACCGCTTCAAATGCCTGTGACGGCCGCGACTGGAAAACCGGACGAATCGAGCGCGCCCGCCGCTATCGCTTCTATCCGGCGGGCTGTCTCCGACGTGCTCGCGGGTCAGGCGGCGGGGATCGTCACCAATCCGGTTGCAAAGAACGTGCTTTATCGATCGGGCTTCGCCGAGCCGGGGCATACGGAGTTTCTTGCCAAGCTGGTAGAGGAAGCGACCGGAAAAGCCAGCCGCCCGGTGATGATGCTTTGGTCGCCGGAGCTTGCCGTCGTGCCGGTGACGATCCACCTGCCGCTTAAGGATGTCGTTTCAAGACTGACCTTCGAGCTCGTGGTCGAGACCGGACGCATCACCGCGCGCGATCTTACCAAGCGTTTCGGCATTATGCGCCCGCGTCTCGCCGTCGCTGGCCTTAACCCGCATGCCGGAGAAGATGGCGCACTTGGCGAGGAAGATTCTGCAATTGTCGCGCCGGCCGTCGAACGTCTGCGCGCCGAAGGGATCGATGCTGTTGGGCCTCTTCCGGCCGACACGCTCTTTCACGAACGGGCGCGCGCGGCCTACGACGTTGCTCTGTGCATGTATCACGACCAGGCGTTGATCCCCATCAAGACGCTGGCATTCGATCATGCCGTTAATGTTACGCTCGGCTTGCCGTTCGTGCGCACGTCTCCCGACCACGGCACGGCCTTCGACATTGCGGGCAAAGGCACCGCAGATCCTTCCAGCCTGATCGCCGCGATATCGCTTGCCGCACGCCTTTCGGCGACCGCGCCGGCCCTGGTTCCGGCCAAATAATGGCACAACTCGATGACCTGCCTCCGCTGCGGGAGGTCATCCGCAAGCATGGTCTGACACCGAAAAAATCTCTCGGTCAAAACTTTCTGTTCGACCTCAACCTGACCGCCCGTATCGCTCGCGCCGCCGAGCCGCTTGAAAACATCACGGTGGTCGAAGTCGGCCCTGGCCCGGGCGGCCTCACGCGCGCACTTTTGGCATTTGGAGCACGGCGCATTATTGCAATCGAGCGAGACCGGCGTGCAATCGATGCGCTTGCAGAGATCGCCGCACGGTATCCCGGGCGCCTCGATATCGTTGCGGGCGATGCGCTTGAGATCGACCCGCGTGAGCAGCTTGGTCCCGAACGTGCCCGGATTGTTGCAAATCTTCCTTACAATATTGCAACGCCTCTTCTTGTCGGATGGCTCACCGCCGAGCCGTGGCCGCCTTGGTACGATTCTCTTGTCCTGATGTTCCAGCGCGAAGTTGCAGAACGAATTGTCGCCAAGCCAGGCAGCAAACCCTACAGCCGGCTATCCGTGCTCGCGGGATGGCGCACCGAGGCAACGATCCTTTTCGACGTGGCGCGGTCGGCTTTTGTGCCTCCGCCCAAGGTCACATCGTCGGTGGTACGGTTGACGCCAAGACCAGTGCCGGCGCAGTGCGATGCGGTTGCGCTGCAACGGGTAACCGAAGCGGCCTTCGGCCAGCGGCGGAAGATGTTGCGGCAAAGCTTGAAGACACTAGGTGTCGATGCGAATTCCCTGCTGGAGCAAGCAGGGATAAATCCGACCGCTCGGGCCGAAGAGATTTCGGTCGATGGTTTCGTCGCTATGGCAAATATTTTTTCTGGGCAGGCCCATGGCCGCGTGTAAGGTCTGCGGATGCAAATGCATCGCCAATCGTTAAACGCCTACGGTGCCCCTCTGTGCGAGACCATCGTCGAAGCGCCGCAGCCACAAGGCACCGAAGCCCTTGTGCGGATCGAGCGTTGTGGGGTCTGTCATTCCGATCTGCACATGCAGGATGGATACTTTCTGCTCGGCGACGGCAAGAAACTCGACGTACAGGCGGGGCGCACTCTGCCCTTCACACTGGGGCACGAGATCGCCGGGCTGGTTGAAAGCACGGGCCCCGATGCGGACGTAAAGCCCGGCGCCAAGGTCGCGGTCTATCCGTGGATCGGTTGTGGGCGTTGCGCGGCGTGCGGTGTGGGTGATGAGAACATCTGCACCGCGCCACGTCATCTCGGCATCACGGTTGATGGTGGCTTTGCTACACACGTACTCGTGCCACACTCTCGTTACCTCATTGATTACGCGCCACTGACGCCCGGCTATGCCGGCGCTTTGATGTGCTCGGGACTCACTGCTTATGCCGCGCTCAAGCGGCTCGCCGACCGCGCACAACGAGCGCCACTCTTGCTGGTTGGACTGGGCGGAGTTGGCCTGATGGGCCTTGCCCTAGCCCGCGCAATGTATGGCACGGCGCCATTTGTTGCCGATATCGACGGCAAAAAGCGCGATGCCGCGCTGGCTGCGGGTGCGGCTCAAGCTTTTGATCCCTCGGACCCGAACGCCCGCAAGGCACTTCTCAAGGCAAGCGGCGGCATCTATGCCGCGTGCGACTTTGCCGGGTCGGATGCATCCCTGAATTTTGCGACCGGCGTGCTGGCCAAGGGCGGAAAAGTCATCGTCACCGGGTTGATTGGCGGCGCCTATTCGACAACCGTGGCCATGTTTCCGCTAAAAGCGATGACAATCGAAGGGACTTCAACCGGCACGTTGTCCGAGGCGCGTGAATTGATCGAGCTCGTGCGCGCCAAGAACATCAAACCGCCGCCAATTGCGGAGCGGCCGCTGGGACAGGCCTCTGCGACTCTCGATGACCTGCGCGCCGGAAAAATCGTTGGCCGCGTCGTACTGACGGCTTAGATCTTTGCCTGCAGGCCCCGGACGAAGTCCGACAGCCCCGGTTGACGTTCGCGCTTGAGGCGCTCGGCCGCCAGGATCGCCGTCACATCGGCAAAGGCCTGATCAAGATCCCGGTTGATGACGACATAGTCGTATTCGAACCAATGACTCATCTCGTCAGCGGCCTTAGCCATACGGCGATTAATCGTCTCGTAGTCGTCTTGGGCGCGCTTATGCAAGCGACGCTTAAGTTCTGGAATCGACGGCGGAAGGACGAAGACAGTCACCAGATCATTTGGAGCTTTGTCGCCCAATTGCTGGGTACCCTGCCAATCAATATCGAACAAGACATCGCGGCCCGCTGCAAGTGCATCCATTACCGATTTCTTCGGTGTGCCGTAGTAGTTGTCGAAGACTTCAGCCCACTCGAGCAACTCATTTTTTTCGACGAGAGCATCAAATCGCCGCCGGTCGATGAAGTGGTAATCCCGCCCGTCTTTTTCGCCGGGACGCATCTTTCGCGTCGTGACCGACACAGACAGCATGACGTTTTTATCTTTGTCGAGCAGCTTGCGCGACAATGTGGACTTGCCCGCTCCCGAAGGAGAAGAGAGAACGAGCATCAGGCCGCGCCGGGCAACCTTCTCTCCTTTTTCCCGACTTGCCATCGCGTGGTTACTCCAGATTCTGCACCTGCTCGCGGAACTGCTCGACTACGCCTTTAAGTTCAAGACCGATGTTCGTGAGCTCGAGATCATTGGCCTTGGCGGTCAGCGTATTTGATTCGCGGTGCAACTCCTGCGCCAGAAAGTCGAGCTTGCGGCCGATCGCGCCGCCATCCGCCAGGAGCTTCTTCGCCTGCGCGACATGCGAAACAAGACGGTCGAGCTCCTCGCGGATATCGGCTTTGGCAGCAAGCAGGACGGCCTCCTGATAGAGCCGATCCGAATCGAAACGCTCGGAAGCCTGGAGCAACGCTGACACTTGCTCGGAAAGACGCGCCTTGATTGCTTCCGGCTTGCGCCCCGGGGCGCTCTCCGCTCGTGCGGAGAGAGCTGCGATTTCGTCGAGCCGCCTCGATAGCAGCCCTCCCAGAGTTTTACCTTCTGCCTGCCGCATGTGGAGCAATGCCGTCAATGCTACTTCGAAGCCAGAAATGATTGCTGTCTCGGCAGCGCGATGGTCCTCCTCGCTCTCATCCTCTTCGGTAACTTCAATCACACCCTTGAGTGACAGGATGCCGTCGAGTGTTGGCGGTGCTGCTTGCACCTTTCCCGAAAGGCCCTTGAGCGCCGAAAGGACCGCGCCGAGGACCGGCTCGTTCACCTTCACAGTCGGTTGCGTACCTTTGCGCTCGACAGTGAGGTTGGCGTACACCGTGCCCCGCGAGAGTTTTTCCGTGCCGCGCGCACGCGACGGCACTTCCACTGCATCCCATCCAACTGGAAGACGGAAGCGCAGGTCCAGGCCCTTGGCGTTTACGGATTTGACCTCCCACGCCCACGCGTAAGCGCCGGCTACGCCGTGGCTTCGAGCAAATCCGGTCATGCTCGACAGAGCCATGGCTTCAGGGTCTCGCGTTGGTACTTTCTCGAAAGTGTGGCGACCTTAGCCGCGCCAACCATACGTCACAAGGGCGGCCAGCTTACTGCCTGCCGTTCTGGTTGCCGTTGGTATGCTCTATGCCTCGCAACCTCGCAACGTTCTTCTGGTGTTCAGTGTAATTGTCCGAGAACAAGTGGCCGCCGCTGCCGTCGGCAACGAAATAGATCTCCTTGGTGCGCGCCGGATTCGCCGCAGCTTCCAATGAGGCCCGTCCCGGATTGGCGATCGGTCCCGGCGGCAGACCGTCGATTACATACGTATTGTAGGGCGTCGGTTGCTCGATTTCGTTCTTCTGAATTGGGCGGCCGAGCGAGCCCTTCCCGCCCGTCAAACCGTAGATAATCGTCGGATCCGACTGCAATCTCATTTTGGTCTTGAGACGATTCACAAACACTGCCGCCACTCGCGTTCGCTCGTCAGGTCGCCCGGTTTCCTTTTCGACAATCGACGCAAGCGTCACCAGCTGCTCGGGCGTTTTGACTGGCAGATCCGGCATCCGGTGCTCCCAGACATCTTGCAGCACACGCCGGTGCGCTTGCTGCATACGCTGGATAATCTGCTCGCGCGTCATTCCCCTCGTGAACCGGTAGGTTTCAGGCAACAGCGTCCCCTCGCGTGGAATCTCTTTAATTTGCCCTGTGAGCGCCGTGCTCTCGAGAAGCCGCGCGACAATCTGCTCGGATGTCAACCCTTCGGGGACAGTGAAGGCGTGTTGCACCACTTTGCCTTCAATGATCGTGTCGACTACGTCGGCGACGCTCGCATGTTTGCTGAATTGATATTCGCCGTATTTGAGCTCGCCGCGGGCCTTGAGAGCGATGACCCCGCCCATGAAAATGTAAGGCTGGTCGATCACTCCCTCGCGCTGCAGTACGTCGGCGATATCGCGGGTTCCCAGCCCGCGAGGAATATTGACCACCTTGTCGTCGGCGAGCGGCCCTGGGGCATCAAAGCGTTGCTTTCCGAAAAACAACGCGGCGCCGACCGCAACCGAAATCACGATCAAAACTGTAAAGATTGCATTCCCAACCACGATGACCGGGTGACGCGCACGACTGGAGCGACGGCTCGGCATTGGCACACGTTCCGGCTCGAGCGCGGCACGCGGGCTACGAGGGACCGCCGGCTTTGCAGCCGGCAAACCATCGCCACTTCCTCCCGGCGGCAAATTGGAATTCACCTGGTTCGCTCCACTAGTCACCACCGCCGTTCTGGCCGACGAAACACCAACGCATGCCGCACGTTAGAAAAAATTATGGCGAAAGCTGGGGGACTCTGTCGATGCTTTTTTTAGTTCGCGTACCGGCGGAAAATCAGGGAGGCATTTGTTCCGCCGAAGCCAAAAGAATTCGAAAGCGCCATGTCGACGTCTCGCTTGCGCATTTGGTGGGGCACCAAATCGATCGGGGTCTCGACCGACGGGTTGTCGAGATTGATCGTCGGCGGGACAACCCGATCGCGGATCGCGAGAATTGAGAATATTGCTTCCACCGCACCCGCAGCACCGAGCAAATGGCCGATACACGATTTGGTCGAGGACATCGAAATAGGGCCAGCTGAGTTACCAACGAGTTTTTGCACTGCACCGAGTTCGATCTCGTCGCCCAACGGTGTCGAGGTGCCATGGGCATTGATGTAGTCGATGTCACTCGCGGAGATGCCAGCGCGACGGATCGCCGCGCTCATGCAGCGCAGCGCACCATCGCCGTCTGGCGCCGGCGCGGTGATGTGATAGGCGTCGCCGGACAGCCCGTATCCGATCAGCTCCGCATAAATCTTGGCCCCGCGCGCCTTTGCATGTTCGAGTGATTCCACCACAACGACGCCGGCTCCTTCGCCCATTACGAAGCCGTCGCGATCCTTGTCATAAGGCCGTGAAGCGCGCGTCGGATCATCGTTGAAATTGGTCGAAAGCGCGCGCAACGCGGAAAATCCGGCCAGCGAAATACGGTTGACCGGCGACTCCGCGCCGCCCGCTACCATCACCTCGGCGTCGCCAAGCGCGACAAGCCTCGCTGCATCCCCGATCGCGTGAGCGCCAGTCGAGCACGCTGTGACGACCGCATGGTTGGGGCCCTTTAGCCCGAATGCAATCGACACGAAACCAGACGCAAGATTGATGATGCGGCCGGGAATAAAAAACGGCGACACTCGGCGCGGGCCGCGTTCGTGAAGAGCCACCGCCGTTTCGGCTATTCCCTCGATACCGCCGATGCCTGATCCGATCAGTACGCCGGTCGTAGTCTGCTCTTCATAGCTTTTCGGGTGCCACCCTGCATCGTCGAGGGCCTGACGCGCCGCGCACATCGCAAAGACAATAAATTCATCGACCTTGCGTTGCTCCTTCGGCTCCATCCACTGGTCGGCATTGTAGGTCGCGTTAGCACCGTCGCCCCGCGGAATGACGCCGGCGATCTTGCATGCAATGTCGGAAACTTCGAATGTGTCGATCTTCTTCGCGCCGCTTTCACCCTTGAGCAGCCGGGTCCAGGTTGCCTCGACACCGCAACCCAGCGGCGTGAGCATCCCCATTCCGGTAACGACGACACGTCTCATGGCCGGCTCCGAGCGCATCTACTGCCACCGTCGCACTGCAGACGGCCCAAAGCCATTGACGGGCGAAGCAACCGAACAGCTGCGCAGGACGCACTCAGCTTTTGGCGTTCTTTTCAAGAAATTTGACCGCGTCGCCAACGGTCAGAATGGTTTCAGCGGCATCGTCGGGGATCTCGCAGCCAAATTCTTCTTCAAAGGCCATGACGAGTTCGACAGTGTCGAGGCTGTCGGCGCCAAGATCATCGATAAAGCTGGCTTGATCGTTCACCTTGTCGGGTTCTACGCCCAGGTGCTCCACGACGATCTTCTTCACCCGCTCGCCAATGTCACTCATCGTTCCAACCTCGTGCTTTATGAATTGGGCTGCGCGCCAAGTTCAGTTCGCAACCATCGCGATACGGCCTCGTCGTGGTTGACGGTGATGAGACGATCCCCAATTGCGGAACATTACTCCGCACTTAGCCGCCCCAGCCGGGCCGAAAGTCGGTTACCATACTTCAAATCCGTTGACTAGCGCGTGCCAGACAAGCGAGCAACCCCCGAAAACCACGCATATCCACCGCCACCAGCGCGAACATCGGCCCCCGACTTTTAGGGCGCGCGCTATATCATAGCCATCCCGCCGTTGACATGGATGGTTTGCCCGTTGACGTAGGCGGCCTCATTCGAGGCGAGAAAGACGGCGGCGGCGGCTACATCGTCCGGAGTGCCAAGCTTGGCGGCGGGAATGCGGGCAAGGATTGCCTCGCGCTGCTTCTCATTGAGCTTGTCTGTCATGGACGACGCGATGAGGCCGGGCGCTATGCAATTGGCCGTGATGTTTCGCTTGGCATACTCGGCCGCCACCGACTTGATCATTCCGACCATGCCGGCTTTGGAAGCCGTGTAGTTGCTCTGCCCCGGATTACCGGTAAAGCCCACCACCGAAGAGATGCCGATCACGCGGCCCCAGCGCCGGCGCATCATGCGTGACACTGCGGCGCGCGCCAGCCGGAACGTAGCGGTCAGATTGACGGCGATCACGTTGTCCCAATCCTCGTCCCGCAACTGCACGAAAAGGTTGTCGCGGTTGACGCCAGCATTCGCGACCAAAATATCGAGCTTTTCCATTTTCTCTTCAGCGCTCGGCACCAGGGCCTCAACGGCGCCCTTATCCGCAAGATCGCAGGGAAGGACAAACACGCGATTGCCGAGCGTGGCCGCCAGACCGTCAAGCACTTCCTTGCGCGTCCCGGAAATTGCAACCGTCGCGCCTTGGGCATGGAGCGCGCGCGCGATCGCGCCGCCAATCGCCCCGCTAGCACCTGTCACCAGGGCAGTCTTGCCGTTTAAATCGAACATCATCGGTTCCTCCCCGCCTTGAAGGCGGCGACCTCCTCAGGACTTCCGATCGCGGCCGTCGTGGCGCCGTCGGCAAGACGCTTGATCAGCCCGCTCAATACCTTCCCGGCGCCGACCTCATAAAAACTTGAAACGCCTGCGTCCGCCATGAACACAACGGATTCACGCCAGCGAACCGTCCCGGTCACCTGCGCAACGAGAGCGCGCACGATTTCGCCGGGCTCGCGGATCGGCTTCGCGAGTACATTGGCGACCACGGGGACGGTGGGCGGCTTGACCGTCGTTTTCGCGAGCGCTTCAGCCATCACATCGGCAGCTGGCTGCATCAGGTCGCAATGGAAGGGTGCGGACACAGGCAACAGCATCGCACGCTTTGCGCCCTTTGTTTTTGCGATTTCTACCGCGCGTTCGACGGCTGCCTTGTTTCCCGAAACCACCACTTGGCCGGCGCCGTTGTCGTTCGCCGCCTGGCAGACGTCGCCCTGCGCGGCTTCGGCCGCCACGGCGGCGGCGGCGTCGAACTCAAGTCCGATAAGCGCCGCCATGGCGCCGACACCGACCGGGACCGCCTTCTGCATGGCCTGGCCCCGCGTCCGCAGGAGACGCGCGGCATCTGCCACGGTGAAGGCGCCACCCGCGGCCAGCGCGGAATATTCACCGAGCGAATGACCGGCGACAAACTGCACGTCGCGCGCAAGGTCCAGTCCCGCCTCGGCCTCGAGGACACGCTGGACGGCAAGCGAGACAGCCATAAGGGCCGGCTGGGCATTTTCCGTGAGCGTCAGCGTATCGGCCGGGCCCTCGAAGATGATGGTGCTGAGCTTGCTACCGAGCGCTTCGTCAACCTCTGCGAAAATCTGCTGCGCGGGGGAGAAATTTGACGCGAGCGCCTTGCCCATCCCTACGGCCTGGCTGCCCTGCCCCGGAAATACGAAAGCGATCGTCATAGTTGCCCATATTTAATCTGTCGTAGAAATCGCGCCGAAAGACACCGCATGGACGGGTCTGTCAAGCTGAAGCGCCTGCAATTCGTCAAAAGCAAAAAGCCTCGCTGTTGAACGAGACTTTTTGTCAGGACTAGGCCTAATTGAATTTGTGGTTCACGCCGACCCGCACGATTTAATCGGTGATCTTTGAACTGAACTGGGCACGTATGGGAATAAACTGTGCAGGGGTTTTCTCCAGGCCTGCGTTGCCTCGAACCGGTATTTGCCTTGCGTTTTTGCCAAAATCGCCTATAAACCGCGCGCTCCGTCGATCCTGGTTGGGAGCTGAACGGACGGCCGGTTGGGCACAATTGATCAGCCGGTAGGGCTACTTGGCCCGGCGTCCCGTGCTTTCGCCTTCAGAGCATTCGAGCCTTTCCCCGAAGGGCTCGAGGGGCTTAGCGCCAGGATCGAGGACCGAGGATTTGAAACGAAGGGAAAGGCATTCATGCCGTTGTACGAACACGTCTACCTTGCGCGCCAGGACCTGAGCGCGCAGCAGGTCGAAGAATTGACCACCCAACTGTCCGGTGTGATCGGGCAAATGGGCGGCAAAGTCACCAAGAACGAATATTGGGGCCTGAAGTCCCTCAACTACCGAATCCGCAAGAACCGCAAGGCGCACATGACCCTGCTCAATGTCGATGCGCCGCCTGCAGCGCTGAACGAGATCGAGCGCCAGGAACGCCTCCATGAGGACGTGCTCCGCTACCTCACGATCCGCGTCGACGCGCTCGAGGATGGTCCCTCCGCGATGATGCGCAAATCGGACCGCGACCGCGACGATCGCGGCGGTCGCGACGATCGCGGCGGACGCGGCGAGCGCCGCCGCCGTGACGAAGGCGACGACATAGACGTTCCTGACGCCATTGGAGGGGAGGAATAGACCATGGCGTTCGCGCCACAGGGCGGCGCGCGCCGCCCCTTCTTCCGCCGTCGTAAGACCTGTCCATTCTCGGGCGCCAATGCACCCAAGATCGACTACAAGGATGTGAAGCTGCTGCAACGGTATGTTTCGGAACGCGGCAAGATCGTCCCGAGTCGCATCACAGCTGTTTCAGCTAAGAAACAGCGCGAGCTGGCGCAGGCGATCAAACGCGCGCGCTTTCTCGGCTTGCTGCCTTACGTGATACAGTAAACGCAAACGAGGCGTCCGGGGACACCCGGACGCCGATGGTTGGGGCGGAACAATTCCGTCTCTAACCGCTCGGTGAGGAGCGGGACAGCTCGTGATGATACAGATCGCAATTGTAGGGATTGGCGCGGGCGCCGCGGCGGCTTTGCTGTTTGCCTCGGTGACCTCCGGCTCGTGGCTGTCGATCCCGCTATTTTATCTTGCACCGTTGCCCATCATGATCGCAGGCCTCGGCTGGAGCCACTGGGCCGCGATGACGGCGGCACTTGCCGGTGCCCTTGGCCTCGGTGCGGTCTTCGAGACCGTCTTCCTGCTCGCGTTTGCGGCAGGAGCGGGTTTCCCGGCGTGGTGGCTCAGCTATCTCGCAATGCTTGCCCGCCCAGTCGCGATTACCAACGGCAGCGGCCAGGGTGCCGAGTCGTTTGAGTGGTATCCGTCCGGCAGGCTTGTCGTTTGGGCGGCCGTGTTGGGAGTTCTGGTCGTGATTATCGCCATTCCCAATTTCGGGGTCGATGCAGACAGCTTCCGCGCCGGCCTGCGCGATGCGCTCAACGCCATTATGCGCGTAAACAATGGCACGCCGGCTAGGGCGGGGAGTAACACCGAGCGACTGCTAGAAATTCTGGTCAACGCGATCCCGCCAGCGGCAGCTGTGCTCGCGACAATCACCAATTTGCTTAACCTCTGGCTTGCGGCGCGCGTCGTGAAATTCTCCGGCCGTTTGGCACGCCCCTGGCCACAGCTTTCGTCAATGAGCTTTCCGCCGTTTATGACCCCAGCGCTCGCGGTTGCAATTGTGCTGAGTTTTCTGGACGGCATGCTCGGCATCGTCGGCGGCATCGTCGCGGCAAGTTTGCTCTTGGCCTATGGCGTGCTCGGATTTGCGGTGCTTCACGCCATCACACAAGGAATGAGTGCGCGCCCTTTCGTGCTCAGCATCACTTACGCCGGTGTGATTCTGCTCGGCTGGCCGATGCTCGCCCTATGTCTGCTCGGACTGGTCGAAATGGCGATCGGATTGCGAGGGCGCGTATCCACCAAACGCGGTCCCCCTACCCGTTCTTGAACATGAGACGGTACTCAACCAAGGTTCAAATTGAGGAGTAAACAGCTATGGAAGTGATCCTGCTCGAGCGCATCGGCAAACTCGGTCAAATGGGCGATGTCGTTCGCGTGAAAGACGGTTTTGCCCGCAATTTTTTGTTGCCCCGCGGCAAGGCGCTTCGTGCGACCGCGGACAACAAAAAGCGCTTCGAGGATATGAAGGCCGACTTGGAGGCCAAGAACCTCGAGCTCAAAGGCGAGGCCGGCACGCTCGCCAGCAAGCTCGACGGGAAGACTATTGTTGTCCTCCGTCAGGCAAGCGAAGGCGGACAATTATTCGGCTCGGTTTCGACGCGCGACATTGCAAGCCTGCTCAAAGCCGATGGTGCCGAGGTCGGCCGTTCGCAAATCGTGCTCAATGCGCCAATCAAGACGATCGGACAATACAAGGTGCCGCTGGCGCTTCACCCCGAAGTCGAGGTTTCCATCACCGTCACGGTCGCGCGCAGCGCTGACGAAGCGCAGCGTATTGCGCGTGGCGAAGATGTGACCGTGCGGCGTACGGAGGCTGAAGAGGAAACGGCCGCTGCCGCTGCAGCAGCAGAAGCCATGTTCGACCCGGAAGCCAAGGCGCAGCACGATGCACCCGAGGCCGAGACTGCATCACCGGACACGAAGAGCGAGGAGGCACCGGCAAAGCCGGCCAAGGCAAAGGCAAAAAAGAAGAAGACCGACGAGGAGGCCTGACGCCTACTCCGGTTTTTTCCCGCCCTCGGCCGGCTTGGCGTCGCCGGCTGCGGGCGCATTTGCTTTGGTGTCACTCGCTTTTGGTTCTGGCGCCAATATACCCAGCGGCTTTGGCTCTTCGCTGGCGCCATCCGGTCTCTTCTCGGCGCCCTTCCCCTCTTCGGTTTTGGCAGCCGGCTTTTTCTTTGCCTCAGGCTTAGCATCGCCCTTGGTCGCTCGCTTGGTTGCCCGCCCCGGACCGGAAGGCCCCCCTTCCATCGATTTGAGGTAGTTGGCAATGGCCGCCGCGGATTCCCGGCTAGCGGTGTAATGTTCGCGCAGAAAACCGTCGAGACCGAAAAGCCCGCCCGATTTCGCGAGCCCCTGCGGCGATTTGTGACACGGCGAACAGTCCGACGCGAATAGCTGGGCGGGGGTCTTGCCCTTATCGAGACTTTCCTGGCCAGCCGCCGGACCTGCCAAAATTAATGTCACAAGGCCGATAATTGGCCCGTGCAATGATCTGCTGATCATCGAACCTCCTGCGTCACCCAGCGAACAAAACCCTTGATAGCGCATTCTTTCGCGATTGTGACCTGTGGTTGCCTTCAGAGCCGCATTGCATCTGCGGGATTGCCGGTACCGCGGAACTTTGATTAATTATTGCAGTCCGAACGTTTGTAGGTCAGCTGCGTTGGCCCCTTTTGGGGCAAATGCCGATAGCAGCAAGCGGAATTGGGTGATGGAGGCGGCCGATGGACCGGTTGCTCCAGTTTTTGCTCAGTCGATTTATCCGGCGGGGGACATTCAAGGTCACAACCTCGCGTGGCCGGACAATTACCTGCGGCGACGCCACCGGAACGCCGGTCGCGGTGCGATTTACCACCCGGGCCGCTGAACTCGGAATTTTGCTCGACCCCGAACTCAAGTTCGGTGAAGCCTACATGGATGGCACGTTGGTCGTGCAGCAGGGCACGATTGCCGATGTGCTGGCGATCGCGCTCGGACAGCAGATGTGGTTGCCCAACTGGGCATGGCCACAATGGCTGCTGCGATACATCGGGCGGCGCCTCGCTCAATTCAATCCCCGCAGGCGGGCGCGCCGCAACGTCGCCCATCACTATGACCTCGACGGCCGTCTCTACTCGCTCTTTTTGGATGCCGACAGGCAATATAGCTGCGGCTATTTCGAAGCGCCGAACACATCGCTCGACGATGCGCAGCTCGCGAAGAAACGTCACCTTGCAGCCAAGCTAAGGCTGAGCGGAGGACAACGGGTCCTCGACATTGGCTGTGGCTGGGGCGGACTTGGCCTTTATCTCGCCGAGTTTGGCAGCGCTGATGTCACTGGCATCACGTTGTCGCAAGAACAGCACGCAATCGCAAACGAGCGTGCGGCGGAGAAAATCCTAAGCGATCGCGCCCGTTTTCTCTTGCAGGACTATCGTGACTTGCAGGGCCCGTTTGATCGCATCGTCTCGGTTGGCATGTTCGAACACGTCGGCGTGGGTCACTACGATACCTTCTTCAAGAAGTGCGCAACGCTGCTCTCCGACAACGGGGTAATGGTCCTGCATTCCATCGGACGCTCGGAAGGTCCCGGTGTCACCAATCCCTGGATTGCCAAATACATCTTCCCAGGCGGTTATATTCCGGCGCTGTCGGAAGTCCTGCCTGAGATCGAACGCGCCGGCCTGCTGGTGACGGATATTGAAATCCAGCGCCTGCACTACGCAGAAACACTGAAAGCATGGCGCGAGCGGTTTCTCGCCCATCGGGAAGATGCAGAGCGCATCTACGACCCGCGATTTGTCCGGATGTGGGAATTTTATCTCGCTGCGTCCGAGATGTCCTTCCGCGAGCAGAATATGATGGTCATGCAGATCCAGCTGACCAAGCGGCAGGGAGTCGTACCAATCACGCGAGACTATATTTTCCAGGAAGAGCGCCGTTTCGCCGACGCGGAAAACAGGCGCCGCCCGCCATTGCGGCTCGCCGGCGAGTAGACTGCCGGCCGCTCAACCCCTGTTACCGGCTACGGTCAAGAAAAAACCAATCTTTCCCACCGCTCGATACAGCATGTGAATTGTGGGACAACTGCAGCACCTGCACGTTGCTGTCACATAACGCGTGCTATGCCACAATTTCCGGGTAAGCACCGACATCCATGGCACTCGCTGATTCGACAGCCCGCAAGCAGGCCGAAGAGCCTGCCCCGCTCTACCGTTCCGCTCCTCATAACATTGAGGCGGAACAGGCATTGTTGGGTGCTATTCTGGTCAACAACGAAGCTTTTTACCGCGTTTCGGATTTTCTCGAGCCTGCGCATTTCTTCGAGCCAATCCATCAGAAGGTCTATCAGCTCGCGCGTGATTTAATTCGAGCCGGAAAGCTCGCCACGCCGGTCACGCTCAAAACGTTCCTTGATGCCAGCATCGACATCGGGGGTCTCACCGTCAGTCAATATCTTGCTCGGCTTGCTGCTGAAGCAACGACAATCATCAACGCCGAAGACTACGGTCACACCGTCTATGATCTCTCGATACGCCGCGCCTTGATTCAGGTCGGCGAGGATATGGTGAATGTCGCGTACGACGCCCCGGTCGACTTTTCGCCACGCAACCAGATCGAGGACGCTGAGCGGCGACTATATGAACTGGCGGAGACCGGCCGCTACGACGGCGGTTTTCAGCGCTTCGCGCAGGCACTCACGACCGCCATCGATATGGCAGCGCACGCTTTCCAGCGCGACGGAAAGTTGTCAGGCGTCGCCACGGGGTTGGACGATCTCGATCGCATGATGGGTGGGTTGCAGCAGTCCGATTTGATTATTCTCGCCGGCCGGCCAGGTATGGGCAAAACGGCGCTTGCGACGAACATCGGGTACAATATCGCCAAGGCCTGGCGTGGCGAGGTGAAGCCCGACGGTCACACGGTGACGGTCAACGGCGGTATCGTCGGATTCTTCTCGCTGGAAATGTCCGCCGAGCAACTTGCCACCCGTATCATCGCCGAGCAGACCGGGATTCCGTCGAACCAGATCCGACGCGGCGGCATCAGTGAAAGCGATTTCGAGAAGATCAAGGACTATTCGATCGAGCTGCAGCACATCCCGCTCTATGTGGACGAAACAGGCGGGCTTTCGGTGGCCCAGCTCGCTGCCCGCGCACGCAGACTGAAGCGTCAGCGCGGACTCGATCTGCTGGTGGTCGACTACCTCCAGCTGTTGCAGGGGTCGACCCGTCGTTCGGCCGAAAATCGCGTGCAGGAAATCACTGAGATCACGACCAAGCTCAAGGCCTTGGCGAAAGAATTAAATGTGCCGATCCTGGCGCTTTCGCAATTGTCGCGTCAGGTGGAAAGCCGCGACGACAAGCGGCCACAACTGTCGGATTTGCGTGAATCGGGCTCGATCGAGCAAGATGCCGACGTGGTGCTGTTCGTCTACCGCGAGGAATATTACCACCAGATGCGCAAGCCATTGGAATCAAACCGCGATAAGTTCGCGGAGTGGCTCGCTGAAGCCGACAAGGTGCATGGTAAAGCCGAAGTCATCATCGGCAAGCAGCGTCACGGGCCGACCGGGACTATCGAGTTGCAATTCGACGCGGCAGTGACGCGATTTTCCTCGCTCGCACGTGACGCTTATCTCCCCGAGCGCACTTAGAGCGCCCGTCGAGCTGGCATGGACTGCCGGCGCGCGGGCGGCTAAACCCAAACCGCATGACCGACACGGCCCTGCAGCCTGACTTGCAAGCGGACTCCGCTTCGGCGGGCGACGTCGATTCCAGCCCCGCAAAGGCGGACTCAGGTGGTATCCTGACCATCAACCTTTCGGCCATCGCGGCAAACTGGGAGTTGTTGGGCCGGCAGGCAATGCCGTCAGAGTGTGCCGCCGTCATTAAAGCCGATGGGTATGGCTGCGGCATAGAGCCGGTCGCGCGAACTCTCACACATGCGGGTTGCAGGACATTCTTTGTCGCAGACCTCTCGGAGGCGCGGCGGGCGCGCGCCGCGGCGCCGAACTCCGCGCTTTATGTGCTCAATGGTCTGCTGCCGGGGACTGCGACAATCTTTGCCGAGATCGGCGCTCAGCCGGTGATTGGCAGCCTCGTCGAACTCGCGGAGTGGGACGCATTCTGCTCGGCCAATCAGTGGCACGGCGGGGCGGCGTTGCACGTCGATACGGGCATGAATCGCCTGGGAGTTTCCGTCGACGAAGCGGCTGCATTCGCGCCTCGTATCCGTACCGAAAATCACGGCATCACACTACTGATCAGTCATCTCGCCTGCGCCGAGCAGCCAGATCATCCTCTCAACCAGCGTCAGATCGATCTCTTCCGCGAAGTCCGACTGCTCTATCGCGGCATTCCCGGCTCACTCGCAAATTCATCCGGCATCTTCCTGGGCAACAGTGCGCATTGCGACATGGTCCGCCCAGGGGCGGCCTTGTTCGGCGTCAATCCGACACCCGGTCACCGCAATCCTATGCACTCGGTGATCGAACTGCGCGCGCGTGTTGTGCAGGTGCGGAACGTTCCGAAGGGCGAGACGATCGGTTACAACGCGACCTGGACCGCCAAACATGCAGCGCGCATCGCCGTTGTTGCGGTCGGCTATGCCGACGGTTATCCGCGCGCGGCCAGCGCCTCCGACACGACCCCCGGTTCTAATGCCATCGTTGCCGACACTTGCTGTCCACTGGCTGGGCGCGTGTCGATGGACCTGCTGGCGGTCGATGTCACGGGAATCGCCGAAAATGCGGTGCGGCGCGGCGACTTCGTCACCCTCATCGGGGCCACGATCGGGGTGGATGAACTGGCGGCAGCTGCAGGGACAATCGGTTACGAGGTGTTGGTGAATCTGGGCCGCCGATACCACCGGATATACCGCGATAAGTGACGTCCAAATCCCAGCAAAATTAGTGCGTTCTTAAAGAATGTTCTTGTATTGTTCTCATAGGCGCTTTAGCGTCGTTTTAATGCCATTTCTCGGTGATTCCTTATGTCCAAACGGGCGCCTACCTTCGTCTGTCAGAATTGCGGCGCCGCATTCAGCCGTTGGCAGGGCAAATGCGAGGCCTGCGGAGAGTGGAATACGCTCAGCGAGGAAGGCACCGAACGCCCGTCCGGGCCAGGTCGCAAGCCCGGCAAAGGTCGCCTGTTTGCGCTCGAGGCCCTGACCGGTGAGGCCCACGATGCCCCTCGCCTAGTGTCCGGGATTACTGAGTTCGACCGTGTCACCGGGGGCGGTTTCGTGCGCGGTTCGGTGCTGTTGGTCGGCGGCGATCCAGGCATCGGAAAGTCGACTTTGCTGATCCAAGCGGCCGCTGCGCTCGCGCGCGTCGGTCACCGGGCGGTCTATATCTCCGGCGAGGAAGCGGTGGCGCAAGTTCGTCTGCGGGCCGAGCGCCTCGGCCTGCGTGACGCGGCCGTCGAACTGGCAGCGGAAACCTCGGTCGAAGACATCATCGCGACGTTATCAGAAGGGAAAATTCCGCGCCTTATCGTGATCGATTCAATCCAGACCATGTGGACCGACATGGTCGAATCCGCTCCGGGAACGGTAACCCAAGTTCGCGGTAGCGCGCAGGCATTGATCCGCTTTGCGAAAAAAACCGGTGCGGCAATCATTCTGGTCGGTCACGTCACCAAGGATGGGCAGATCGCAGGCCCGCGCGTCGTCGAGCACATGGTCGATGCAGTGCTCTCGTTCGAGGGCGAAGGTTCGCACCAGTTCCGCATCCTGCGCGCGGTCAAAAACCGATTCGGGCCGACAGACGAAATCGGCGTTTTTGAAATGACCGGTTCCGGCCTGCGCGAGGTCGCCAATCCGTCCGAGCTGTTTTTGTCGGAGCGCGATCTCGGCCAGCCTGGTACCGCCGTATTTGCGGGCATCGAGGGCACGCGGCCGCTGCTGGTTGAGATCCAGGCGCTTGTCGCGCCCACCTCGCTCGGCACGCCACGGCGCGCCGTCGTCGGCTGGGATCCGAGCCGTCTGTCGATGGTACTGGCGGTGCTTGAAGCCCATTGTGGGGTACGGCTCGGCGGACACGACGTTTACCTCAACGTGGCAGGCGGCATGCGCATTCACGAGCCGGCAGGCGACCTTGCGGCAGCCGCAGCGTTGGTCTCGTCGCTTGCGAATGCTCCACTTCCGGCCGACGCGGTCTTTTTTGGAGAAGTATCGTTGTCCGGAGCGGTGCGCCCGGTGGCGCAGAGCGCCACCAGGCTCAAGGAAGCCGCCAAACTTGGATTCAATCGCGCCATTGTTCCTGACACCGCGCGCAGCGAACTGGCCGAGCCGAGCCTTAAGGTTACCGACGTCGGCAGCCTGGCGGGCCTCGTCGCAGACATTGCTGCTCGTGGTAAAACGCCCCGGCTCGTCAAAACTGGTGGACAAGACGGGTGACGGCGCCCCGGCGCCCCGCTATATACGGCGCGTCAAAACCGGCTCCGGCGGCCCCCTACGGCACCCCGTCGCCAGCGCAGAAATGGGCGAAAAATTAAGCACTTAAGGTCGACATTGCCGCCCCTGTCCGGAGCCGCTATGGCTGGCCCGGATTCGTCGCGCTGGCCCTACGCCAGGCGCTACGGCAAACGCCTGAGTATGCGGAGCGCCTGAGCAACCGATGCCGATCACGCTGCTCGACATCATTCTGCTGGCGGTCATGTTGATCTCGGGGCTGCTCGCCATGATCCGCGGCTTCATGCGTGAGATTCTATCGATCGGCGCCTGGGGCGTCGCAGCCTTGGTGACACTGTATTCGTATTCGCGCCTGCTGCCGACGGCGAAACAGTACTTCAGCAGTGACACGGTTGCAGCCGCCGTAACGGCCGGTGGCGTTTTTCTGGGCACGCTCCTGGTCGTCTCGATCATTACTGCGCGCATTTCCGACATGGTACTCGACAGCCGGGTCGGTGCGCTCGACCGCACGCTCGGTTTTCTTTTTGGCCTAGGACGAGGCCTCATTATCGTGGTCGTCGCTTTCCTGTTTTTCGCATGGTTGGTGCCCGACCGCAGCCAACCGGAATGGGTGCGCAGCGCCAAGTCGAAAGTCGTGCTGCAAAACACAGGACAATGGCTGATGTCGATGTTGCCGGACGACCCCGAGAGCACCATCTTAAAGAGGCTGAAGAGACCGAAGCCTGAGGATCAGGATGCGCCCGACGGCAGTCCCGACCAGCGGTCAGAGCTGACGCAACCGAGAGCAAGCGTGCGGTGACAATGGATAATCGAGACTTCGTTCCCCCGCCCGATAAAGCGTTTGATCCCGACGCCGACCGCCTGCGCGAGGAATGTGGCGTCTTCGGCATCTTCGGTCATCCTGACGCCGCCGCCATTACAGCGCTCGGCCTGCACGCGCTTCAGCATCGCGGCCAGGAGGCAGCCGGCATCGTCTCCTTTGATGGCAAGCGATTTCATTCCGAGCGCCGGCTTGGTCTCGTCGGCGACGCCTTTGCCCGCCGTGAGGTGATTGACCGCCTGCCCGGCACGTCCGCAATTGGGCACGTACGCTATTCAACTACCGGCGAAACCGTCCTGCGAAACGTGCAGCCCCTCTTCGCGGAGCTCGAAGGCGGCGGTTTTGCAATCGGCCACAATGGCAATCTCACCAACGGCATCAAGCTGCGGCGCGACCTTGTGCACGAAGGCGCCATGATGCAGTCGACCACCGACACCGAGGTGATTTTGCATTTGGTCGCGCGTGCCAAACGCAATCGCTTCGTCGACCGTTTCATCGAAGGATTGCGCCAGCTCGAAGGCGCCTATGCCTTTGTCGGCCTCACCAACAAGAAATTGGTCGGCGCCCGCGATCCGCTCGGCATTCGTCCGCTCGTCATCGGAAAACTCGACGGTTGCCCGATCCTGGCCTCCGAGACCTGTGCACTCGACATTATCGGTGCACAGTACGTACGCGACGTCGAAAACGGCGAAGTCGTCATTTTCGATGAAGACGGCGCGCAATCGCACAAGCCGTTCCCACCGATGGCGCAGCGGCCCTGCATTTTTGAATACGTCTATTTCTCACGGCCGGATTCGATCGTCGGCGGCCGAAACGTTTACGACGTGCGCAAAACCATGGGCGCGGAACTGGCACGTGAAGCACTGGCCAAGGCTGACGTGATCGTTCCCGTGCCTGACTCCGGCGTACCGGCAGCGATAGGCTTCGCGCAGGAGTCCGGCATACCTTACGAACTTGGCATTATCCGCAATCACTATGTCGGCCGTACCTTCATTCAACCGACACAGTCGATTCGCGATCAAGGCGTGCGCATGAAGCACTCGGCCAATCGCGCCGTCGTCGGCGGCAAGCGTATCGTGCTCGTTGACGATTCCATCGTCCGCGGCACGACCTCGCGCAAGATCGTGCAGATGATGCGCGATGCCGGCGCCCGCGAAGTACACTTCCGCATAGCCTCGCCTCCGATTACCCACCCCGATTATTACGGTATTGACACGCCGGAACGAGACAAGCTGTTGGCCGCGACCCACGACCTCGAGGGCATGCGGACATTTATCGGTGCGGATTCCCTCGCCTTCCTTTCGGTCGACGGAATCTATAGAGCGATGGGGTTCGAGGGACGCGATCCGGTGCGGCCCCAGTTCACAGACCATTGCTTCACCGGCGACTATCCGACGCCGCTCACCGACCTCGCCGCACAGGAAGCTAGCCCGCGCCAGTTGTCGCTTCTGGCAGAAGCCATTTAATCGCGGTCATGGCCGGACCAATGACCGGCACAAACAGGCCGCTTTCAGACCGAATTGCATTGGTCACCGGAGCCTCACGCGGAATTGGCGCTGCGGTCGCGCTCGAACTTGCGCACGCCGGGGCCCATATCGTGGCCGTCGCGCGCACGGTCGGCGGGCTGGAAGAGCTAGACGACAAGATCAAGGCCAATGGCAGCTCCGCTACCTTGGTGCCGCTCGATATGAAGGACAGCGACGGCATCGCCCGGCTCGCACTGGCTCTCAACGATCGCTACCATCGCCTCGATGTGCTGATCGGCAACGCCGGCATATTAGGAGCCCTATCGCCCCTTTCGCACTACGAGCCAAAAGATTGGGACAACATAATCGCGGTCAATGTCACCGCGAACTGGCATCTCATCCGCTGCATGGACCCTCTCTTGCAACGTTCACAGGCTGGACGTGCGGTATTCCTGACGTCAGGGGTCGCACATTTGGGCCGCGCCTATTGGGGCCCTTATGCGGCGTCAAAGGCGGCGCTGGAGGTCATGGTGCGCACTTATGCCGCCGAAACCGCCACCACGAATGTACGTGCCAATTTGTTCGGGCCAGGACCCACGCGGACGCGCATGTACCTCGGAGCTTTCCCAGGCGTCGATCCATTGACGCTGCCGACACCCGAAGAGATCGCCAAGGCGATCCTGCCATTTTGCCTGCCGAGTTTCGGGGAATCCGGCAAGCTCTATGACTATCGCGACCGTAAGCTGAAGTCGTTTCAACCTCCGGCCTAGCCGAAGGTCTTTCGCGCCGATCAGTGCTTGCGCTTCGCGCGATCTCTGTAGGGATTGTCTTTCTCACGCAACGTCAGGCGGATCGGCGTGCCCGGAAGATCGAAGGCCTCGCGCAAAGAGTTCAACAGGTACCGCTCGTAGGCATCGGACACGGCGTCGGCACGAGTGCAAAAGATCACAAAGCTGGGCGGACGACTCTTGGCCTGCGTGATGTAGTTGAGCCGCAATGAGCGCCCCGAAACCGCGGGCGGCGGGTGCGCGCTCACGGCATGCTCGAACCAGCGATTAAGCCCGCTGGTCGGAATGCGCTTGTTCCATACGTCATAGGCGTCAACGATTGCCTGCATCAACCGCTCGAGTCCTTCACCGGTGACGCCAGAGACGGCAACCAACGGCACGCCCTTGAGCTGAGTAAGTTTTTCTTCGGCCTGCTCGCGCAACTTGCCAATGGCTCCCGCTGTCTTATCCTTCAGATCCCATTTGTTGACCGCAATGACAATCGCCCGGCCCTCCTGCTCAACCATGTCGGCAATGCGTTGGTCCTGCTCTTCGAAAGCATTTTCAACGTCGAGCAGCACGACCACGACTTCGGCAAAGCGCACCGCATTGAGCGCATCCGCTACCGAAAGTTTTTCCAGCTTCTCCTCGACACGGGAGCGACGCCGCAGGCCAGCTGTGTCGTAAATCCGAAATTTGTGGTTCTGCCAGACGTACTCGACCGCAATTGCGTCGCGCGTGATACCTGCCTCCGGCCCTGTGAGTAGCCGCTCCTCCCCGATCAAACGGTTGATTAATGTGGATTTTCCTGCATTGGGCCGGCCGACGATAGCGACGCGGATCGGATGAGCAGTGTCCGGTGTGATGTCGGAAGCATGCTCGGGCAGCACCGTACGCAAGGCATCGTAGAGATCGGACATGCCTTCATCATGCTCGGCCGAGATTGGTATTGGCTCGCCGAGGCCGAGCGCATAGGCCTCAAGCCGTCCCGCTTCGCCGGAAGTGCCTTCACTCTTGTTAGCCACGAGGATGACCGGTTTGCCCGACTTGCGCGCGACATCCGCAAACGCATGGTCCGCAGGAATCGGCCCTGCGCGCGCGTCAATCATGAAGAAGACGGCATCCGCCTGCTCGATGGCCGCTTCGGTCTGGGCACGCATACGGCCGGACAGACTTTCAGGACTTGACTGCTCAAGCCCGGCGGTATCGACCACGGTGAAGGCGATGTCGCCAAGTCGGCCTTCCCCCTCGCGCCGGTCGCGCGTGACGCCAGGCCTGTCGTCGACGAGTGCAAGCCGGCGGCCGACCAGCCTGTTGAAGAGGGTCGACTTGCCGACATTGGGGCGGCCAATAATGACGACTGTGAATGGCATGAATGACTGTCCGGCCGCACAAGGCGGCCCAGGTTTTTAGCCTGCTACACGTGTCAGCGCGAGAAGGTGCCCGGCTGCGGCGACGACGGCCAAGGTGCCGTCGTCGACTGCCCCTGCGTCGGCCACGGTGACTGCGCCTGTTGCGGCGCAGGCTGCGGATTCTGCTGGGGCCATGGCGTCATTTGCTGCTGCGGTTGGCTCGCGGCCTGTGCGGGCTGCTGCGACGCTGTGCGTGGCTTTGCGGCGCGCTTCGGTTTTGGTTTCGGCTCGGGCTCGGCGGCGGCCTTTTTCTCCGGTTCAACCTCCTCCGTGGCTTTGTTCTGTTCAGACGCGGGCGCCTGCAAAGCTTGCGCCGTTTCCGGCGGAGGGTGATTGCCTTTCACATATTCGGGGGGGATTCCCTGCGTTACACCAGGCACACCCCCGGGGAACAGATCCTTGCGCTCTCCCGGCAATTTCTTCTTCTCGTTGAGACCGAACACGTCGAGCTTGTCTGGATCGAAATTCGTGCAACCGGCAAGCGCCGGAATGGCTAGCGCAAGCGCTGCAAGCATAACGATTCGAGAATTTGCGCGCATGCGTTCAGCTCTTTCCATCCGCCGTGATCAACGCCGACAAGACGTCCGCACGCGCGCGGACGCCGATCGGGCTCTCGGCATCGCCTGCAATCATGTCGATATATTTGCGGGCAGCGGCGACGTCGTGGTTCCTCCAAGCCGACAAGGCGAGCAGTTCGCGCGCCGTGTGGCGAAAACTCCGCATCGGCTCGGCAACCGGGTCAAGCCGCCGCCGCATGTCAGCCAGCGGCGCCGTGTCGACAACCAGCAATCCGGCACGCACCGCGGCCAGATCCTGCCAGATAGTCCCGAGCGAAGCGTCAGCAGAAATTTCGTCGTAAGCTTTCACGGCGTCTGCCGGTTTGGATTGCGCGAGCGCGCCCGCCGCGCGCATGCGCGCGAGCACCCGATAGCCGGCCGGCGCTTCAGATGCGACCTTTGCGAAGGCTGCCTCCGCTGCGGCTCGCTTGCCTTCTTCGTTCAGTGCGATCGCCGCCTCAAATTCCGCGCCCGCGGCAGCAGCCTTCTTTGCAACCCAATATTCGTATCCGCGCCAGGCAGCCATGCCGGCGACGATCAAGACAGCAAGGGCGATCAAATAAATGCTGTAGCGATCCCACAGCTTTTTGAGCTGCTCGCGCCGGACTTCTTCGTCCACTTCATGAAAAATATCGGCCACGATGGTTCCTGAACCGTCCCGGCCCACCCCCGGGCCCGAATTGCGCCGTAACCTACCGATGTGGCGCGCCTAAGGCAAAGCCAAAGGCCACAATCGTTAACATTTCAGCGTCTTAGGCCTTTTTGCTTTTCATCGGATAGACGTGTTCCGGCCCGGGAAAAGTGCGCGCGCGGACTTCGGACGCGTAGTCGGAGATCGCCCTTTCAATGCCGGGACCGAGCGTGCCGTAGCGCTTGACGAATTTCGGAACGCGCGGCGAAAGGCCGAGCATGTCCTCAAGCACCAGTATTTGACCATCGCACGCAACACTAGCGCCGATGCCAATGGTCGGGATTACCACCGCAGCCGTGAGCTTGCGCGCCAGCGGTTCCGCGACCGCTTCAATGACGACCGAAAAGGCACCCGCCTGCGCAACCGCGACAGTGTCCTCCTCGATCCGTGCCCAATCGGCCTCATCGCGCCCCTGCGCCCGGAACGAGCCGATCGTGTTGATCGCCTGCGGCGTCAATCCGACATGAGCCATGACAGGAACGCCGCGCTCGGCGAGAAAACGGATCGTTTCCGCCATGCGTTTTCCGCCTTCGACCTTGATTGCGCCGCAACCCGTTTCTTTCAGCACGCGCGCGGCATTCATGAAAGCCTGTTCCTTCGATTCCTCATAAGATCCGAATGGCATGTCGACCACGACAAGAGCCCGCCGAGAACCGCGCATTACTGCATGACCTTGTAGGATCATCATGTCGAGCGTGACCGGAACGGTCGTCTCCATTCCATGCATCACCATGCCGAGCGAGTCGCCCACCAGGATGACATCGCAATACTTGTCCACGAGACGTGCCGTGTGCGCGTGATACGAGGTGAGGCACACGATCGGCTCGCCGCCTTTGCGCGCGAGAATGTCCGGCGCGGTAACCCGCCTGTTCTCGTCCTGAACCGACACGCGCTACCTCCCAAACACCGGTACGCCGATCACGTAAGGGTGGAACCAGAAGCCGAGCGCAAGGAAAATTGCGGTTCCGAGAGCCACGACGATGACGTCGCTCGTCCAGCCATCCGGAGCAGGCGTCGCTGCCGCGCCAATGTCGCCACGGCGCTTGGCAGCGATACGGGCGTAAACGCCCCAAGCCAGGAACGTCCCAAACAGGAGGACGGAGCCGAGATCGCCATTCGACAGCAGATGCGCCAGCGCCCAGGCCTTCACGCCAGCCAACATGGGATGCTTGAGCCTGGTCTTGATATGGCTTGGAAAGAATGCGGCAACGATAAAGATCGCCGCGAAAAACACCAAACCAATGGTGATATGCCGCATGAAAGCGGGAGGAGACCAAAGCTGAATCAGGTCATGCGCGCGATATTGCGCATAGCCCCAAATGATCAGCGCAAGACCTACAAGTGATATGATTACGAACAGGGTGCGGTAGAGGGACAACCCTACCCGCTCGATGACGCGGGCGCGAGCTTCGCGAAACGAGACGAACACATGCGTTGCGAGGAAAACCGCCAGCCCGACAATGAGAATGCCTAAACCCATGCTACACTCGCGTTAGATTGTCGTCGCAGTAGAGGATAGCGGCACTCAATGCAAGCCGATCCCAAATAGGTCGCAGCTCGGTGGTCTCAATATATCGACTTCCGCAATATGCCGTCTCGGCACTTTTGTTTCTATTCGCTGCCCCAGCGCCTGCGCAGGATTGGCGAGAAAAGCTGGCCGCCCAGTTGATGGACCGGTGGGATCCCCACCGGATGCTTTGCGTGCGCGGATAGCCGGCGAGATTGCCCGCTGGGCGCCAGTGATCAAGGCAGCGAACGTGAAAATAAACTAAGCTGCCGTACGGTCTTTCACATCCTTGATGTCGGCAAATAACATCCCCGGGGCGCGTTCCTGTGTGTAGTCGAGAATGAACTGGTTGCGTGCCATGAATACCTTGTCGCCATCGAGGTCTTCCGCACAACTTGAGTAGTTGGCCTGCACAAACTCTTCGAGCTTTTTGCTATCGTCCGAGGAGATCCAGCGCGCCAGTTGAAACTCAGGCTGCTCGAAGCCGACGTCGAGCCCGTATTCCTCCAACAGCCGCACCTTCAATACGTCCAGCTGCAGCGGCCCGACAACGCCGACCAACGCAGGCGCACCGTCAAGCGGGCGGAACACCTGTACGACTCCCTCTTCCGCCATCTGCTGCAGCGCCTCTTTCAGTTTCTTGGCCTTCATCGGATCGCCCAGCTTTACGCGACGCAGGATTTCCGGCGCGAAATTCGGAACGCCGAGGAATGAGATGTTCTCACCTTCAGTGAGCGTGTCACCGATGCGCAGCGTGCCGTGATTGGGAATGCCGACCACATCGCCGGCATAGGCCTCCTCCGCAAGCGCACGGTCCTGCGCAAAGAAAAATTGCGGCGTGGACAGCGTCAACGGCTTTGCCGTCCGCGTGAGTTTCGCTTTCATGCCGCGCCTGAGTTTTCCCGAGCAAAGCCGTGCGAACGCGATGCGGTCACGGTGGTTTGGGTCCATGTTGGCCTGGATCTTGAAAACGAAGGCCGTCATCGCATTTTCGTGCGCATCGACCGTCCTCACGTTGGAGACCTGCGCACGTGGCGTCGGCGCAAAGGACGCGAGCGAGTCCAGCAGATCTTTCACGCCGAAATTCTTCAATGCCGAGCCAAAAAATACGGGCGTCAAATGGCCCTCGTGAAATGACTTGAAGTCGAATGTCCGGCAGGCTTCCTTCACGAGCGCAAGCTCACCGGCAATCGTCTTGGCGTCTAGCATCGTATTTTTAGCCGCAAGTCCCGGCAGGTCTAGCGCTTGCCGCTCAACAGTTTTTCCGTCCTCGCCGACAAGACGCATCTCACCGGTTGACAGGTCGTAGGTTCCGGCGAAATCGCGGCCGCGGCCGATCGGCCAGGTCATCGGCGCAGTGTCGAGCGCCAGCGTCTTTTCGATCTCGTCGAGCAACTCGAATGGATCGCGGCTTTCGCGGTCCATCTTGTTAATGAACGTGATGATCGGAATATCGCGAAGCCGGCAGACCTCGAAAAGCTTGCGTGTGCGCGCCTCGATGCCCTTGGCGGCGTCGATCACCATCACAGCGGAATCGACCGCGGTGAGCGTGCGATAGGTGTCCTCAGAAAAGTCCTCGTGGCCAGGCGTGTCGAGCAGGTTGAACACCCGCCCGTCATAGTCGAACGTCATAACCGAGGTAACAACAGAAATGCCACGCTCACGTTCGATCGCCATCCAGTCTGAGCGCGTCGATCGGCGATCCCGCTTTGCCTTGACCTGGCCGGCGAGATTGATGGCGCCGCCGAAGAGCAGCAACTTTTCTGTCAGTGTCGTTTTGCCAGCGTCCGGATGTGAAATGATCGCGAATGTGCGTCGGCGATCGACCTCTGCCGCAAGCGGAGTCGCCGGCATCGAATCGGACGTGACCATAGGCTTGTTCATGGGGCGCATGTGGCAGGGAAAGCGGGCAGGATCAAGGGGTCGGGCCGCCAGAACGCGATGAATTGCGCGACCTTCGGCCCGTTAGCCCAACGTTACCGCGTACTGCTCTGGCTTGAAGCCGACGAGCAATTTTCCCCCACCTGCCTCCAGGACCGGCCGCTTGATCATCGACGGTTGCTTGAGCATTAGGGCGATCGCCTTTGTCGCCGTAATGCTGTCCTTTTCTTTCTCAGGCAATTTTTTGAATGTAGTCCCTGCCCGATTGAGCAGCGTCTCCCAACCAACTTTCTTTGCCCATTGCTCGAGCTGCGTCCGTTCGATGCCCGCAGTCTTGTAGTCGTGGAAGGCATAGTCGACGCCACGCTTGTCGAGCCAGGCACGCGCCCTCTTCATCGCGTCACAGTTCTTGATGCCATAGATGGTGACCGACATGTCTACTCCCACTCGATCGTGCCCGGCGGCTTAGAGGTCACATCGTAGACCACGCGGTTGACGCCTTTAACTTCGTTGATAATGCGCGTCGCGACGGCACCCAGAAAATTCATATCGAAGGGATAAAAATCGGCGGTCATGCCGTCGGTCGAGGTCACCGCGCGCAGTCCGACGACGTAGTCGTAGGTTCGCCCATCCCCCATGACTCCGACTGTCTTGACCGGCAAGAGTACCGCAAAAGCCTGCCAGATGTTGTCGTATTGTCCGCTACGGCGGATCTCCTCGATATAGATCTCGTCAGCGAGCCGAAGGATGTCGAGTTTCTCGCGCGTGATCGGCCCCGGGCAGCGAATGGCAAGGCCGGGCCCCGGGAATGGATGCCGTCCGACAAAGGCTTCCGGCAGCCCGAGTTCCCGCCCAAGCGCCCTCACCTCGTCCTTGAAAAGTTCGCGCAACGGCTCGACCAGCTTCATGTTCATGCGCTGAGGCAAGCCCCCGACATTGTGATGCGACTTGATGGTGACCGACGGCCCGCCGGTGAACGACACGCTTTCGATCACGTCGGGGTAGAGCGTGCCTTGCGCGAGAAATTCCGCTCCCCCGGCCTTCCGTGCTTCCTGCTCGAAGACGTCAATGAACAGCTTGCCGATGGTCTTGCGTTTCTGCTCGGGATCCTCGACTCCCGCGAGCGCCTTGAGGAAAGTTTCGGAAGCGTCCACGTGCACAAGCGGGATGTTGTAACTGTCGCGAAAAAGCGTCATCACTTTCTGCGCTTCCGCGAGCCGCAGCAGGCCATGGTCCACGAGCACGCAGTTCAGTTGATCGCCGATCGCCTCGTGGATCAGCACAGCCGCCACCGCGGAATCGACGCCGCCTGACAGGCCGCAGATCACGCGCCCCTTACCGACCTGCTTGCGGATTTTTTCGATCGCCTCTTCCTTGAAGGCGCGCATGGTCCAGTCGCCCTTGAGGCCAGCAATCTTGCGCACAAAGTTGCGCAGGATCGCCGCCCCGTGCGGCGTGTGCATCACCTCAAGATGGAATTGCGTGGCGTAGAATTTTCGCTTGTCGTCGCCGATGATCGCGATCGGCGCGTTCGGCGATGTACCGAAGACGTGAAAGCCTTGCGGCAGCTTGGTCACCCGGTCGCCGTGGCTCATCCACACCGGATATTTCTCACCCTTGCGCCAGACCCCTTCGAAGAGGGGCGACTCTTCGGTAACGGTCACCTCGGCGCGGCCGAACTCGCGGTGATGCCCACCCTCCACCTGGCCACCGAGCTGGTGCGCCATCGCCTGCTCGCCGTAACAAATGCCGAGCACCGGTATTCCGGCGTCGTATATGGCCTTCGGTGCAAGCGGCGCGTCCTTGTCAAGAACCGAAGCGGGGCCGCCGGACAGGATGATCGCCTTCGGCTTCATTTCGCGGAAGGCAGCCTCGGCTTTCTGGTAGGGAACGATTTCGGAATAGACCTTTTCCTCCCGCACCCGGCGCGCAATGAGCTGGGTCACTTGGGAACCGAAATCGACGATCAGAACCTTGTCGTGCATGGACGGTCGATGTGCCCCGAAATTGGCCGACTCGGGCGCGCAAGGGCCGTTCGGGGCAGCTTTTTGCGGGCTTTGGGCTTGAAGGTCAAGTGTCCGCGATTCGCGGCAACCCAATGTTAGCGCGGACTGGCAACCGAGCTAATGCCGGGCGTTATCCACGACCGGTCCAAGCAACGGAATCGCCGATATCCATTTGCCGATCCGCGAGCGACCGGACTCATCGGGCTTGGTTTCCGTGGTGGCAACCGTTTCTGAAGATGGGATCGATTCTGGTGGAACCGGGTGATCGGGATCCTTGGGCTGCGCCGCATTCCGCTGCGCGGGCACCGGAGCGATGGCGACTGGCGGCGGTAAAGTCGGCGCAACAGCAGGTGCCGGCGTCGCAGTCGCGGGAGGTGCAGATGCCGCTGCGGCGGCGGGAGGCGCAGTGGGCGGCGGCGCAGACGGATCCGCGTCACGTTGTGCCGGCCGCGCGGAAGGTTGCGGCATCGGGCGGGACTTGGAGCTCTCGACAGGCCGCGCATCCGGCTGGTGGGTCACCAATGCCTGACGAACGGCATCGAGCCATTGCGTGTCGGACACGGCAGGTTCGCGGCGGACATTTTGCGCGACAGGGGCCTGCGCATTCGTGGCGGCCTGCTTGGGTGTCGCTTGCGGTCGCGGTTCGGCTTTGTGGACCTGCTCCTTCGGCGCAGCGTCGTTCGGCTGGGCTTTGGTCGCAGGCGCCGCAGCAACCGACGGCGATTTTTCAGCCGCCAGCAAGGCCTTAAACGCTGCGGTCGCCTCAGGATCAACCGCGGCGCAGGTCTTTTCAAAACTCTCGACGTCTCGACGCACGAGGATGCGCCTGGTGGACGCGTCGACGCCTTTGTCGAGCATTGCAATGATGCCGTTGCGTAGGCTCTGGCATGTCGTCTCGGGAGAAAAATTCGCTCGGTAGAACGTGTAGGCGCTTCCGATACCGACCGGAACTGCAAGCAGCGAAGCGATCATCTGGATCACGGTCACGAAGCGCACCACCCTCGGCGGCCTCGATCCTGGATTGGCTTCAATGTTGACGGGCGCAATATCGCGCGCGTCCCCATGAAATGGCGGATCGCGCCTGGCGACAAGCATGGAAAACCCCGAAGAAAAATCTCGCGGTTCCACAGACACGCGAATATCGAGGAGAAAATTGGCCCGGATTGGGGCGCAATCGGGGAATTCCGTTTGCGATTCCTTACCGATCGTTACAGGTCAGCCGCCTCGCCGTAGGAGGGCGACGAAAAACCCGTCGGTACCGGTTAGTCGTGGTGTCATCAATATACCCTCTCCTGACAAGCGTGCTGCCTTCGAAAACACGAGAGCGCGCTCGCCCAACGCCTGTGTCACCGTACCGGACGCTTCGACCGCGAACGAAGGGTTCCGCCCCAAGAATGCCCGCACCTGTGCGCCATTTTCTTCCTCCAACACAGAGCAGGTAACGTAGGCTATCCGGCCGTCCGGCTTGAGCAGGGTTACAGCCCGATCAAGCACATCAGCCTGCTCCTTCTGGCGCTGCTCGAGCGCGCCCGGCCTCATTCGCCATTTGGCGTCGGGGTTGCGCCGCCAGGCTCCGGTGCCCGTGCACGGGGCGTCGATAAGAACGAGGTCCATGCGCCCCGACAGATCGTCAATTTCACCGCCAACGGATTTTGGAGAGCGCACCTGAACGTTCCGCGCGCCGGAGCGCTTGAGGCGATCATGGATCGGAGCAAGCCGGCGCTTATCGTCGTCAGTTGCAAAAATTTGGCCCTTGTTCTGCATCATGGCAGCCAGTGCAAGCGTTTTGCCGCCGGCACCGGCACAAAGGTCGATGACCTGTTCGCCAGGCTTGGCGCCTGAAAACATCGCGGCCAATTGCGACGCCTCGTCCTGGACCTCGACCATGCCTTTGATAAACGCCGGCTCGGCGTGAATGGCAGGGCTTTTCGCATCGGCTGACAGGCGAACCCGCAGGCCCCAAGGTGACCATCGCACTGGCTCAGGATCGAGATCCGACAGCGCCTTTGCAACGGTGCTGAACTCTGCCTTCAAAGTATTGACGCGCAGATCAAGCGGGGCGCGGGAAGCAAGCGCCGCGCCCTCTTCAGCCCGTGCGTCGCCGAATGTGCGTTCGAAATAGGGATCCAGCCACTGCGGATAGTCGCCGGCGACGTAAGATGGAGCGCTTTCGATATCATCCGTCTCGAGACGCTTGCATTCATCGTCGCTCAGTTTCTCAGGCGCATATTTCGATCCGTCAGCGAGCTTGCCGATCGCATCAATATCGAGTCCGCGCTCACGCTTGAGCATGCCCAGAAGAATGGCGCGCGGACTGTCGGCCTGCATGATAAAAGCGCTCGACGCCCGCCGCCGCAGCGCGTCGTACACAAGTCCGGCAATCGCTGCACGATCGCCCGAGCCCGCGTAACGATGGGTAAGACCCCAAGACTTGAGAGCGTCAGCGGCGGGACGGCGCTCACTCTCAATCGATGCAAAGACTTCGATGGCTGCGGCAAGCCGCGCTGCCGGTGTCATGGCAAAGCGAGAAGAATGCGCACGATATAGATCAGCCACATGATGACCAGAATAATCGCGCCTGTCCCATAAAAAGCACCTCGGACGCGGACATTGTTATTGGTCACATGCACCAGCGCGTGCACCCAGCGCAGGACAACAAAACTCCAAGCGAGAGTGACAAAGAGGAGATCGGCGTGGTGCGTCATGATCTCAAGGATCGTCAGCACATAGAAAAGGACGGGCAGCTCGAATTGGTTGGAAAACGAATATGCAAACTGGCTGGCGCGCACGGGCCAGTTCGGCTCGCGCAGCGCGATCTCCTCGAACCGGGTTTCGCCGCGATGCAGCGTCAACGTACGGCAATACATCATGCCGAACATCACGGCGAAGGTGAGCAACACCTCGACGAACAAGGGCAACAAGACATATTGAACGGACATGGCCCAATCTTCCCGCAGCGAAAGGGATAACTATACCCGGCTAGGATAGTTCGGGCTCTCGCGGGTAATCGTCACATCGTGCACGTGGCTCTCGCGCAGACCTGCCCCGGTAATGCGGATGAATTCCGCCTTCTTGTGCATCTCTGCAAGATTTTTGGCGCCCACGTAGCCCATGGCGGCGCGCAGTCCGCCGGCAAGCTGGTGAAGAACGGTTGCCGCCGCACCTTTGTATGGCACCTGACCTTCGACGCCCTCGGGAACCAGCTTGAGTGCATCTTTGATGTCCTGCTGGAAATACCGGTCCGCCGAGCCGCGCGACATCGCACCCACGGATCCCATGCCGCGATAGGTCTTGTAAGAACGGCCCTGATATAAAAAGACCTCGCCCGGCGTCTCGTCCGTACCCGCGAGAAGCGAGCCGACCATCGCACAGTCGGCGCCTGCCGAAATGGCTTTTGCCAGATCGCCGGAATACTTGATGCCGCCGTCGGCAATCACAGGCGTGTTGGATACTTTTGCCGCGTCGACGCAATCCATGATCGCTGTCAACTGTGGCACGCCGACGCCGGCAACGACCCGCGTTGTGCAGATCGAACCCGGACCGATGCCGACTTTGATGGCGTCAGCTCCGCAGTCGATCAGCGCCTTAGCGCCCTCGCTGGTCGCTACGTTCCCGGCCACTACCTGCACCTTGTTGGACTGACGTTTGATGCGCGTCACCGCGTCGAGCACATATTTCGAATGGCCATGAGCGGTGTCGACCACAACAAGGTCGACGCCGGCTGCGATGAGCGCTTCGGTGCGCGCAAAGCCTTTGTCGCCGACGGTCGTCGCCGCTGCAACACGAAGCCGACCCTGCTCGTCCTTGCAGGCGTTCGGATTGGCGACCGCCTTTTCAATATCTTTCACCGTGATCAGGCCAACGCAGCGATACTGCGCATCGACAACCAGAAGCTTCTCGATGCGATTCTGATGGAGAAACCGCTTGGCCTCATCCTGGCCGACGCCTTCCCGCACCGTGATGAGTTTCTTGGTCATCAGATCCGACACGGGCTGTCGCGGATCGGTGGCAAAGCGCACGTCGCGGTTGGTCAGAATGCCGACCAGCTTACCCGGCTGCGAACCGATAGAGCGCTCGACCACCGGAACGCCGGAGATGTGGTTGTCCTTCATCAGGTCGAGCGCCTGCTGGAGTGTTGCGTCCGGTTCGATCGTGAGCGGATTTACGACCATGCCGGATTCGAATTTTTTCACCTGACGGACCTGCGCTGCCTGCACATCCGGTTCCATGTTCCGGTGAAGCACGCCGATGCCGCCCGCCTGTGCCATGGCGATCGCCATCTGCGCCTCGGTGACCGTATCCATCGCCGATGCGATGATCGGAATGTTGACGGGAATTGAGCGGGTGACGCGTGAGCGGATATCGACGTCGGCGGGCAGAACTTCTGACAGGCCAGGCTTTATCAGCACGTCGTCGAAAGTGAGCCCTTCGCGCGGGCTTGCATTATTTTTTCCGGCCATCGCCAACTCCGTCTTGCCCAAAAGGGCAGTCAGACCGGCCAGCAGGGGTTAAAAATGCCCGTTGCGAGGGGGTCCCTCGCCTGCGTCACGGCCCGCTTTTGGGTTGGCGTGGGTCGATAGCACGGGATCGCGCCGATTCCTAGCGCAATCGCGGATGGCTGTTATGAAGTCGTAAATAGAATGGGGCCTTCTTTCCGCCGCCGCTTTACGCTTCAAAATCAGCATTCACTGATGTCTGAGCCCGCCCGGCTTTCCATGCCCCGTGACCGGATCGTCCCGCTGATCATCGCGGTTGCATTGTTCATGGAGAACGTGGATTTACCGCGCCGGCTAAGCCCTTTAGCTGTTCGCTCCGCGAAATCCGGCCGCAAGCAAATATAGCTCGGCCGAGTCCGTCCGGCTTGCGGCCGGTTTCACATGTTTGACGGTCTTGTAATCGCGCTTGAGGGACGCGAGCAGTTCAGTCTCCGTGCCGCCCTGCAACACCTTTGCAAGAAAGCTACCGCCGGGAGCCAGCACACCTCGGGCAAAATCCGCGGCCGCTTCCACCAATGCCATGATCTTCAGATGGTCGGTTTTGGCGTGACCGGTTGCGTTCGCCGCCATATCAGACAGCACCACGTCGGCGGGACCGCCGATCATGTCCTTAAGCCTTGTGGGCGCGCTTTCGTCGAGGAAATCCAGACCGGCGAAGTCGACGCCAGGCACCGGATCCATCGGCAAAATATCGATTGCGACCACGCGACCCTGCTCCGGCGCCCCTACACGCCTGGCCGCGACTTGGCTCCAGCCGCCCGGTGCTGCGCCGAGGTCGACCACGCGCGCGCCCTTCCTCAGAAAATGCGCCCGATCATCGATCTGCATTAACTTATAAGCGGCGCGCGAACGCATCCCCTCGCGCTTCGCCCGCGCAACGTACGGGTCGTTGAGTTGACGCTCCAGCCAAATTTTTGACGACTGCGAACGATTTTTGCCGCCACGAACCCGAACTTTGAGCTGGCGCGGCCCGATGCTCTTACCACGCAGTGTCACGACGGAGCGGCCTGGCTGTTACCGCCCCAGGCGCCGTCCTCGCGCATCATCTGCACCAGCATGCCTTCGCGCAGCCCGCGATCGGCGACACGCAAACGCGGACAGGGGAACGCACGGCGGATTGCCTCAAGGATCGCACAGCCGGCAAGAACAAGATCGGCCCGCTCGGCGCCTATGCAGGGACTCGCAACACGATCCTCATAGCTCATCGTCAGCAATCGCTCGACGACAGCGTTGATTTCCTCAGCGCTCATCCAGCAACCGTCCACACGATTGCGATCGTAACGCTTGAGGTTGAGATGCACACCGGCGATGGTGGTGACCGTGCCCGATGTCCCAAGCATGTGAATCCCTTCAGCCTCGTCGCCGCCGTGCTCGCGCACGAATGGAGCAATCAGGTCGGCAACTTCCACAACCATCGCATCGTAACATTCACGCGTCACCGTGATGCCGCCATAGCGCTCCGCCAGCGTCACGACGCCGTGCGGTACGGAAATCCAGCCGCGGATCAGAGGCAACGGCGGGCCGCAGCGGCTGTGCTGCGAGCGTTCGAGCCGCACGAGCTCCGACGAACCGCCGCCAATATCAAACAGCACAACGCCTGCGGCATGGGGATCAATCAATGGCGTGCAGCCGGTCGCGGCCAAGCACGCCTCGGTCTCGCGATCGATCACCTCGAGCTCAAGACCAAGTTCGTCCGACACACGATCCAAAAACTCCGCGCCGTTTTCGGCCGTCCGGCAGGCTTCCGTTGCAATCAGGCGCGCGCGGGTAACGCCCTTGTTTTTCATTTTGTTACGGCAGATGGCCAAGGCCGCCACCGCGCGGCTGATCGCGGCCTCGCTTAGGCGACGAGACGACGAGACGCCCTCGCCGAGCCGCACGATTCTGGAAAATGCGTCGACGACACGAAAGCCTTCGCCTGAAGGCCGCGCCACCAGCAACCGGCAATTATTGGTGCCGAGATCGAGTGCGGCATAAGTCGCCCCACCCCGGTCATTACCGAAGCGACCATTGGCCCGTCCAGGCGACCGCCGACCCCACCGGGCCCGCGGTGGCGGCGCCCGATCGATAGCAGGGTCGAGGCCTGGGATGTCCCCGGCCTCGCCGCTCATCTCCCAAAACCTTTCCTGTCTGCCCCGTGAACCAGCGATTTCCCTCGGCGCGTCACGGTTGCAGCCGTGTTCCTTCGATCACGAAAAGTGTAACAGCGCCTGTGTCTTGCGCAACCCTCCGTCGCAAAAGCTATTCTTGTCGAAGGATGCAGCGTGCTTTATTTGACAACGCCGGCCCGGAAAGCATCACCCTCAATGGATGACCGCATCACCGAAACTGCCCTTTCGCTGACCAAATTCGGTGTCGGACAGCCCGTCCGGCGGAGCGAAGACCCGACGCTCGTTCGCGGGCAAGGTCGCTATACCGACGACGTCAGCCGACCAAACCAAGCCTATGCGGTCATGGTTCGAAGCCGTAACGCGCATGGCGTAATCCGCTCGATTGATACCGCTGACGCCAAGGCGATGCCTGGTGTTCTTGCCGTTTGCACTGCTGCCGACTTGACCGGCTATGGCCCGCTTAAATGCGGTCTGCCTTTAAAGAATCGTGACGGGTCGCCGATCCGCTACACGCCGCGGCCGGCACTTGCCGGTGACAAGGTGCGTTTTGTGGGTGATCCGGTTGCCTGCGTGATTGCGGAAACCGTGGCGCAGGCAAAAGATGCGGCCGAATCTGTCACGCTCAACATCGAACCGCTGCCCGCAGTGCTCAAGCCCTCCGAAGCGGTCAAGCCGGGCGCACCACTTGTGTTCGACGAGGTACCGAACAACATCGCGCTCGATTATCACTATGGCGATGCCGCCAAGGTCGCGGAAGTCTTTACAAAGGCAAAGCACGTGACGCGGCTCGAGACCTCAAACCAACGCATGGTGGTTAACGCCATGGAGCCGCGCTCGGCGATCGGCGAATACGATACGACCGCGGCGAAGTGGACGCTCTACTCAACAAGTCAGGGCGTGCACGGCATGAAGACCTCACTAATGGAAATTCTCGGCGCGCCAGCCGACAAGGTTCGCGTAATCACTGGTCAGGTCGGCGGCTCGTTTGGCATGAAGGCCGCGGTTTACCCCGAATATGTCTGCCTCCTGCACGGGGCTCGCCTGCTTGGGCGGCCGATCAAATGGACGGATGAGCGCTCGGGCAGTTTCGTGTCGGACCACCATGGCCGCGCACAGGACATGGTCGTTGAAATGGCGTTCGACGACGACGCGCATATTCTTGCGATCCGCCTCACCGGTTATGGCGACATGGGCGGCTATCTCGCCCAATTCGGCCCGCTGCTGTCGACCGGAAACCAGGTCAAGAACATCGCCAGTGTGTACCGCACGCCGTTCATTGAGGTGGCAACCAAATGTGTGTTCACTAATACGACCTTTGTTTCGGCCTATCGTGGCGCCGGACGGCCCGAAGGCAATTACTATATCGAGCGCACCCTCGATCTCGCTGCGGCAGAACTCGGTATTGACCGGCTCGACTTGCGCAGGCGCAACATGATCCGCAAGAGCGACCTGCCCTTCAGAGCCGCATCCGACATGACCTACGACTGCGGCGATTTCCTCGGAGTGCTCAAACAAGCGCTCGATGCCGCCGACTACGCCGGGTTCAAGAAACGCAAGCGCGAGAGCAAAAAGCGCGGCCTGCTGCGCGGATTCGGCATCGGCTGTTACCTTGAGGTTACGGCCGCCCCCGGCAAGGAACTCGGCGCCATTCATTTCGAAGCTGACGGCACGGTGACGATCGTTACCGGCACGCTCGACTTCGGGATGGGTCACGCAACGACCTACGCGCAGATACTGACTGACCTGCTCGGAGTTCCGTTTGACCGTATCCGCATGGTCGAGGGCGACAGTGACCGGATGGCTTTCGGCGGCGGCAGTGGCGGCTCGCGCTCGGTGATGTTTGTCGGGACCGCTCTCACTGAATCAGCGACCATTGTGATCGAGCGCGGCAAGCAAATCGCTTCTCAGGTGCTGGAAGCCTCGCCGGGCGACATCGAATTCCAGGCGGGGCGCTTTGTGATCGCGGGCACCGATCGGTCGATCGGGTTGCTGGATCTTGCGGCGCGTCTGCGCGCCGGGATCAACCTGCCGGCCGGCACTCCGAACTCGCTCGATGTCGACCACGTCGTCAACAAGCCGGTTCCATCGGCCTTTCCGAACGGGTGTCACATTGCCGAGGTCGAAATTGACCCGGAAACAGGCGCCGCACATGTCGTTCGTTATTCAGCGGTCAACGACCTCGGGACGGTGGTCAATCCCTTGCTGGTCGAAGGACAGATACAGGGTGGCGTTGTGCAGGGTCTCGGGCAGGTTTTGCTGGAACAGGCGGTCTACGATTCCGATGGTCAGCTCGTTACCGGCTCGTTCATGGACTATGCGATGCCTAGGGCGCATGACGTACCAATGATCACTGTCGCCAGTCACCCCGTGCCGACCAAAAGCAATCCGCTCGGTGCAAAGGGCTGCGGCGAAGCCGGCACATCGGGCGGTCTCCCTTCCGTGGCTAACGCCGTTATCGACGCCCTGTCCGAATACGGTGTCCGACACCTTGAAATGCCGATGACGCCATCACGCATCTGGCAGACGATTCAACAAGCAAAGGCCGGTCGATGAGCCAGGCTACCGGCGTTATCGGTTCGGCGCGCGCGCCATATATTCGCGTCGTTGGCGCAGTCAGCGCTGCGCATTTCATGTCACACTATTACATCAT
>Ga0111539_10000176_pt1 | contig 74203 bp, 76 predicted proteins | sample RhiMethybrSRZTD1_FD_79667 | JGI IMG/M metagenome (GOLD analysis project Ga0111539, IMG submission 79667) | Populus rhizosphere microbial communities from Tennessee, USA - Rhizosphere MetaG P. TD hybrid SRZTD1 (version 2) (version 2) | ecosystem: Host-associated > Plants > Roots > Rhizosphere >...
GTTCACCAGCGCAGACGCCGTCCCCGGTACGCGCGTGGCGATCGTCGATCAGGGCTTCGTCGATCAGATCCTGCAGGGCCGCAATGCGCTTGGTCAGCAGGTGCGCTTCCGCTACCCTGCGCCGTCCTTACGGCGCTGGGGGCCGGGGAACCCGAACGATCCCGCGGGACCAGGTGACTGGTACGAAGTGATCGGCGTCGTGCGCGAGCTTGGCGTCGGGGCGCCGACGCAAGCCGGGCGCGCCGCAGGGTTCTACATTCCAAGCAAGCCGGACTTGTTCGATCAAGTTCACATGATGGTGCACGTGCGCGGCGGCGATCAGATGACGCTCGTGCCGCAGGTACGCGACGCTGCCGCGGCGGTTGATCCGTCCTTGCGGCTCGTCAACGTACAGCGCGCCAACCAGGCCAACAACGACATCGTGTGGGTAATGACGTTGTGGCTGCGCATCACGGTCGTGATGTCCGCCGTCGCCATCGTTTTGTCGCTGGCTGGGATCTTCGCGGTGCTGTCGTTTACCGTCGCGCGGCGCACGCGTGAGATTGGCGTGCGCGTGGCCCTCGGCGCCAGCCGCCGGCGCGTCGTCGCCGCCACCTTCCGCCGTCCGCTGTTGCAAGTCGCGCTTGGCATCGTCGTCGGCACGGCGATCGTGTTTACCGTGGCCTCGTTGATCCAATACACCGAGCTCCCGGGCTCGGAGAGCGCACTCACCCTCCAGGCAAAAGCCCTGATCATTGGCTATGGGATCGTCATGCTGGGCGTCTGCCTGCTGGGTTGCGTGGTGCCGACACGCCGCGCGCTCAACATCGAACCGACGGTCGCGTTACGAACGGAGTAACTTGCGGCGCATCGCTAAGACGCACTCGCACGTGAGTACGGAAACCGCGCCTTCAGTCTGAGAATCGGCGCCTCGAAGAATCGCCACGACAGCCACGCCAGCGCGAATGCGGGCGCGGTCGCGGCGCCGTAGAAGAGCACTTGGGTAATCCACCGCGGAATCCCGAGCGTCTCGTACTCCCCCGGGTAGAAGGTGTACGTGCCGACGGCACGCATCACCGGGATGTGAATCAGGTACAGGGCGTAGCTGTATTTACCGAAGGCGCGCAGCCATCCCCCGGACAGCAGCCGCGGCCACCAGCTGTCCGCCGGCCGGCTGACGGCGCTGACCAGCATCGCGCCGGCAGCGACGGCGATCAGTGAGTAGCCGTACTGCTGCATCCGCCGATTCCACCACCACGGATGGCCGCCTTCGATCGCGCAGACGATGAGGCCGGCCAGGCAGACAATCAGGACGATGGGTACCCAGCGATCAACCAATGGGAAAAACCCGCGTCGATGCGCCACCGCCAGGAGCGCGCCGATCGCAAGCCCATCGAGCCTGTACCAGGTGAGCACGAAGAGCCACAGCGCCGGGTAGTCCAGAGCCCGCGCGTAGATGCGAGCGGCGGGCTCGGCCACGAGGATGACCGCACACAGCAATGCCACCAGCCGCGGCGGGCACAACCACACCACGAGCGGCCAGACCAGGTAGAACTGTTCTTCGATGGCGAGCGACCAGGCCACGTCCAGCAGGCCATGCATGAACCCGCGTCCGGCAATCGCGACATTCGTCAAATACACCCAATACGGCCACTGCGGAATGTCGATCTGCTCGGCCGGCGGCACGTCGACCTGCGCGGACAGTACCGAGTACGCCTCCGGGAACCTGGGCAGGACGATGAAAGCGAGGAACAGCACCAGGTAATAGAGTGGAAAAATGCGCAGCGTGCGCCGCGCATAGAAGGTGCTGAAATAGCGCCGGTTGCCCCGGGAGTCGAGCAGGATCCCGGTAATCAGAAACCCGGACAGTACGAAGAAGAGATCGACGCCGGTCCAGCAGAACGCCAGGACGCTGGCAATCGGTCCATCGAAACCGGTGGTCTGCTCGTAGTGCGTGAAATGGTGCAGCATCACGAGGATGATCGCGATGCCGCGCAGGCCATCCAGTGCGGGGATGAAGCCTGCCTCGGGCCGTCGCGTCATCTCGCGTGGCGCCTTATCTGATTTCGAGGTCGGCGCGAATCGCCGCGAACACGGTCTCCGCAACGCGCCGGTAGCCGAGCGGCGTCAGGTGCAGGCCGTCGATGCTGACGTTGGCGTTCACATCCGTCACCAGGGCGCCGTACAGGTCGATCAGCTCCGCGCCTTCGGTGCGCGCGATCGAGCGCAGATAATCGTTGATGTTCAGGAGCGCGGACGTCTGGATTTGTTTCGGCCCCGGCCGGCCCGGAGCCAGCGTGCAGATGAAGACGCGCGCGCCGCGCCGGCGGGCGTCGCCCGCCAGTTCGACCATCCCCGTGACGATGTTCGAGATGCCGATGGCGTGCGTGTCGGCCACTCGATAGTCGTTGTAACCCAGCTGGAACACCACGACCTCAGGCGCGTCGGCTGCGTAGTTGGCCTGGAAACGCGCCAGCGCTCTCCACGCCTGATCGCCCGGCAGGCCCCGGTTGAACACCGTGATCGTTTGACCGGCATAGCGTGCCGACAGCAATTGCTGCAGCACGGTTGGATACGAGGTTTCAATTGGATGGGCGATGACGTAAGGATCGCTGCCGAGGACCGTCGAACCCTCGGTCAGGCTGTCGCCGAACGCCATGATCCGCGTGAGACGCAGGCGCGGCAGCGCCGCGACGGTCACCGAAAACGTGCACGAGCCTTTTCGGTTCAGCGAATCCGTGGCGACACACTCGGCTTGAGTCACGCCGACGGGGAACATCGTGCCCGAAGGCGGAGTGCAGGCAACCGTCACGCTGCCCTGGCCGTTCCGGATTTCAGCAAACGTGTACGAGACCGCGACGCCGGCACCGGTGGGGGCCGAGGCCGTGACAGGCGCCGGGCAGATGACCTCCGGCGGAGCCGCGACTGGTGGTGCCGGCGGCGTGGGCGCGCTCGGCGAGCTGTTACATCCCGCGCCGCACGTCAGCGCGAGCACTGTCAGGAAAATCTTTACTGTCCCGAATCGCATCCATTCCTATCGTAGCAGTTGAACCTATCGAGCCGCGAACCGTTTGAAAAAACTGTCGGCGTTCCACGCCGGACGGGCCGCGTCGTCGGCCACACGGCGCAACAGCGCCATGATCACGCGATTGAACTTCGCGGCCGCCTCGAGGTCCACAGGTTGATTCAGATCATCTGATGGCTGGTGATAGCGCTCGCGGACCCAGGCGAGGCGCGTCTTCTCGTCCTGTGTGCCGAACTCATAGCCAAACTTGAACGCCAGCGCCGGCACGCCGCGGCGGATGAAGCTGTACTGATCGCTGCGAATGAACCGGTTCTGTTCGGGCTCGCGATCGGTCTGGACTTCGACGCCGAGCTCCCTCGCCACGACGCGCACCGATTCGCCGAGCGAGGACTCCGCAAAGCCCTGTACTTCAAGCACCTTCAACGGATACAGCGGCAGGAACATGTCGAGATTGATGTTGCCGACGATCTTGTCGAAGGGAACGGTCGGATGCGCGGCGAAGTAGCGCGATCCGAGCAGGCCTCTCTCTTCAGCCGACACCGCCACGAACAGGATCGATCGCCTCGTGGTCGCACCGGACGCCTTCAACATCTTCGCAATCTGCAGCATGGCGGCGATGCCGGAGGCGTCATCCATCGCGCCGTTGTAGATCGCGTCGCCGTTCACGGCGCGGCCAATGCCGACGTGATCGAGATGCGAGGTCATCACGACGTACTCGTTCTTCAAGGCCGGATCGGATCCTTCGAAGAGCGCGGCGATGTTGGCGGCTTCAAACGTGTCGCGCGTGAGCGCCGCGTGCATCTTGATCGTGCCGGGCAGAGGGAACTTCGGCAGCGGCTTGCCGTCCTTGACGAGTTGCGTGATCTCGGCAAACGTGTGGCCGCTACCCGCGAAGAGCTTCTCCGCTCCGCGGGCAGTGAAGTTCAGCGCCACGATCTGACCCGACAGGTTTTGCACGTCGCGATCGGACAACGTAATCACGGGCTGCGGCGGGGGCGGCGGCCCCGCTGCGGCAGCGGGTGGAGCTGTCACGGTGGGCGGCGGCGGAGTCGGGGGCGGAATGATCGCGATGCCGATGGCGCCGGCGCGCTTCGCCGCGGCCCATCGTTCATCAGCGGTGTTGACGTGCGACTTGACGTTATCCGACACCTTCACCGGGGCGAACGCGTTCACATACACCGCGATCTTGCCGCGGACGTCGACACTCTTGAGATCGTCCCAGCCCGCATCAGGAATCGACAGGCCGTAGCCTATGAACACCATCGACGCTTCCTTCGATCCATTCAGCTCGCCGCGCGCGTTGAGCCCGCCGTCCTGCCCGATGACGAGCGGCTCCTCCTTGCCATCACGAACCAGTACGAGCTGCGTTTGATCGGCGGCGAGCTTGCGGCTGTCGTATTTCACGGGCTGCCTGAAGCCCGACGTGCCTGCCGGCTTGAGGCCGATCGCCTTGAACTGGCTCTCGACGTAGTCGACGGCCTTCTCGTAGCCGGCCGTGCCGACATTGCGGCCCTCGAGCTTGTCGTCAGCGAGAAATTGCACGTGCGCCCACCACGCCTTGCCTTCAGACAACAGATCGGGTGACTGGGCGGCGATCGTCGCGGTCAGGCACAAGGCGACGATCAGAAGGACGGAGGCCAGAGCATGAGGCTTCATCACGCGCATATTCTGGCTGAAGACGTGAGTCCGGCAAAGGGGAACAGACCGGCTTCAGTCGAGGACGACTCCGCCCGGAACACCCCTTGCAGACCTCCGGTTAGAGGTGAATTGCCGTGCGAATCTCTACGCCGCACACCGTGAAAGTCGTCGTTCTGGCAACGCTGGTTTCGTCAACTCTAGGCTGCGCTGCCCTTCAAGGGTTGCAGACATTTATCCAGCCGCCGCGCTTCGACCAGGACAGCCAGAGCCGTAGCGAGATTCGTCTTCGCGGCACCACCGGAGCGGCGGTGCGTATCTGGACGCGCGTGTCGAATCCCAACAGCTTCGGCCTGACGCTTGGCACCCTTCGAGGCAGCTTGCATCTCGAAGGTGCTCGTGCCGCAACCGTGGATTTTCCGTTTGGCCTTCCGCTCCAGGCCCATAGCGAAGACATCGTCCCGATCGATATCTCCGTCGACTTTCGCGATGTGCCCGGGCTCGGCCAGGCGATCACACGCGCCGTGGCGCGACAGCCGATCGCATTCGAGGTCGAGGGGACGATCGGCGTCAGCGCCGGCGGGTTAGGGATGCAGACACTCGGGCCGATGACATGGCTGCGCGGAGAGCTGCGGTAGGCCGACGCGCTGATTAACGTTCAGGAGATGTCAGTGCCCGTCCTCGGCTGATGAAGGAGATGCCGGCTTCCCCGCTCTGTCCCACCATGACGGCTTCAGCCAATGGTGCATCAACCGCCAGGTCCGCGTGCCAGTGAATCAGGAAGTTTGCGCCTGGTCCGCCAGTGTTGTCCGATCGCTGAATGACGAACTCAACTGATCCCATGGGCGGAAGCGTTGATGCCTTCTCGATGTAGTCTCGAACCTGTTTGCCGTTCGAGTCGAAATAGCGCACCTGATCGAGAGTGATCGCGTGCAGTGCGCTCACATTCCGAACGCTGAGGGTCGCGGCGAGTTCGACCGTCTGTGCCTGCTTAACGACACCGAGAAATAAACTCGAATACACGGGAACGTATATCGTGCCGCCAGTTGCCGGCTCCCCGGGGACGGACACAGCCGGCTTCAATCGCTCCGCTGCCGTGCTCTGAATGGGCGTTGCGTTATCGGTGCAGGACACCAGGAACAGGCCGCTGACGAACAGCGACAAGGCCAGCGGCGCTCTCCGCCAGACGATTTGCCGCTGCATACGACGACTCCTTTGGATTGCTTCGTGTACTTCCCGGGCGATTTGTCCCGACATGGCGTCACCCCGTGCATGCGAGCCTATACCGGCACGCCCTCTGCCGTCTCATGCGCAACGACGTCATGGTCGATCAACGGCGAGTCACCTTCGGGCGCGTGGATGGTGAGGACCGGGCGCGACGCCGAGCGAACAACGCGCTCCGCAACGCTACCCATCAGGAACCGCGACACCGCACCGCGGCCGTGAGTCCCCACGACAATCAGATCAACGTCGTGTTCTTCCGCATACTCATTGATCGCACGAGCGACCTTCGGCGCGCGGGTCGTCGATGCCCGCACCACGACGTCACCATCGTTGCCGATGGCAGACTCGAGCTGCCGCTGAGCTGACGCCGCGATCGTGTCTTCGATGTCCGCCACTGCCAAGCCGACCTCCGAGCCATAGTAGGTCGGTATTTGCTGGACCACGTGCAGTACGTGGAGCGTTGCGTCTTGTGATCGTGCCAACGCCTTGCCGTGCTCGAGCGCCGCCCGGGCCGGTTCGCTGAAGTCCGTTGCCACGAGAATACTCTTCAACGTCATGATGCACCTCCGTTAACAAAGTCTCCAACCCGTCCCGCCTGCGCGATGCGCGGCGGGAACGGTGGACTACGACGATGAATGCGCTAGGCGGCCTTCGTGTCCGACTGCTTGACCGCTTCGATGTCGATCTCGATCTCGACCTGGTCGCCGACCATCACGCCGCCGGTTTCCAACGCCTGGTTCCACGTCAGACCGAAGTCCTTGCGGCTGATTGATCCCTTGGCCGAGAAGACGGCTCGGGTGTTGCCCCAGGGATCCGTCGCACGACCGGCTTCCTCCACTGCCAGCGACACGGGCTGCGCCACACCCTTGATGGTGAGCAGGCCGCGCAACTCGAAACGATCACCGCTCTTGGGCGTGACCTCCGCGGAGGTGAAGGTCAGCTCCGGATGCTTCTCGACGTCGAAGAAGTCGGCCGATCGCAAGTGCGCATCGCGGTCCGCCACGCCGGTGTCGATGCTGGTGGCATCGATCACGACGCTGAGCGCCGCCCTGCGGAAGTCACCGTCTGGAACGTGCAGTGTGCCGGTCCATCGTCCAAACTGACCGCGCACTTTCGCGATCATCAGGTGGCGCACCGAAAAGTGAATGCTCGAATGGCTGCTGTCGATTTCCCATCGTTCTGAGGTCATGTTCGTTCTCCTTGACCCCTAGTAGAGCAACGAGCCTGCCAAGACATCGGCCCTGTGTTTTCAATGACTTACGGCGGCGCATGCTCACATGCTCAATCAATATGATAGAGTTCTGAATCATTTTGAGAGGCACCTCATGCGGCTGGCCGATCTGAATCTTCGTGAGCTGCTTCATGCCGATCCCGAAGGCGGCATCCTGCGCTTCGCCAACGAACGCGTTCTCCTGCTCGATGCGGTGGCGATGGGCGTGTTACGGCGTGAGCTGGTTGAAACGCTGGGTTTCGCCGGCGCACGCGCGTTGTTGACGCGCTTTGGCTATGCGCATGGTTGGAGAACCGCCGACACGTTGCGCACTGCGCTCGCGTGGGAGAACGAGGAGGATTGGCGTCGTGCCGGCGGACGGCTGCACACGTTGCAGGGGCTGGTGCGCGCCGAACCGTCGCAAGGCTCGGACGTGGTGCCGAAGCCAGTTGGCGACTCGATCTGGCAGGACTCCTATGAGGCTGAACAGCACCTGCTGCACATCGGCCGGGCCGATGAGCCCGTGTGCTGGACGCTGACCGGTTTCGCGAGCGGCTATCTCTCGCGGGCGTACGGGCGCGACATCTATTGCATCGAGGAGCGCTGCCGCGGCAAAGGAGACGCGGTGTGCCGGCTGATCGGCCGGCCAGTCGAAGAGTGGGGGGAGGCGATCACGCCGCACCTGGTCTACTACCAGAAAGACTGCCTCGATTCGGCGCTCGTGCAGGTCACTGCGGAGTTAAAGCGTACCGAGCGACGCCTGCGGACCAAGCGCACCGAGATGGATGAGCGCAGAGTGAAGGCTGGTGCGCCGCAGGTCGATAGTCCCGCCATGGCGCGTGTCATGGACATGGCGCGCCGTGTCGCGCAGGTGGATTCCACGATTCTGATCACAGGTGAGAGCGGCGTCGGCAAGGAACGGCTGGCGCGTTTCATTCACACCGAATCGGCGAGAGCGGGTGGGCCCTTTGTGGCCATCAACTGCGGCGCAGTGCCGGAGAACCTGCTCGAATCGGAGTTGTTCGGCCATATGCGCGGGTCGTTCACCGGGGCGACGCAGGATCGCGTCGGCCTGTTCGAGTCGGCGAACGGCGGCACGCTGTTGCTCGATGAGATCGGCGACGTGCCGCCCGCCATGCAAGTGAAACTGCTCCGCGCGCTGCAGGAACGACAAATTCGACGCGTTGGCGAGAACCGCACTCGCCAGGTGGACGCGCGCGTGTTGGCGGCGACGCACCGTAACTTGGTAGACGAGATCCACGGCGCTCGTTTTCGCGACGATCTCTACTATCGTCTGCGGGTGGTCGAGATCTTAGTGCCGCCACTTCGCGAACGGCGCGAAGACATCCTGCCTCTGGCGCGATTGTTTCTCGCCACCATCGCCACACGCACTGGCAGCAAGGTCACAGGGTTTACACCGGCTGCGGCGCAACAACTCTTGCGCCATTCGTGGCCAGGCAATGTGCGCGAGCTCGAGAACGCGGTCGAGCGCGCGGTGGTGCTGGCGCGCCGCCAACGGATTGAGATCGAGGATCTGCCGCCCGAGGTGGGACTGGCGGTGCCGACGGCGTTGGCAGCCGCCGATGTGAAACCACTTGCGCAAGTTGAACGCGACTACATCGGCGCTGTGCTGCGAGCGGTTGGCGGCAATCGGACGCAAGCCGCAGCAAAGCTCGGGATCGGCCCCGCGACCCTTTACCGCAAATTGAAGCAATACAGTGCCTGAGTGATCTCAGGAGCCTGCTGATTCATCCAGCGTGACTGTTCCTTTGATATGCGTCGGTTCACTGTTCGGCGACATCAGGCTGGTGTAGGCGACGCCGCTCTTGATATCAATGGCGTGAACGATCGCTGTATCGTTTCGGCGCCATGACACGAGCCAGCCGTGAGGACGCACCTGAGTCGCCACGACCGGATGGGAGGTCGCACCGACCACCATCGCTCGTCCCTCCTGAAGCCGAAGCCGAATGACATCGGGGCCGGCGCTGATGTTGTAGGTCTTGCCGCCGGAGTCCCGAGCCGGGCGATCATCGAGTGGAAGAGACTCGTACGCCCATCGACCATAGAACCCTACGAACTCGGCTCCGTGTGTATGCAGAATCTCAGCTGCGGCGTCCCTCGAATCTCTTTCACGCGCGAGCACCATGACGACGAATCGTCCCGCCTTCACATCCTCAACGTGATGCGTCAGGTGCTTGAGCTCCAACCCCACCGTCCCTCTAACGAGCGAGCGCTGAAGCTTCGCAAAGAGACCGTGCTCGCCACCGGAAGGATCAAGTCGACGAAGATCTTCTTCTCCGTGAAGGACGTCGATGTCCTCGCGATCGAAGCCAGCCGCAACCATGTCCTCAACGGCTCTCTTCGCCTCGCCGGCGTCAGTGATGGTTCCGGCGACGCGGTTGGTCGGGTAAGCGATGAATCCGCCGGCCGTTGTTTCCATACATCACCTCTCCAAGCCTGTTGACTGGCTCGTCAGTAAACATTTGTCGGTTGCGAGACGCAGCTTGGACTGATACTGCCACATCACTCGGTTGGCGAAGGGCATTCACCATGTCAAAGCGTTCCGAATCTGTATCCGCCGAGGCGTGCGTCGCACTTGGGGCGACACGCCCCGAACTCGAGGCATATCCGAATAAAGACCTGAACCTGGGCAATCTCGCGATCTCTCGCGCATTGCCGGTCAGAGATCGACGACTCGTCGGACCGTGGTGTTTTCTCGATCGCTTCGGTCCGTTGACATTTTCCGAGGGCAAGCCCATGGACGTGGCGCCGCACCCGCACATCGGCCTGCAGACAGTCACGTGGCTGCTCGATGGCGAAGTACTGCACGACGATAGTCTTGGCAGCCAATCCGTCTTGCGGCCTGGCGCTGTGAACGTCATGACGTCCGGCGCAGGGATCGCCCATGCCGAGCAAACGCCGCGCGAGCATAGCGGGCGACTGAACGGTGTCCAGCTCTGGGTGGCGTTGCCTGACTTGCATCGAAATATTTCTGCTGACTTCACGCACGTGCCCGACGTGCCGATCGCCGACGTCCCCGGCGGCCGTGCCCACGTGTTTGCGGGAACCCTTCTCGGCGAGCGCTCGAGCGCACCGCATTACTCCGATTTGCTCGGCGCCGACTTGCAACTGCATCCTCGCGGGACGCTCAACGTGCCCCTGACGCCCGCATTCGAACACGCGATCCTGGTCTTGGCGGGTGACTGTGCGCTTGACGGTGAGCCGCTGGAGCCGCGCGTTCTCTACTACCTGGGCACGCAGCGGACCGCCGTGGCGTTTTCGAGTTGCGATGGCGGTCGGGCACTCCTCATCGGAGGCCCGCCGTTCCCGGAGACCATCCTGATGTGGTGGAACTTCGTGGCCCGCACACCTGAGGAGATTGCACAGGCGCGATCTGACTGGGAAGCTCGTGAACGTTTCGGCGACGTGAGCGCATATCAGGGACCAAGGCTCAGCGCGCCAAGCTTGCTGCGATTCGCTCGGCCAAACCCGGCAAGTTAACAAGGGGTTCACACCATGATGCTCGATTGGAACCAGTACCGGCAGCAACTAATGAAGGGGATCGGCGAACTCGGCAAACGAACACCAGGAACGATTCGCGGCTACCGCGAGCTGGGTCAGGCCGGCACGCAGACCGCTCGACTCGACGCGAAGACCCGTGAACTGATTGCGATTGCGGTTGGCGTGACGCGTCAATGTGATGGCTGCATCACGACACACGTCGCCGCCGCTCACCAGCATGGCGCCACCGCGGAAGAGATCGCCGAAGCCCTTGGTGTGGCAATTGCGGTCAACGCCGGCGCCGCACTCGTCTACTCCGCGCGTGCGATGGACGCGCTGGCAGCCTTTGGGGCGCAGGAGCAAGAAGCTTGAGTGCGGCGCCGGAGCGCTTCGACGACAGCCTATCTGCTCAGACTGAATGACACCGTGACGGTCAAGACAAACGGCGCCGGTTTTCCGTTGAGCATCAACGGTTCGTATCGCCATTGCTCGACCGCGCGCACGGCCGCCGGACCGAGAACGCCGTGCGCACGAAGCACACGCGCGTCTCTGACCGCACCGGTATCATCGACCGTCGCTTCGAGGATGACCATCCCCTCGATCTGCGCGCTGACGGCAATCGACGGATACTCCGGCTCAACGCGGTAGATCAGTCGCGGTGCGGAGACGTCTCCGCCAATGCGCACGGGCTCGACGCGGGCCGGCGGCGGCGGTGGCGGCGGCGCGCTCTCGAAGCCGCCGACGATTCCGCCGGCAATTCCGCCGGGAACGCCGTCTTCGAATCCAGCCTCGATGACGGGTCGTTCGAACTCACCACCCTCGAGACCAGTCTCGGGAGCGATCGTGTCCGGCGCAACGACTGGCGCGGCGACGGGAACTCTCGCAACCACTGGTGCAGGCCTCGACACCGCCGTCTTCGTGACGACAGGCTTCTTCGCCTTAGGGACACGCTCCGCCACAACGGGTGGCGGTGGAGGTGGCGGCGGCGGTGGTGCAACGGACACAAACGTGATCACATCGCGTGGCACCGGCAAAACGTCGGTCGCATAGATCGTCGACAGCACCAACGCGATCGTAATCGCGAGGTGTCCAGCGGCCGACAACGCCGTCGTCGTCCAACGCGGGCGCGGGACTCCGGACGATGGATTGACGATGGTGTCGAACATGCTCCGGCCTCCTTTCCAGCGACCCGATGATCCGGTGTGTGTAGATCCGGTGTGTGTACTTATTGGATGCAAAACAACCGCCGTTGTTTCGCTGGAAGACTGTTGGACGTGCTCTTTCAATCTGAAAGGTGATCGCTTTCACATTGAATGCATCGTGCACGACGGAGGCGCTGAGCGCCGGTGCAATTGCGTTTAGTCAGTCTCCACTCGCACCGGGCTGACAAAGTTATCGGGCTTCACCGTGAGGACGGAACAACGTAACCTTCGCAGCACACGCTCGGCGGTATTGCCGAACAACCAGCCTGGGATGCCGCCTCTTGCTACCGTGCCGATGACCAGAATATCGATGCCTTCGGAGGCGACGAACTCGAGGATGACATCCTCGGCTTTTCCGCGGCGCTGAATCATCGGGACTCGCCCGAATGCGGTGTCCAGAGACTGCGTCAGCTTCCGGAGATCAGCGGTCGCTCGAGTCCGGGCTTCGTCCACGTAGGCCGCGAACCCGTCTTCGGTGGCGTGCGTGCGAATCATCCGTTCGAACAAGGGCGACCACGCGTGAAGGAGCATTGCGGCGCCGCCGACAAGATCGGCCAACGCCAGCGCTGATGTGGCAATCTTGACATTCAAAGCCTGCTCGACCTCGTCGATCGTACTGACATTCACTGCTGCGGCGATCCGAGGGTGCTGGACAACACTCCCGTGTCGTACGAGCATGACCGCACATGGGCACTGTCGCAGCAGTTCCATGTCGACTGCTCCAAAGTCCCTCGTGACGGTTCCATTTTCGTCGCGCGAATGCGAGCGCATAAGCAGATCGTGATTCCCGCGAATCACTTCCTGCGTCAACACTGTTCCCGGCCGGCCAACCAGTAGTTTCGCTTGTGCCCTGATATCTCCGATTGCCGACACAATCCGCGTTAACTGGCTGCGTCGGCGCGTGACCAGTTCCTCCTCCAGATGTGCAGGCAAGTAACGCCGTTCGTACGGCGAAGCGACCATGACATCAGTCACCGTCACTGCTGCGCCCGTTGCCCTCGCGAGCACAATCGCACGGTCAAGCGCTGGATGCACGGTTGCATCGGAATCGATGTCAACGAGAATGCGCTTGAAGAATTCCATGGACTAGCCCTCTTCCGACGGTTCGTTGGCTTGCGCTCGCTCTAGCGCCTCTCGACGTTCGTCGAGGACAGTGCCATCCCACAGCGGTATGTCCGCTCGGTATGACCCACGCGCAATGACGTGCGCGGACACCGGCGTCGTCAGAAACGTAAATGCCGCGATGGATACGACGCGAATGATGGCGGCAAGATCGCCGAACTGTAATGCCGCGCCGATCAACAAACAACCCAATCCGAGCGTTGAGGCCTTCGTTGAAGCCTGCATACGCGTGAAGACGTCGGGCATCCGCAAGACTCCGAGCGCCGCCAGGAAGGCGAACGACGAACCGACAATCCACAAGAGCCCGGTGGCGAAGTCGGTCATTCGGGGTGTCCTTTCTCGACATAGGTCGCATACGCGATGGTGGCCACGAATGCGATCAAGGCAATGACGAGCGCGGCATCGAGCGTGGCGTGGACACCGGTCGATGCCGCCAGGACGACGATCAGCCCGACCACGAGGATGCCGATCAAGTCCTGCGCCACGACTCGATCCGGCAACGTCGGCCCTCTCACCAGTCGAACGATGGCAACGAGCACGGCCGCCGCCAGCATCACGAGCGCGAACTGTGTTCCGAACTCAAGCATGCGTCATCGCCTTTCAAACTATTCGAACAGGCGCTTCACGCGCTGCTCGAACCCCGTCTTGATCTCGCGCCGGCTGGCTTCGGCGCTCGTCATGTGCATCACGTGCACGAACAACGTTTTCCGGTCATCGGACAGATCGATGGTCACGCTGCCTGGCGTGATGTTAAGCAACGCCGACAGCAGCAAGATCTCGGCGTTGCTGCTGATGTCGAGCGGAATGGCGACCACCGCGGGCCGGATCGTCGTGCGGGGCCTCAGTACGTCGAGTGCCACACGAACGTTGGCCAGCAGCAACTCCCAGGCAAAGAACGCAGCCAGTGCAATGGCGCGAACCACCTTTTTCAGAGCCCAGGTAAGCGACATCACGATGTGCCCCCCAGCACAACCCGGATGTAGTCGTCACGTTGCAGCAACTGGTGTGCGGCGCGGAGGGTGATGTCGAACAGCGGTCCGGCGAGCCAGCTGATCGCGAGCGTCACGAGACTGAGCCCGGAGATCACGATCAGCAGCGGCGCGCCAGGCGTGGTTCGATCGGGTTCGGGGGACGGCTGCCAGAACGCCTCCGTCCAAGTGCGTCCCATCGACAGCAGCGTCAGCAGGCCAACGACGAGCACCACGCCGCCGACCCAATACGCGCCTGCCGCGAAGGCGCCTTCGAGAATCGCCAGCTTTCCCAGGAATCCCGACAGCGGCGGCACGCCGGCTAGCGAGAAGATCGGCACCATCGCGATCGCGGCGAAGACGGGTTGGCTGGCGTAAAAACCGCCAAGGCTCTTCATGTCGGTTGTCCGGCGCAGCCGCAGCAGCACGCCGCTGACCAGAAAGAGGTTCGTGATCACGATGATGTGATGGAGCACATAGAAGATGGCGCCGGCGAGTGCCGCCGGCGTCAGCAACGCGAGGCTCGCCGTCGTGTAGCCGATGTGTCCGACGAGGTTGAACGAGAGAATCCGCCGGAAGTCGCGCTCCTGTTGCGCGGCGATCAGGCCGATCACCATCGTCGCGGCCGACATCACCAGCAGCATCGCGGGCAATAAGGATGGCCCGTCCTGGAACAGCAACGTGAAGATGCGCAACATCGCGTACACCCCCACCTTGGTCAGCAGTCCGGCAAAGACGGCGCCGATTGAGGCGGGTGGCGTGTGATACGACGCGGGCAGCCAGAAAAACAGCGGGAACAGGCCGGCCTTGATGCTGAACGCGACGATGAACAGCACCGCGAGGACGGCATCCATGCCGGTGCGCTGCACCGAGGGCCACGTTCGCGCCAGGTCCGCCATGTTGAGCGTGCCGGCCACGCCATAGAGCAGCCCCAATGCCGTCAGAAAGATCGACGACGCGATCAGATTGATCGTGACGTACTTGAACGCGGCATCGAGCTGCGCGCGGTTGCGATGCAGCGCCATCAACACGAACGAGGCCACCAGCATCACCTCGAACCACACGTAGAGGTTGAAGAAGTCGCCGGTCAGGAATGCGCCCGACACGCCCATCAACAGAATCTGGATCAGGGGATGGTAGCCATACGCTTCGCGACGCGGATCGACGCCGGCAAACGCGGCTCCGCTGACGGCGACCGCGACGATGCCGACCGCCACCAGCAACAGCGCCGACAGGAGATCCGCTACCAGCGTGATGCCGAACGGCGCCGGCCATCCGCCGATCTGCAGGACCTGGATGCCGCCGCTGTTGACGCGGCCAAACACGGCAGCGGTACTCACGAGGAGCGCGATCGCGCTCGCGAGCCCAATCCAGCGCTGCAGCGCCGGCCATCGCCGCGTCAGCAGCATGATCGCAGCGGTGCCCATCGGCACGATGATCGGCAGGACGAGGGTTCTCATCGCGCCCTGCCAACCTCATCGACATCGTCCGTGCCGGCAATGGCGTGGACGCGATGCGCGAGCACCAGGAGAAACGCCAGCAGACCGAACCCGATCACGATCGCGGTCAGGACCAGCGCTTGCGGCACCGGATCCGCATACGGCGGGACCAGCTGCTCCGCGCCCTGGCCCACGACTGGCGGGTGGGCGCGCGTCAGTCCGCCAACAGCGAAAATCAGCAGATTGGTGCCGTTCGACAACAAGCCCAGTCCGATGATCAGCTGCGCGAGCCGCCGACGCAGCATGAGATAGATGCCGGCCGTGTAGAGCACTCCCGATGCCAGCGCCAGCAGGATCTCCATGCTAGGAGGACTCCTCGGCCAGGCTGAAAATCATCATCAACACGACGCCGGTGACGACGAGAAACACACCAATGTCGAACAGCATGGGCGTGCCCAGCGTCAGTGGTTCGATGACCCATTGCGCAGTGAGAAACGGCCGGCCGCGAACCGCAGCTGGAACACTGCTAATCAGGGCGACGAGGAGGCCGGTGCCCAGCAGCGTCATTGGCGTGACGAACAACGCGCGCCGCGCCCGGCCGACTCCGAATGCCATGAGATAGAGCGACAACGCCGCGGCGGCGACGAGTCCGCCGACGAACCCGCCGCCCGGCTCGTTGTGTCCGCGCCACAGCAGGAACGCGGCAAACAACAGCAGCAATGGCATCAGCATGCGAGCGGCCGTTCTGAAGATGGGCGATGTCGCCGTCGATGCCGCGATGGTCGAGTCGCCGGTGTCAACCTTGGCGAGAAGGATCAATGCGCGCACGCCGATGGCGGCCGTCGCCAGGACGGTGATCTCTCCCATCGTGTCGAACCCGCGAAAGTCGACGAGGATGACGTTGACGATGTTGCGGCCGTGACCAAGGGTCGGACCGAATTGCACGAAGTACTCGCGCAATTGCGCGGCCGTATCGGTCGTCGAAATCGACAACACCAACGCGGCGATGAAGGTGCCGATGCCGGCGCCGACGATCAGGTCGCGCGATCGCACTAGTGCCGGTGATAGCGGCCCGAGATTCCTGAAATGCCTGAAAACCAGCACGTAGATGATCACGGTGAGCGTCTCGACGGAGAACTGCGTCATCGCGAGATCGGGTGCACCGTACAGCAGGAAGGTCATCGCGACCCCGTAGCCGACGACGCCAAGCGACAGCACGGCCGCCATGGTGGATTTCGCCAGGGTGGCGGCGATGGCACCCGCAATGATCACCGCGACGATCAGGAGTTCATGGGCGCGAACGTCGGTTCTCGCCACCACGCGCAGGGCGGGTAACGTCGACAGCACCGCGAACCCAACCGCCATCGTCGAGACCACGATCACCATGACGTATGAACGGAGCGAGGCGCTGTGTAGTGGCGGCCCTATCACCCGGCTGATCGCGTCGAGCGCCGAAACCATGCGAGCGTACAGGTGCTCGCTGCCAAACACGGGCTGCCAGGTGCGCGTCCTGACTGCATCGCGAAGCGAATAGACCGCAATCGCACCGACGAAGGTCGCGGCGCTCAGTATCACCGCCGGCGAAAAGCCATGCCAAATCGCGAGCGACAACGTCTGCGGTCGATTCAAGATCGCGCCGGCAGCTGCCGCGAGGGAGGCATTCAGAAGCCAGGGCGCGAGACCTGCGACCACGCCGATTGCCGCCAGCGTCATCGGCGGCCACAGCAGGCGCCACTCAGGTTCATGGCCAGTCTTCTCCGAGCGCGGGCCGCGAAACGGGAGCACACCTGCCATGAGACCGGCCGTGCCCATCAAGCTACTCGAGAGCACCGTGGCAGACAGCAGCCACGCCGACCATTGATCGGGGCCGAGCAACGCCTCGTACGCGCCATCTTTGGCGACGAAGCCCAGTGTCAGCACCACACCGAGCATCGACAGCGCGGCGGCCCCACCGGCAATGGCCGTCAGCGGCATCGTGTGGCGGAGTCCAGACAAGGTTCGGATATCGCGGCTGCCGGTGTGATGATCGATTGCGCCGGCGACGAGAAAGAGCGCGCCCTTGTAGCAAGCGTGCGCGACGAGATACACGAGGGCCGCGGCAACTGCCCGCTCTGTGCCGACTCCGATCAACATGGTCAGCAACCCGAGAGCGCTGATGGTCGAATAGGCCAGGATGCGCTTCAGATCCGTTTCCTGCACCGATCGGTACGCGCCCAAGAGCATGGTCGCCGCACCGAAGCCGGTGACGACAGTCGTCCACAGCGCCGTGGCGCCGAGGATTGGTGTCATTCTCGCAACCAGATACACGCCCGCTTTCACCATGGTTGCCGAGTGGAGATACGCACTGACCGGCGTAGGCGCCGCCATCGCGTTCGGCAGCCAGAAGTGAAATGGCACTTGTGCCGACTTCGTAAACGCCGCGAGCAGGACCAACCCGACGACGGCGGCATAAGCGGGATCCGCCGCAATCGAAGCTCGATCCGCCACCATCAGTGAAAGGCGCGCAGTTCCCGAGGTATCAACCAGCAACACGCCGGCGGCAAGCAGCGCCAACCCCCCCGCGCCGGTGATGATCAGGGCTTGCAACGCCGCCGATCGCGCGTCGTCTCGTTCATGCTCGAAGCCGATGAGCAAGAACGAAGTGAAGCCCGTTAGCTCCCAGAACACAAACAGCGTGAGGATGTTGTCGCTGAGCGCAACCCCGAGCATCGAGCCCATGAACGCAAACAGGGATGCGTAGAAGCGGCCCGCCTGAGGGTGATTTGCGAGGTAAGCACTCGCGTACAGGACGACAAGTGTGCCGATCCCTGCAATCAGCAGGGCAAAGAGAAGACCCAAGCCATCAAGATGAAAGGATAGTGACAGTCCCAGTGATGGCGCCCATGGGACCTCTACGTCGCGGGGCCCACTGTTGAGCGAGCCGGACATCTCCGCCGACAACACCACCGTTAGGAGCGCTGGCCAGAGGGCCGCAATCCTTGCGGCCCTCGGGTAACGGCGCACCAGCCCTCCTACGATTAGGGCGAGGGGAAATGTCGCGAGAACGAGGGACGCGATCACTCGCTGATGCTACTCGCTAATCCTCCCGTTCCCGAAGAACGACAGGGTGCTGACCACCTCCCCTTGTTTGCTTTCGGATGAGCCAGGTCCCGCTTCCTTGGTCCGAACGCCCTTCAACGTTTAGGGGACTGGTCGAAACCGAGCGTTGACGAGCCACCGCGAATCGCGATGAGCCGCTTCCGTTGCTCCGTCTCATGCGCTTCTTCGCAATCCTTGCAGCGCGCCGCGAAAGGAAGTGCGACGAGTCGGGTCTCGGCGATCTCGTCGCCGCACTCGAAACAGTCACCGTACGTACCTTCCCAAAGCCGGCGGAGTGCCGCCTCAATCTTGTTCAGCGTCTGCGCCTTCATCTCGATCAACGCAAAGTTGATCTCGCTTTGAACGTCGACCTCCGAAGTTTCGCCTTCGTCGATCACGTCACGCTCGAGAGTGGCTTCAGTCCGGGCGTCCCGCATTTTGGCCTGGACCTCGTGCATCAGCTCGAGACGGCGCGCCTCGAGCATCGTCTTGAGCTCGGCATCGCGACTTCTTTTCGGCACTGCCTTTGTCTTTGTCGTCGCCATGATTCCCCCACTCCTTGTCTTCCTTGCTGCTAAATGGTCAGAGCGACTTCAGGAACTCGACGAGATCGGCTTTCTGCGCGGCACTGAGATTCAGCGCAAACAGCCGGTCATAGTGATTGACCACCGCCATGAGATCCGGCGCACTGCCGTCATGGAAGTACGGTGGATGCTGCCAGAGGCCTCGTAGCGGCGTCGTTCGGTATTTGCCAGTGGCAGTCCGCAAGGCATACGCCGAATCCATCCCGACCTCCGCCGGATCATGCAGGAAGGGCACCGTCGGCGTGGGCCCGCTCAACACGTCGGTGAATTGCGGCCCCTGGTGGCAAGTGGCGCATCCCGCCTCGTTCTGGAACAGCTGCCTGCCGCGGTTGGCGGCTTGTCTGTCGAAGCTGCCTTTCGGAGGATCTGGCGTCCGCAGGCTCAACTGATAGTCGAGCAGTGCCGGCAGCTTCGGCGTAACGAGATCCGGCGTCTGGGTGATGAACAGGCCGATGCGCGAATCGTGGAAAGTGCCCTGGCCGCCCATCTGCCCCACGCCCACGTACGCATTCCAGTACGAGATCGGTCCGTCGGCGCTGAACGTCTCGAAGCCGACTCCCTTCAAGCCATAAATCGGCGGGAGGACAATCGGCAGCGAGGGGCTGTTGAGCGACAGGAGATTCGCGCCGTCGAACGCATGGTGGCGGGGATCGTACTTGCCAGGGCCCCAGGCATTGAACTCGGCCTTGGTGGCAGCATCGAGCACTGGTGAGAGAGCGACGATGGCTCCCACGTTCAGGTCGATGTTGGCCCAGCCGTCCAATCGTTTGCCAATGCTTGGTGCAAATGAGTTGTCGACGGAAGAGTGGCAGAGCGCGCACGTGATCCCGACGCTGGTGAGCTGACCGGCGTCGTTGACCGCGCCCTGTACGCCGACGACCGCATTCAGCCGCAACAGTTCAACGGTCACAGCCGGATTCGTCAGGTCGACCTCACCAGCGAGTAATGCCGCCTTGACTGCCGGCGGCAAGGCTTCGGCGTCGACCTTGAGGCCCACCGCGAGCGCGGTCGCCGGGGGGACCGTCGCAATGACCTCGTGCATCCGCAACACGTCGGTCCACAACTGTTCGTCACCGAAGGTGTCGTAGCGGAAGATGGCTTGCCCGCGCCGATGGTTTTGGTCACCATCGTCCCGATCGTGCAGTCCGCCGTCGTCGGCAGAACGCCCAGCTGTTTGGCCTGCAGTTATGGCCGGAGCGAACTCTGCGATCAACGCGAGAGCGAACACGATCGAGACTGCACCTATGAGTCGCATGACGATCCTCCTAAACCAAACCAGAATCATTCGTGCTCGTTCGTCCGTGGTTGAAGCGTTCTACGGACAACGTGTCGCAGTGCGACAGATGGGAGAGAGGCAAGTTGGATGCCGCGTCGTGCGGTTTCTTCGAATCCGCGAGAACTGTTTGACTCTGGATGACTTACGCCGTTGCGCACAACGGGATGGAAAGGCTGTTGGTATCGGCGATCCATTCAAAGTGAAAGCACGCAGCTTTCAACCTGGAAAGTGGTGTCGCTCATCGAGCTCTTTGGGTTCTGGGGCCGTCGTCGGAATGGCCGGATACGTAATCACCGTGCCGTGGACCTGCGCGAATGGTGTCAATGTATGAGGTCGCACTCGTGAATCACTCGCGATCTCGAGCGCGTCGATGCCTCGTGCCACTAACGCGTCGGCGATCAGCGAACGATGGCAGCGCCACGGGACGGCCTCCGCGCACATCACCGCGACGCGCTCCACACTGGCGAGCTCCAGGCATCGTTCAAGACTGCGCTTGAAGGCAGCGGATTGCATATGGTCGGCATAGCCGCGAAAACTCTTGTTGCGCCAGCCGATATTCGGCGAGTCACGGTGCGGACGCCTCAAGCCGCCGAGACCCGGCAGGTGCGTGTAATGAATGTGTGCCGCCCGCAGAAGCGCTGGCAACCTGGTAATGTCGAATTGCGGGTTGAAACGCGAGCGCGGCAGCGTGCGTACGTCAACGACTCGCTGCACGCCGTGAGCTTTCAGCAGATGCAGGAAATCGTCGATCGGTCGAGTGGAGTGCCCGATCGTAAAGACGAAGTTCCGACGCATGTCAGCTCGCGGTCCCCGCTGTGGTGCGGCGTTTTTGCGCCAGCGCCTCCAGCAGCTGCTGATGCGACCGCGCGAACGCGGCAATGCCGTCCGATTGCAGCCGCTCGGTAAGAGCAAAGAGATTCACGCCGAGCCTCGCGGCAGCGGCGAGAGTCGCGTCATCCGCCTCGGCAGCCGCATCCAGGCTGTCGACCTCCACAGTTCCGTGATCGCGAAACGCATCGAGCGTCGCCGGTGGCACCGTGGTGATGGTCTCGGGCGCGACCAGGCCCTCAATGTAAAGGACGTCGGAATACGTCGGGTTTTTCGTGCCCGTGCTCGCCCAGAGGACCCGCTGGACTCGCGCGCCGCGCCGGCGTAAATCGATGAACGGTTCTCCGTGGAAGATCGCCATGAAGCGGCGATAGATGCGACGCGCATTGGCAAGGGCGACCCTGCCGCGCAAGCGGTTCGCTTCGGTTGACCCGATGGCATCAAGTAAGGGATCGACGACGGCGTCAAGCCGGCTCACGAAGATTGACGCGACCGACGACACATGGTGCCGGCCCTGGTGTCCATTCAAACCATGGAGGTAGGCTTTCGCCACTGCCTCGTAGTGGTCGAGAGAGAACATCAGCGTAATGTTGACGTTGATCCCCTGAGCGATCAGCACCTCGACGGCGGCAATTCCGGCACTGGTCGCGGGCACCTTGATCATGGCATTGAGACGGGCGACGTCGAACCACAGACGACGCGCTTCGGCGATCGTCGCCTCAGTATCCCCGGCGCAGGCGGGCGAGACTTCGAGACTGACGAAGCCGTCCGCGCCCTGCGTGCGATCGAACACCGGCCGCAACAGATCGGCAGCCATCTGAATGTCTTCAATCATCAGGCGCTCGGCGAGAGCGGCGTTGCTGATGCCAGGCTGGAGACCGATGATGTGGTTGATCGTGTCGTCGTAGTCCGAACTGCCGGTGAGTGCCTTCGCGAAGATGGTCGGATTGCTCGTCACGCCGGTCACGCCGTCACGATCGATCAGGCCTTGGAGCCCGCCGCCGATAATCAGGCCGCGGCTGATGCTGTCGAGCCAAACGGATTGGCCGCATTGGTTGAGCAAAAGGAGTGGGTTCACACACACACTCAGAGCAAGCGCCGTGCCGCAGAAGTGAGCGAAACTCCGGTGATCATGAATCAATCAGGAGGCACGGTCGAGAGTGGCCGGCGAACGCGAGCGAGGGTTTCACTTTGAGATGAAGGTTTCGTTCTGCAATGCACGATCGCGACCGCGAAGTTCGTCCCCTCCCAGCGTTGCACTTCCGGCCAGAAGAATGTCAGTTCGACCTGCTCGCCCACTTCCAGCGATTCGGTATCGAGGTCGGCGACGTATGTACCGAGAGTGGTATCTGCTGTCGCCGTCTGGTGCACGTTCCGCCAGCCGTCGGCGCTCCAATGCACTACCGCTGGCGCGAGCGTTTCAACGCGCAGCAGGCTGCTGTGCGGCAGCGTGCGGATCTGGTCGTTGAAGCGCCAGCTTGCGCGACTGGATGAAACCTTCTCGATGAGATACCGGCGAACCGTCTGCGGCGGTTGATCGAAGACCATGCCGTCTTCCAACGATCGGCACAACTTCAAGTACTCGGCGTGCGCCCACACGAGCGGCATGGCGGACCCTGCGGGGCGTCCGATGAACAACTTTCGCGCTGGAATGTCCGTGCTGTCCCACACCTGTTCAGGGAGTAGCCCGTTCTCGGCAATGGCTTCAAGGACTCTCGCCAGTGTTGCGGCACGTTCCGCGCGTCCGGCAGCGATCTCGTAGTGCGCGCGCTCACCCGTCAGCAGCGGCCACGCCCGGCCAATGCCTGTGCCATCAAACGCACTGCCGTCGGCATGCTCCCCGTATTGATCGCCCTCATAGCGCCGCCACACCGGCCCAAGGGGCGTGTCGATTCTGAGTGTGTTGTCCACGATCTTGAGGGTGTTCAGGATCCGGGGATCATCGGCCGCGCGCAATCCGAAGCGGACCAATGCCAGGGCATCTAACCCGACGACCGGCGGAGGCTGTACCTCCGCACCTTCTGTGGGCGCGACGCGAACGTAATAGCCATCGACTTCATGCTGGTGCGCCAACCACTCTCCGGAAACATACAGCCGCCGCTCGATGCTCGAGTTCCACGCGTCTGCCGTCTCGCGCAGATAGCGCGCGGCTGTCCCATTGCCTGTGCGCTCCGCCATCTCGGCGGCAACCAGCAGCGACGCAATCTCGGCAGCGATCGTAAAGGGCGCGTAGCCAGGGGTCTCTTCCCAACGATCCTGCGGGCTCGCGGGTCCGTGATGCGTGAGAAAGGTTGCCGCCGCGCGCACCATCGGCCAATAGGCATCACGCGCCGTCGTGTCGATCACACCATGGCGAAAGGCGAGGTCGACCAGGAGAATTGGGAGGGCCGTTTCATCCAGTTGCAGCCCTTGCCAGTATGCGGCGCCGTCCAGCCACATGTTCTGCGACCAGTGCCCGTCCGGCTCCTGCGTCACCTGCAGATATCGCAAGATGCGGCGCACGTGTTCATGCGCACCGATCGCGATGAAGCCGCCGGCTGTTTGCACCAGGTCTCGCGGCCAGACAAGGTGATACCCACCGAGATCGTCGTCCTGTTTCGTAAATCCCCAGGGAATCGACAGGCTTGCGATTACGCCGCCTTCAACGCGTTTGGATTCATGTGTGCGCAGCACTGCCGCGCTCGAGGAATACAGTGGTTGCCTTCGTTTCGCAGCGACGCCCCCTTCCAGCTTCGCGTGCCAGCCGCGCCATGCCCTCACGTACTCGGCCAGCGTGCCGTCAAAGTCTTCAAGCAGGCTGATGAGCGCGTGCTGCGCGGCTTCCATCGGGGTGGGACCGAACCCAAGTGCCAGAATGAAAGTGCCGTCACATGCGGCAAGGTCAATCTCGCCGATCAACGCGACATTGCCGTTCTCCGCCCGAGCAAACGTCGTCGTGAGTTGCCCGTGCGCCTTCAGCTGCTGCCAGCCATCGGAGGCGCCAACGAAGCCGGCTGATCGAGCACGCCACGGTGCACTTGACGCGAGTGCCAGCGCATGCGGCCCCCGCGAGGCAAGAAGCATCGGCGTGCCCTTGTAATCTCCAACCCACGCGGTATTACCGTCACCGTGGTTCGCGATATGGGGAGCCAGTAGAACGAAGAGCCGCAGATCCGCGAGCCCGCCGTCCATGGGTACAAAGCGAATCCGTTGCAAGACCACGTCGCGCCAGGGATCGGTCAAGACCTCCTTCTCGATGCGATAGCGGCCATCGACCGAGGTATTGCGAACCTGATATGCGGGGATGCCCGGGCTGATCTGAGACGTTGTCGAGCGTGCGTGACGTTTCTCTTCCGAAAAATATGATTGCCCGTCGGTCACGATGAAGCCGAGATCACGCGTGCAAGCGTGGTCGACGCGCGGATAGTAGACCTCGTTCAGGATGCCGTGGCTTAACGTGAACCAGACACGGCTGTCGCGACTGACAGAGGTGCCGATCCCGCTCTTGGCGCTCGATGTCCATCGCGGTGCGATGCCCGGCCAACCATGGGCAAACGTTTCGACTTCGGGCATCCGCGCTACCTGACACGCAAGACGGCCTTCATCGGCGGATGGTAAGTGCAGATGTAGGCGAACTCGCCCGTGGCTCGGATGCTATGCGTCCACGATTTTCCCGGCGCGATTTCTTTTGAATCGAAACGCCCGGACGCTGACGTCGCCGTGTGAGGGACCAAGTCTCGGTTGATCCACACCACGGTATCGCCGGCGGCGACAGTCAGTCCCTCCGGCTGGTAGCGCATGCCTTCAATGAGAACCGTATGAACTCGCGGGGCGGCGTTCGCCGCCCTGGCCATGCTCGCTGCCTCGGAGAGGAGGAAGGGTGACAGGCAGACGGCCAGGACGGCGAGCGCAGCAGCCTTCGTCATGACCTATCGCGCCTCATTCGTTGACTGCAGACTCTTGGCGTGATCGCGATGCGCGACGAAGGCCGGGCGGACCTTGATCAGCAGCGCCTTCAATTCCGCATTGGTCGCCTCAGGTATCAGCGTCTTGTCGAGCATGTCGATGACCTGCTGGTGATAGAGGACTTCGCGATCGATGTACAGGGAGTCGAAGGCGGGGCCACTGAGCGCCTTCAGGTGAGTGAGGTTCATTTCGCCGGTGGCCTTCAGGCGCTGGCTGGTCGGGGTGTCCTGAGGCGTCACCTTCAGCCGGGTAACGAGCTCGGTCGCCGCCTTATTGACACCGCTGTGATCGGTGATCATCAGCTGCGCAAACGCCTTGACCTTTTCGTTGCTCGCTCGAGACACCGCCAGCTTGCCAGCGTCGATATCGACCTGGTTGGCGGTGACGACAATCGCGGCGATCTCCGCGTCGCTGAGACCCTGGCCCGACGCGGTGAAGGGCAGCAACAGCAACGCGGCGGCAATGATCGAACATTTCATGAACGGCTCCTTGGTGATGATTCGTTAGTGGTCACTCGACAAGATTGGCCCGCCGGCTGTCCTGGTCGTCTCTGACATCGACAAAGTCCCGCTCGTGCGCGCGCACGGTCAGTACCGGGCAGGGCGCGCTCCGGACCACGCGTTCGGCGACGCTTCCCATCAGGAACCTCGACACCGCGTTCCGGCCGTGCGTGCCAACAATGACGAGATCGACTGCATTGGTTGAGGCGTACTCCGTGATGACCTGCGCGACGTTGGAACCGCGCTCCACGCTGGCGACGACCTTCAACGGGTCGTCTTCGTGACTCGAAATCGCCGCATCGAGATCACGCTGCACTGCGGCCTCAATACTTCGTTCGACCTCGGCGTACGCGAACCCAATGTCAGGTCCGTAGAACGCGAGCATGTCTTCGATGACATGAAGGACATGCAGGGTCGCACCGTAAGCGCGCGCGAGATCCCGGCCATAGTTGACGGCCACGCCGGCAGGCTCGCTGAAGTCCGTGGCGACGAGAATCTGTTTGAGCGCGATCATGTTGCCTCCGCTTCCCTCTTCAGCACGTTCCATGCCGCGACGCAATCCGGCAGAAGGTGGTCAGCAGCCAGGACCGTCTTTCAGGTTGAAAGAGCGGCGTTTCAACACGGAACCTTTTGCCCGGCACGGGTCTCAACTAAGGGTGTGGCCTGGTGGCGCGCGGCTTGCGTTGTCGAGGGGACGGAGCCGCTCCCGCGAGCACTCACAATGGAGGCGCTAATGGATGACGTGTTTGTACCGGCACTCAAGACCGCGGACGTGCCCGCGAACGGCATGGTGGCCGTACAGGTGAACGGGTCGCGAATTGCGGTGGCCAACGTGCAAGGCGTGTATTACGCGTTTGACGATGAGTGCACGCACGAACAGTGCTCGCTGGCCGAGGGCGATCTGGCCGGCACGACGGTGACCTGCATGTGTCACGGCGCCGAGTTCGACGTCCGCAGCGGGGCGGTGCTGGCGCCGCCGGCCGTCGTGCCGGTTCGCGTCTATCGCACGCGCGTCGAAGGCGATGCGCTGCACATCGAGATCTAATGGCGAGCTACATCATCATCGGTGCCAGCCTGACAGGAGCCAGCGCCGCGATCGCACTGCGTGAGCACAATGCGGATGCGAATGTGACGTTGATCGGCGCCGAAGACGGTGCGCCGTACGAGCGGCCGGCGCTTTCTAAGGGCTACCTGCGGGGCTCTGTCCCTTTTGAAAAGCTACTGGTACGTCCGACGGAGTTCTATTCGGCCCAGCGCATCGAAACGATGTTCGGATCGAGGGTGACGGGCATCGACTCGAGCCGGCGCATCGTGCTCGTCGACGACGGCAGGCGGCTGCCCTACGATTCGCTCCTGATCGCGACGGGCGCGCAAAATCGTCGGGCGCACCTCCCGGGAATCGACCTTCAGGGTGTCCATAGCCTTCGCGACATCCGCGAGGCCGATCGACTGCGCGCCGAGATAGCGGCGGGCCGCAAGGCGGTCGTGGTCGGCATGGGGTTCATCGGCTGCGAAGTGGCGGCCTCGCTCCGCCACGAAGGCCTCCAAGTCACGACGATCGATCACGGGACAGCACCGTTGGCTCGGATTCTTGGTGAGGCGGTCAGCGCAACCCTGGCGACCCTTCACGGGTCGTATGGTGTGCGGATGGTCTTCAACGACTCGGTTGCCGCCTTCGAAGGTACCGGTCGTGTGGAAGCCGTTACGACGAAGGCAGGTGTGCGGATCCCATGCGACTTTGCTGTCGTCGGTATCGGTGTCGAGCCGGTCGTTGACTTTCTCGATGGCAGCGGCATTCGCGTCGACAACGGCGTGCTGGTCGATGAGTACTGTGCCACTAACATCGCCGGGATCTTTGCGGCAGGTGACGTGGCCAATCACTACCATCCGGTCTTCGGCCGGCACATCCGGGTGGAACACTGGCAGAACGCCATGCGGCAGGGCGCCAACGCAGCGAAGAACATGCTGGAGCAGCGCGTCTCATACGACGAGATTCCCTGGTTCTGGTCGGACCAGTACGACGCAAACATCCAATACGCCGGTTATCACACGTCGTACGACGACCTGATCATTCGCGGCCGGCTCGATGGCAGCAGCTACGCGGCCTTCTACATGAACCGCGGTCTGATCGACGCGGTCGTCGGCTTGAACAACGCCAAAGACGTGCGGCGTACGATCCCACTAATCAAGGCTCGACAGCCGATCGATTCGGATTCACTGCGAGACGAACAGCGCGATCTGCGGTTGCTGCTGAACCAGGGGACCGCTAGAGCATGAGGAGTGATTTCAGTCTGTTGCAGCAAGGATTTCAGGTTGCAAGCGCCGGCGCATCAGCTCGACGACGCGTTCGGCCGCGCGATCAATCGTGCCGGCCGCATGCAGGCCCTTGACGCGTGCGCGAGCAGGCGCCGCCGAATCGAAGTCGATCGTGACCGAACACCGCACGCCCCCTTCCGATTCGTCTTGCAAGACGACTTGGGCGCTACGGACACCGGCATAGCGCGCCAGCACGGCGAACAACCGGTACTCCGCATACACGAGAATTTGTGGCCCGAACGCTGGGCTTGGCGACGATACGTGAACACGCATGACCCGTTGGAGAGCAAAGACGGGGCCAGCAATCGCTATCGATCCAAGTCGTATTCCTTCATTTTCCGCCAGAGCGTGACGGTGCTGATCTTCAGCGCTTCAGCGGCTTCCTTCCGGTTGCCGCGATAACGATCCAGCGCGCGTTCGATCAGTGCGCGCTCCTGGGCCTTCAGGTCAAGACTGTCGTCCGAATGCCTGGCACGCGTCTTCTGCGATACCTCAGGAGGCAGCTCACGCACCTTGATACTCGAGCCGGCTGAGACGATGACCGCGCGTTCAATCGCATGTTCGAGCTCTCGCACATTCCCAGGCCAGCGGTACGTCATCAGGGCGGTCATCGCATCGGGAGAGATCGACGACACGTCCTTTTTCACGCGCGTCGCCGCGCGCTTGACGAATTCATGGGCCAGCGCCGGAATGTCCTCTCGTCGATCGCGTAACGGGGGCACGGTGATCACGAAGGCGCCGAGGCGGAAGTAGAGATCCTCCCGAAAGCTACCCGCCGTCACCGCAGCTCTGAGATCGCGGTTGGTCGCCGCGATCACGCGCGCGTGAACCTTGATATTCCGTTCGGCACCGACCCGTCGAATCTCTCGCTCCTGCAGTGCGCGAAGCAGCTTCGCCTGTACCGTTGGCGCGACTTCGCCGATTTCGTCGAGGAACAATGTCCCGCCGCCCGCGACCTCGAACAACCCTGCCTTGTCGCGCACCGCCCCCGTAAAGGCACCGCGAACATGCCCGAACAGTTCGGATTCGAGCAGTGTTTCGGTGAGCGCCGCACAATTGACCGAGACGAACGGCTGACTTGCTCGCGAGCTCTGCTCGTGTATCAGCCGGACGATAAATTCCTTGCCGGTGCCGCTCTCACCATAGACGAGCACCGTCGTGTCGATTGGCGCCACCTGCGCCGCCAGATCCAACACGCCCTCCATCGCGGCGCTGCGCGCCACAAAATGCTTCGACGCCGCAAACCGTGCGACGCGCTCCCGAAGGAGGTTCAGCTCACGTTCGCGCTTCGCAACCTGGCGTTCGCGTCGCTCCAGCGCCTGCAGCTCCTTGTGCACGGCGCTGCGGACATGCTCGAGCTCTTTTTCCAGCGTTGCACCCTGGTAGTCGGCGCGAAGCGATTCGAGCTCTTCACCCCAGCTGGCGGCGTCGCGGCCAATCAAGGTGCATCGCGCGGCACCTTGTGCGGTGCACTCAGACTCGCGCAGGTAGACCTCACGCCCAAGACAGGCACTGGCATACCCGCTCATGTACCCGGCGAGGGACCAGCACATTGGTGCATCGGCCTGGCCATAGTGGTAGACGTGCTGTTCGGCAACGTACGAATCGTAAAAGGCGAGCTCTTCTTCGAACCGGCCCGACGCAGGGTCGTACTCCACCGAGAGGATCTCCGCGCGCACGATGCCCTCGAGCCTGTGAAGCGTGAGGCCGGCCCGGAGTCCGTCGATCGGATCCGACCATTGCGAGCGTTCGCGGAGGCTGACGGCGTCGTGATAGCCGTCTGCGTACCCGAACCGCAACATGAGCCGTCGAGTGATCTCGGCGCCGACCGTGTCGATGAGCTCCTTGCGCATCAGACCCATCGCCGCGGCGCTCAAGATCACGACGCGCTGTTCGTGTAACCGGATGATTCCCAGGTCGGGTCGGAAATCCAGCACCTGGCCAAGCTCGAACTTCTCGTGTGCGATCGGGTCCGGCTTGGTTGCTCTTTTCACATCGGCCTGCACCCACATTCTAGCGGCAACAGACCGGCCAGACTCAGCTGGTGCCAGTGAGCCAGGAGGCGGCATTCGCAATCCCCCAAACCAGCGCAACCACGGGCACACCGACGATCAAGATCGCGAGAGGCACCGCTGCCACCATGGCGAACGCCTCACCCAGACTGGCGAGGCCAATCCCGCCGACACGAATACGATCGCGAACGATCACCTCCGTGACAGCCGCGGCAATCCCGGTTTTCGGAACCGGGGCCGCTAAGGCCATCCATGGGGAGGCGCCGAGCGTCCAAGGCGCCGGGTCACTCGCGGGGAAGGAACCGGCAATCGTGGCGTCCAGCTCCCGTTCATATTCGGCGCGTGTTAAGGCGAGTTGAGCTTGCATAAATTCCTCATGCTGCTTTTCGCAGCCGCGCTTCTATCCAAAGTTGCCGGACGACTACGTCAGGCGAGAGGCGCCGCCGTCTGACACGTCGGCGGCGCCGCAGGAAGGCGGGCACGAAACGGGAAAGCAAAGCGGAAGTGCATGACTCTCGCCTTGTATAGAGCAACTTCTAGGCCAACCGATCTCGTCGCAAACGGCGAGAAAGGCGTCGCGACGAGCCTTCAGATTGAAACGGTCGATTGCAAGATGAAAGGCGGCGAATCGCCTCGCTGAGCCGGCCGGCCGCCTGTGTCACCGATCGGAACGGCCACGCGGTGGTGCTTTCGACGAACACCTGTTTTCCATTCGTCAGGTGCGCAGTGACCGCGCATCGCGCATCCACGCCATGTCTCGGTCCATTAACGTCGGTCAACCGCAGCCGGACATGACGGATGTGCTCCTGGAAGCGGCGCAATGCGAAAGACAGCCGTCGTTCCGCATACGCACGCAGTTGTGGCGCAATGTCTGGATCCACATCGTCCATGCTGATTTCAATCGCGTGTTCCATGGTGAGGTCTCCTCCTCCATCGAGAGCAAAGACCGGTCCGTTTGCCGGGAACAGCGAGCGGGCGGCGGACCGAAAGTTGCAGCAGAAGCATGCGCTCCGATTTTTCGGTTCCCTGATGACCAACTACCTGAATGCCTCGCATGGCTTAGCCTCATGGCTCCTCACTCGTGATCACAAGCGCATTGCGCTCTTGTATCTCGTCACGATCACCGTGTTCTTTTTCATCGGCGGGCTGATGGCCGTCGGTATCCGGCTGGAGCTGGTCACTCCTGACGGCGATTTCGTGACCGCCGACACCTACAACAAGATGTTCACGCTGCACGGCGTGCTCATGGTGTTCCTCTTCCTGTTGCCGTCGATCCCCGCGGTGCTCGGGAATTTTCTGATTCCACCGATGATCGGGGCGAAGGATCTGGCGTTCCCGCGGATCAACCTCCTGAGCTGGTATCTATTGGTGATTGGCGGCGCGTTCACCGTCTACGCCATGATCACCGGCGGCGTGGATACGGGGTGGACGTTCTACACGCCGTACAGCACCGCCGCGTCGAACACGAGCGTGATTCCGACGGCCCTGGGCATCTTCATTACCGGCTTCTCATCCATCCTGACCGGGCTCAACTTCATCGTCACGATCCATCGCATGCGCGCGCCAGGCATGACGTGGTTTCGTCTGCCGCTGTTCGTGTGGGCGCATTACGCGACCAGCCTCATCCAGGTGCTGGGGACGCCGGTGATCGCCATCACCATCGTGCTGGTGTTCGTCGAGCGGATATTTGGTTTTGGAATCTTCGATCCGACGCGCGGTGGCGACCCGGTGCTGTTCCAGCATCTGTTCTGGTTTTATTCGCATCCCGCCGTCTACATCATGATTCTGCCGGCGATGGGCGTGATGAGCGAGCTGGTGGCCGCATTCTCCAAGAAGATGATCTTTGGCTACAGCTTCGTCGCATTCTCGAGTCTCGCCATCGCCGTGTTTGGTTTTCTGGTGTGGGCGCATCACTTGTTCGTCGCCGGCATCTCGACGTATGCCGCGATGGTGTTTTCGTTTCTCAGCTTTGTGGTGGCGATCCCATCGGCCATCAAGACGTTCAATTGGACTGCCACCCTCTACAAGGGTGCCGTGTCCTTCGAGACGCCGATGCTCTATGCGTTCGGGTTCCTCGGACTGTTCACCATTGGCGGGCTGACCGGCATCTTGCTGGCGACGCTCGGGCTCGACGTGCACGTGCATGACACGTACTTCGTCATTGCGCACTTCCACTACATCATGGTGGGCGGGGCCATCATGGGGTATCTCGGCGGCCTGCATTTCTGGTGGCCGAAGATGACCGGCCGGCTGTATCCCGATTTTCCCTCGAAGGTTTCAGCGATCCTGGTTTTCGTTGGCTTCAATCTCACGTTCTTTCCGCAGTTCATTCTCGGCTACCTGGGAATGCCGCGCCGCTACCACGCCTATCCCGACGAGTTTCAGCCGCTGAACATCCTGTCATCCGCGGGTGCAACGATCCTTGGCCTCGGCTACGTGCTGCCAGTATGTTATTTTCTCTGGTCGCTGAAGTGGGGACGGGTTAGTAGCACCAATCCATGGGGAGCGACGGGCTTGGAATGGGAGATTCCATCGCCGCCTCCGACCGAGAATTTCGCGGAGATACCTCACGTGACCTGGGAACCATATGACTTCTCGCGTCGGCCGTTCTTCACCGACGCGCTGTCAGCCGATCCGCCCGAGAACCGCGAGGAGCTCACACGTGACGTCAGCACTTGATGTACTTGCCGCCGGTCGTCCGTCGCACCACGCCACGGTCGACCAGTGCTGTCAGTACGACCTCGCAGGTCGTCGAATCGAGACCCCATAGAGGTTGCGCCTGCTGGCGCGTCGCGCGCACAGGCGTCAGCGAGGCGGGCTCGAGCTACGGCATTACAAAACGAATCCCTGATCTCAAAATGAAACGGCCACCGCGCCGGCTCAGAGGATCAACGGCGGCGCGGATGTTGCTGTTGCCAGGATCGTGGACCCTGCCCTGGAACGCCTCTGTATTAATACTCTTCGGACGCTGTCCATCGATGCCGTGCAGAAAGCGAAGTCGGGTCATCCCGGGATGCCGCTGGGCGCCGCGACGATGGCGTTCGTGCTGTGGACGCGTCATTTGCGCCACGACCCACAGCAGCCGTTCTGGCCTGACCGAGATCGCTTCGTGCTGTCTGCGGGACACGCCAGCGCCCTGTTGTACAGCCTGCTGTTTCTCACCGGGTATGAGTTGTCCATCGACGACCTTCAGCATTTCCGTCAATGGAAGAGCGCCACGCCAGGCCACCCCGAGCGCGGCCCCGGCATTGAGGCGACGACCGGTCCTCTTGGACAGGGAATTGGGAACGCGGTCGGCATGGCGATCGCCGAGCGGTGGCTCGCTGCGAAAGTCAATCGTGACCACTTCGACGTTGTGAATCACTTCACCTACGTCCTCGCCAGCGACGGCGACATGATGGAAGGCGTCGCGTCTGAGGCGGCGTCACTGGCCGGTACCCTTCGGCTTGGTCGTCTGATTGTTCTGTACGACGCCAACCGTGTCACGCTCTCGGCCACGACGAATCTCACGTTTTCAGAGAATGTTGCCGCACGATTCAGGGCCTATGGTTGGCACGTACAGTCCATCGACGGTCATGACTCGTCGGCGATTGACGACGCGCTGGCCAAGGCCAGAGCGGTCGAGAATCGCCCGTCAATCATCGTGGCACGAACACACCTGGGTTACGGAAGCCCGCACAAGCACGACACCTGGCACGCGCACGGTGAACCTCTCGGCGCTGAAGAAGTGCTCCTGACAAAACGCGCACTAGGGTGGATGGACGATCGGCCGTTCCACGTACCAGAGAATGCATTGCGTGAGTTCCGTTCGGCCGGGCCGAGGGGCACGACTCTTACAGCGGCGTGGCAACGATGTGTTGACGGCTATCGAGTGAGGCACCCGCACTCGGCAGCCGAACTCACACAGTGGCTTGAAGGCGACTTACCAGCCGGATGGGAGGCCTGTCTCCCAGTCTTCACCGCGGCAGATGGACAGGTCGCGACACGCGACGCTGGAGCCGCGGTGATCAACGCGTTGGCTGGCGTGGTCTCAAATCTGATCGGCGGATCAGCCGACCTTGATCCGTCGACTCGCACGATGATGAAAGGCCAGGGTGACTTCGAGGCTCCTTCGACCGCGCCTCTGTCGGACAGTGTATGGCCAACACAGGGTACGAGCGGCGGCGCATGGGGTTACAGCGGCCGAAACATTCATTTCGGTGTTCGCGAGCACGCGATGGCGGCCGCTCTCACGGGAATGGCACTGCATGGCGGGGTGATCCCGTACGGCGCAACCTTCTTGTCATTCTCGGATTACATGCGCCCGAGCATCCGACTGGCCGCATTGAGCAAAGCGCGCGTCATCTACATCTGGACGCACGACAGTATTGCGCTGGGCGAAGATGGGCCGACGCATCAACCCGTCGAACATCTTGCGGGTTTGCGCTCGATACCGAACATGCTCGTCATACGACCGGGTGACGCGAGCGAAACGGTGGAGGCCTGGCGAATCGCGTTACAGCATCGGGATGGGCCTGTCGGACTCGTTTTGACGAGGCAGAAGCTTCCGGTTCTGGATCGAACGGTGGTTGCTCAGGCGTCGGGACTGACAAGGGGAGGATACGTCCTTCTCGACGCCGGCCCATTGCCACTCGAAATAATTCTGATCGCCACGGGATCCGAAGTGTCGCTCGCCCTGAGTGCTCACGAGCAATTGACAAACGCTGGCATCGGTAGCCGCGTGGTGTCGCTTCCCTCCTGGGAACTATTCGATCGCCAATCGCAGGGCTACCGCGACGACGTCCTGCCGCCGGCGGTCCGGGCTCGGGTTGCCATCGAGGCTGCCTCCCCGTTCGGATGGGAGCGTTATGTTGGGAACGACGGCGCGATCATCGGCGTGACTCGCTTTGGCGCATCGGCTCCAGGACCTGTCGTGATGCGCGAGTTTGGTTTCACTCCCGAACACGTCGTCGAGATCGCCAAGCAGGTGCTCACGCGCGTAAGGAGCAGTTCACCGGCAATCGAACGATGAACTCACTGCCGCGGTCCAGGCCCTCGCTTCGAGCTTCGGCCGTTCCACCATGGCCCTCAGCAATTGATTTGACGAGCGCGAGGCCGATGCCGAGTCCCTGCGTATGCAGTGGTCCGACACCAACTTGAACGTACGGGTCGAACACGCGTGACACCACATCAGGGGCAATACCAATTCCCTGGTCGCGCACGCGCACCACAGCCAGTTCTCCTGCCAGTTCGGTCACCACTCGAATCGTCCCGCCGTTCCGCATGTACTTGGCAGCGTTGTTCAGGAGGTTTGAGATCATTTGAACGATTCGGGTGGGATCGGCCTCGATAATCACCGGGACTGGCGCGAGGTCCATCTCCAATCGATGTTGACGACGGTCAATCTCGGTTTGACACGCCTCGACGGCTTGTTCGATCAGCGGTGTCAGTTCAACGGGGGTTTTCCGAAGCCTCAGCTTACCGAATGAAAGCCGTCCGGCGTCCAGTAGATCGTCGATCAGGTTCGACAGATGCAAGGCTTGTCTAACGATCGTTTCCCGGGCCGTGAGCACGGCCGGATCGCTTGGCCCAATCATCCTCAGGAGATGTGCGGACGTGAGGATCGGTGTCAGGGGATTTCTCAACTCATGGCCAAGCCACGCGAGCAGTGTGTCCTTCCGTCGAGCGCCTTCGCGCAGATCGTCCTCGATCCGAATGCGTCCGGTGACATCGGTGCCGGTGCCACACCACCCCACGATTGCCCCTCGATCGTCGCGAACTGAGACCGCTCGAGACAGGAACCATCGGTACGCTCCGTCCGCGCCGCGAATTGGGAACGTGTCCTCCCAGTCCTCGCCGGCAGCAAGCGCGCCTCGCAGGAGCGTCTCCACGCGTTCCGCGTGATCCGGCTGAACGAACTGCAGCCAACCCCATCCTCTCGCCGCCGCCGCAGCACCGGTGTACTCCTCCCATTTACGGTTATGCCAATAGACCGAGCCCGTTAGGTCCGCCATCCAGGCGAGGTGCGGCAGGCTCTCGGCAAACACGTGACAGGGTTCACCCGCAGTCATCACTGAATCGCTCTCCCGCGGTCCTGGCCTGCATCATCGCTTCGTTCCACCAGCTGCCATGCTTGACTGCCTTGGCGACGGCTCCATACGTATCGGTGTCGTGTTCATCTGCGGACGAAGGTGCCGCTTGCCGTGCGCTTCAGCACTCCCCGTTGGATCAGCGTCATCAGCACGAACCCGCACGTCATGCTGTCCAGTCCCCAGAGCCTTTGTGCCTGGGGTGCCGTCACGCTCAGGGCAGGCATCTCCCGGTACTCACCCTCGATCCTCCGGAGCAACTCGTGGAGTGCGGCAGTTGTTTGCGGTTTCGTTTGCCGTGCAGGTTCGCTCGTTGCCGTTGGCATCATCACTCGCCTCCTTCATCGGGAATGACCTCTGCGAGCTCACATGCCGCAGCCAGTCATCACGTGTAGAGGCAAGAGCCAGGCCAGACTACGCCCCCGCAGGTGAGCGATGCAGTGGCCGGATCGTTTCAAGTTGAAAGCCCGCCGCTCCATTTGAAAGATGCCACCACCCGGATCATCGCGAATCCATCAGTGAATTCGCCGGAACGGATGTTGCTCTCTCATGGGCAAGTCCCGGATCTATCAAGGAGGAGCTGAACATGTCCGTTGTGACGGCATTGAGCGTGGTGCTGTTTGTCGGTTTCTTTGCCACTGGCGTGGCCGGATATCTTGGCTGGCGTCAGCGCATGCGTGAAGGAGCACGTTCGTGACTATTGCGCTGATCGCAGTCGGCTTCCTGGCCCTCGTCGTGGCCATCATCGCGGTTCGCGATCTGACGCAGCGCCAACACGCCGTGACGCGCAATTTTCCGGTCGTCGGCCATTTCCGGTACTTCTTCGAGGAAATGGGACAACCGCTGCGGCAGTACTTCTTTGCCGGTGACCTCGAGGAGCGACCATACAACCGCGTCACGCGGTCCTGGGTCTACGCCTCTGCAAAGGGTCAGAACAACATGATCGGGTTCGGCTCCCAGGTTGACCACAACGAACCCGGTCGGATGCACATCGTTCCGTCGATGTACCCGACGCTCAAGTCCGACAACACCAGCGACGATGATCTTCCGCGCCCACGACTGATTGGCGCCAAGCGCGCGCAACCTTACCAGCCGAGGCGATTTGCGAACATCTCCGGTATGAGCTACGGAGCGCTGTCGCCGAACGCGGTGAGGGCCCTTTCGCGAGGCGCGAAGATGGCCGAGTGCTACATGAGTACGGGCGAGGGTTCACTGTCGCCCTATCACGTGGAGGGCGGCGCCGACATCCTGTATCAGATTGGGCCGGCGAAGTTTGGTTGCCGGACACCGAACGGCGAGTTCGACGATGAGAAAGCGGCTGCGATCATCGCGCTGCCGCAAGTGAAGATGGTGGAGATCAAGCTGGCCCAGGGCGCCAAGCCCGGGAAAGGTGGGATGCTTCCAAAAGAGAAGATCACAGAGGAAATCGCCACGATTCGAGGTATTCCCATGGGGGTTGATTGCCAATCCCCGAACCGCTTCGAGGAATTCGACGATGCGCCATCGCTCCTGGACTTTGTCGAACGGGTTCGCCGGCTCACGGGCAAGCCCGTCGGTCTGAAGATGGTTGTCGGCACGCCTTCTGAGGTCGATGAATTGTGCCGTGAAGTCCGCAAGCGGGGTGACGGCCCCGACTTCATCGCCGTGGACGGTAACGAAGGCGGGTCCGGCGCCGCTCCTCTGGCATTAGCCGACTACGTCGGGTTGCCCGTCGCCGACGCGCTCATTGCGGTAGACAACGCTCTCCGTCGCGAGGGGCTACGAAATGACATCGCGCTGATCGCCGCCGGCAAAATTGCGACCGGTGGCGACGTTGCGACGCACCTGGCTCTCGGCGCCGATCTGGTGCATATCGGTCGCGGGTTTCTGTTTTCGATCGGGTGCATCCAGGCGCTCCGTTGCCACACGAATACGTGCCCGACCGGTGTGACGACGCAAAATCAGTGGCTCCAATCTGGCTTGGATCCCACGGACAAAGGCGTTCGCGTTCGCAACTACTCGCTTGCGCTTGAACGCGACCTCCAGATGATTACTCACGCATGCGGACTGACACATCCGAAGCAACTGCATCGCGGGCATGTCGTCATGAACATTTCGCCGGGTGTCAGAAAATCACTCGATGATCTGTTTCCGTACCCAGCGAGTCAATTCAACGCGGCGAGAAGCACATTGAGAAGCGTGCGAGAGGCTTCGGGCTCGCATGGCCACGCATTACAAACTGAAACGCTCGTTTCAAAGTGAAGGCCGGAGCAGCCGGGAATCAGCCAATTCCCGCCTGAAATCTTCGGATCGCAACTTGCTATGTAGACAGGCAGCGCGTACGCCCATCGGCCTCGCGCTCATTTGTCATGGTGCTGTTCTTAATCCCATCGTTCGCCGCCCTCCTTTGTAGAGGCGGTGTCTCACGTGCGCATCGCCGCACCGACACCGCCTGTTCGTCCGACCGTTCGTAGACCGTAGCAGTCGCGCCAACCCGGCGCTCCGAACAGTCTTTCCAATATCAACTCTGGTGTGAACGCCAGAAGCGCGGCACGTACGTGCCGCATCGAGGTGAGCTGAGATGAACCCGTACGCCATTGCCAGTTTGGGAACCGATTCCGCCGATGCGGCGTCGCTGCGAGCGCGCCTGCAGGCGTGGCATGACGCGATGGTGACGCACGAGCGGCGCCTTCGCGCCGATCCGGCCGCTGACCCGTGTGACGACGAGTGCCCTCACGTTGAGGCGACAGCGCTGTGGAGGGAAGCCGCGGCGCTGTTAGGTTCGCGGGCGACCGAACTGACGTTCCTGCGATCGCGCGCGCTTGGCGCCGGGACGTCGCCGAACAGGGAGCGATAGGTCATGACCCTCAGAGAGTCTCTGGGCGGTGATGTGCAGCGGATCCACGAACTGGTCGATGCGCTGCTGGATAGAGAAGACGGCATCCTGGCGTTGTTCGACGGTGGTCGCGTGGTGAGCTTCGCACAAGGATTCGGGGTATCGGCGAGTCAACTCGAGTTCCTCAGCGTCGAGCTCGAACGTGCGCTTCGCAACGTTGTCGGCACACAGCCGACGAGCGGAACAAGAAGGAGGAGAACACATGAAGGGAATCAAGGAGCTGTTCGCAGTGATCGCGTCGACGGGCATGGCCGCAGTCCTGCTGACGATGTTCTTCAACTGGCGCGCAAGGTTGCTTAGCCAGCTCCTTGGCGAAAGCCACAAGCATTGACAACGTTGAAACGTGAAGAGAACCGAATTCCTGAAAGGAGCATTTGTCGTGTCGAAACTTCATCGTGTGCTAGCCGCAGTTGACTTCTCTGAGCCCGCGCGGGCCGCATTCGACTACGCGCTGGCACTCAGCCGCTTGCATGACGCGGAACTGACGGTTGTGCACGCGGTGCCGACCGAATTCCCATTCAAGTGGCACGCCCGCGAACGGCGGGACCTGATCGGAGTGTTGCGCGCGGCCGCCAAAGCGGCCGGCGTTCGTTTCAAGGTCAGCGTTCAGGCTGGCGATCCCGCGGGTGTGATCCTGCTGCACGCCAACGCCCGGCGCGCCGACGTCGTGGTACTGGGAAGCAGCGAACGATCGGGTCTCGACCGATTTCGCTTTGGTTCGGTCGCCGAGGCCGTCGCTCTCGAAGCGACGCAGCCGGTGCTGGTCGTGCCGCGCTCTTCCGAGAAGACGATCGCGTCACCGACGCCCTTCAAGAGCATCCTTGTGGCCGTTGACCTCGGTGAGGGCTCGAGAGCGGCTGTCGAGAGAGCGCTGTCAATCGCAGGCGACGGTACTCGTGTGACCCTGGTCCATGTGGTTCGCGGTGTGCCGCCCGCCGGTGCACAGCGCTACATGTACCACCTGATGGAGCCTGAGTATCAGAGGCAGCTGGCTCGCGATGCCTGGAGAAGAATTCCGGAAATCGTGCCGCCCGGAGCCTCATCGAAGGTCCACGCGCGCGTTGTGCTGGGCGATCCGTCAGCCGAAATCTCGCGTGTCGCACGCGAAGTCGATGCGGATTTGGTCCTGGTGGGCGTCACGCCTCGTAGCGCCCTCGGACGTCTGCTCTTGGGCTCGACGGCGGCACGAGTGATTCGGGCTGCCGAAGTGCCGGTCCTCGCGATGCCTCAGAGGGTGGAGCGAACGACCGCTCCACCATCTGACGAGGATCAATACGCGGTGGCGGCATGAGGCCGGTGCTCATTGAAGATACTGCTCGGTCAGGGCGACCCAATACGCCGCCCCGACCGGCAGAATCGCGTCATTGAAGACGTACTGCGGGTGATGGACCATCGGGGTGTCACCGTTGCCCAGAAGGCAGTACGTCCCCGCCTTTTTCTGCAGCATGAAAGCGAAGTCCTCACTGCCCAAATAACTTGGTCCCGGGTACATCACTGCGTCGTCGCCAAACGCCTCGCGCGCGATCGATGCCGCCTTGGCGGTTTCACCAGCGTCATTGACCAGCACGGCCCCAGGAACGCCTTCGCGAATCTCGTGACTGCAACCAAAGCTCTCCGCTTGCGCCTTGGTGATCGACCGCACCTTACCGAGTACCAACTTGCGATCTTCAGGAGTGGTCGTGCGAATCGACAACCGCAGGATCGCCGATTGGGCAATGACGTTTCCGGCATTGCCTGAGAGAAAGGCACCCACCGTGACTACGGCACTGTTGTGCGGTGACATGTTACGGGACACGATGGTCTGCAATGCCATGACGAGCGCCGACCCCGCGACGACGGGGTCGATGCTGAGCTCGGGCATCGATCCATGGCTGCCTTTGCCCGTCAGTTCAATTTCCCAGTTGTCCACCGCGGCCATCATCGCGCCGTCGCGGAAATGCAGTTTGCCAAGCTCGAGTCCGGGCATGTTATGCATGCCGAACACCGCGTCGACTGGCCAACGCTCGAAGAGTCCGTCTTCGATCATGGCGGGGCCCCCCGCCATGATCTCCTCGGCCGGCTGAAAGATCAGCCGGACGGTGCCGTCGAAATTGCGTGTTCGAGCCAGATGCTCTCCCGCGGCGAGCAGCATGGTTGAATGCCCGTCGTGACCGCACAGATGCGCGACGCCCGCAACTTCGCTCTTGTAAGGAAGATTGTTGTCCTCCTGGATCGGCAGGGCATCGGTATCGGCGCGAAGTCCAATCGATTTTGTTCCGCTGCCGGCGGTCAAAGACGCGACGACGCCATGTTTGCCGACGCCTTCTGCGACCTCATAGCCCCACGACTTGACGAGATCGGCGATGAATCGCGCCGTGTGCTCCTCCTCTAAGGACAACTCGGGATGCTTGTGGAGGTGGTGGCGCCACCCCTTGAGCTGCTCCAGCCGATTCTCGAATTCCTTCACGAGCGCTTTCATGTCACACCTCGCGTGTCCGGCCTTTGGGTACCGTGAGCATGATCGACACGATCGCCGCGACGACCATTAGCAGGTTAAACGCCAACGCCACGAATGCCGCCTGCCGGACGGCGACATTGTCCTGCCGACCGGCGAAAGCAATCACCCCATCGAACCAGCGCGTCGTTCCGGTATCAGCACTAAGTGCGGTAAAGATGGCTGCAGAGATGGCGACGCCAAAGGATGCGCCAAGCGACGAGGCCATCTTGTAGATCCCGGATCCGGATCCCGCCTGATCATCTGGAAGGTTGGAAAGAGCGGCGTCTGTTGACGGCGTCGCATAAAACGCCAGGCCCAGTCCGAATAGCGTGTAGGACACCACGGCAAGAACTTTGTACTGGCCAAGCAGGAGATTGGTCGGCATCAACACGGCGATTGAAAGGCCGACGATGAGGCTGCCCCAGATCATCGGTTTGCGCGCGCCAAATCGCTGAAGAAGTTTTTCTCCGACACGGATGAAGGCGACGATCGCGATCGCGTATCCCAGTGTCAGCATGCCGGCTGCCTGAGCTGACAGGCCGCCGCCAAGCTGCACGAGCATCATCGACACCAAGAGCATCCCGGCAACGCCGTTCAGGAGGAAATTCGAGATCGTCGCGCCGGTGTATGTGGCGTTCTTGAAGAGGGCAAAGTTGACGAACGGATTCCGTGCTGCGCCTTCAGCCCTGATGAACATCACGCCAACGACGATGGCGGTTGCGGTCAGACTCAGTGTGATTGCGCTGGTCCAACCAAATTCGCTTCCCTGTGTTGCCAGCACCTGCAGCGCCACCATCGTGACCATGAAGGTCAGGACGCCGGCGGTGTCAAAGCGGTAGTCGTCTTCGGTGGCTGCCTTGCTCTCGGGCGTTCCTTTCACCATCAGCAGTCCGGCGAGCGCAACTGCCGCTGAAGCGAAAAAGATCCAACGCCAACCGACATTCTGGGTCATCAGGCCGCCAAACAACGCGGCGAATCCAGAACCACCCCACGATCCCATCGACCACAGGCTCACTGCTCGCTGACGCCCGGCACCTTCCCAGTAGGTCTTAATCAGCGCGAGGCTCGCGGGCATGATGAAAGCGCCGGACAATCCCTGACTGATGCGGCCGAGCATCAGGAACGGTACTGCCAGCGCCCCGGAGGGCGCAGCGCCAACCAGCAAAGAACCGGCGATGCTCAACACAAATCCCCAAGTCAGAATCTTCACGCGTCCGACTCGATCAGCGAGTCCACCAACGACGACGATGAAGATGCCCGAGAACAATGCGGTGATGGACACGGCGATGTTCATCAGGTTCGTCGAGATACCGAGGTCGGCGGCCATGGCCGGCGCAATGTTGAGGGTGGTCTGCGCAAAGAGCCAGAAGGCCAACACACCGAGGATGATTCCAAACAGAAGCGTGTCGTTGCCGCGATACCGGTCCGATGTGTGCGTCATCGTCACTAGTCTCCAGCCACGTCTTTGGGCTCGCTCTTCCAACGTTCACGCTTTGTTGATTCACGAAAGACCGGCAACGACAGGCCGTACCTGATTGCCAGCCCTCGAGCAGTGAAAGTCACGATGAAGCCGGCGATCATTCCGGCCAGACGGTCGATGCCCAATGCGTTTGCGCCAACGTACGTGCACGCGCCGAGCACGGAAGCCGTGATGTAGATCTCGTGGCTCAGGAGCACGGACGGAACATGGCCGAGGGTGTCGCGAATGATTCCGCCAACCGTGCCGGTTACTGCGCCCATGGCAATCGCGACCAGTGCAGGAGCTCCGACGTCCATCGCCTTCACGGTGCCGGCGATGCTGACGAGTGCCAAACCGAAGGCATCGAACCACAGGTGCGTCTTGTAGCGGGATTCCACCAGCGGAGCGATGAAGTGCATCACCACGGCGGTGGCAAGACAGGCAGAGACGTGAGCGGGATTCTGGACCCAAAATACCGGGACGTTCAGAATCAAGTCACGGACCGTCCCTCCACCAACGCCGGTGATGACCGCGAACCACATGAATCCCATCACGTCCATGTTCTTTCGTGATGCGACGAGCGATCCGGAGACGGCGAACACAACCGCAGCAACGATGTCGAAGAAATGAACCAGGCGGAACAGGTTTTCAGCGTCGATCAGTTGGGTCTGCATTTCGATGCGCGCGACCGTGAGACCGTATCACACCAGGCTTCCGCCGTATGCCATGCGGCGGAGTTATGCTGGACCGGAGCATTCACATGAACACCCTTGACCCGATCACGCGTGAGGCGGTTGTCACGGTTCGCGGCGGACCATCGGGACTCGTCCAGACCGTGGAAGCGCGGTCGCATCGGCTCACTGCCGACGAGCCAACGGACTTTGGCGGCGCGGATAGCGGGCCGACACCCTACGAATTATTGGTGGCCGCCTTAGGCACGTGAGCGTCGATGACGGTCGCGCTGTATGCGCGACGCAAGGGCTGGTCCCTCGATGCAGTGAGAGTTCACTTGCGCTACTTCAGGATCCACGCGGTTGATTGCGCTGAATGCGATACCAAGGAAGGTTACATCGACCGCATCGAGTGGCGTTTTGACTTTACCGGAGCGCTCTCAGACGATCAGCGCGCACGATTACTTGAAATCGCGCATCGATGCCCGGTGCATCGCACGCTCGTCTCGAAAATCGAAATTCTCCTGACGTGATTGATCGCAGTCGGCGTGTGTTGGTCGGCCGGCCGGACTTCACCGCACGATGAGAACCGGGACGGGGCTTCGATTGAGCGCGCCTTCGGCGACGCTGCCAAGAAGCAGTTGGCGGAGCCCGCGACTACCTCGCGCGCCCACGACCAGCAATTGCGCGCGCGAGCTGGCGACCGTGCCGAGCAAATCGTTCAATGGCTCTCCGGTCGTGAGAAGGGTCCGCGTTCGCCAACCGGCGCGCTGCAACTGCCTTGCCGCACGATTGAGTTCTTTGTGAGCGGCCTTCGCCCGGGTGGCGTTAATTCGCTTCACCTCGCGAGAAACCGCGCCCACTCGAACCAGGCCGTGCGAGGGCACCGACATCGCCTGGACAGCGCTGAGGAGAATGACTCGACCGTCTGCGGGCGGCTCCAGCTTCTCGAGAATCGTCAGCGCGTGCTTCGCCATGTTCAGCCCGAGGACAATTCGACGGACCCGAAGCGCACGTCGAGCGACGAGCACTGAGCATTTTGCTCCGCGAACAACTCCCCGCGAGACGCTCCCCATCAACGAACGACGAACCGGACCATGACCGCGCCAGCCAATCACGATCACATCTGCGGCGAAGCGCTCCGCCTCCGCGAGAATGGCTGCTACCGGTGCTCGATCGACGACCGAGACGTTCACATCGGGCCAGCGCCGTGAGAGTGTGCGGCGCGCGCTTTGCGCGGCAGCGTCGGCGCTGCGATCGAGCGCCGATAGCAATATCGAGCGCCGGTATTCGCCTGTGGTGCGTCGCGCCGAGACGATCCGTACGCTCGTTCCCGTTGGCCATGGAAATTTCGTCACGATATTGACGGCGGCCCTCGCGTGAGGGGACCCATCAGTGGCAACGAGTACACGGAGAGCTTTTCCCTTGGGCATAGTCTGAAGACTACAGCATTAGCCTACGGCGATGTCTCGAGTCCTGCGAAACCTTTCGCTCGAGGCGTTCGCGTCACTTCGTCCGGGGAAAGGCATCCTCGAGGATGTCGACAACAAGACTCACATGCGCGTCTACCAGTAGTCACGTCGCACCAACAGACCGGTACTCCAGCTCCTCCGGCAGCCTTGGTAGCGCGCCGGCGACGCACGGCGGAAGAGGGATGGCGGAGCTGGTTGCTTGATTGAATCGGGGAACGGCGCGATCTTTCCCGGAACCGATGGTCGGACCCGTGCACCCCTGGGCGCGAAGAGCCGACGCGATTCGTGTTCGTATTGCTGCCGCAATCTCCGCTCCGAACAGATCACCAACCCTCGCGCTGGCCCGCGCCTCCCGTAGGGCGTTCACCATCTCGGCATCGGTAGCACCCGCACCCAATTTCCGTGCAGAGATCCCACAGAGGTTTCAGATTGATCGCGTCTCTTTCATTTTGAAGTGATGCGCCGTCGCGCGACGCGCGCGCGCGTGAGCCCCAGGAACGATAAGCCGTCACGATGCTGATAGATCCAGCGAATTCCATCGTTGCTGGGAGGACGGCCCGCCTGTTGCCTCTACCTGCGGTGACTGGCCGTCGCGGACGAGCAGCAACGGCATTCCACACCGGAAGGACACGCATGACCAACGTCGCAATCAACGGATTAGGCCGGATTGGGCGAGCCACTCTCAAGATCGTGATGGACACGCCGGACCTGAACCTGGTCGCGGCGAACGACATCGGCGCGTCTGACAGTGTCGAGTACCTCCTGAAATACGACACCGTCTACGGTCGGTATGAGCAGCCGGTCGAAGCGACGCACGATGGCGATTTGACGATTGGCGCCCACCGGCTGCGGCTGTTGTGCGAAGCGGATCCATCGCGGCTGCCGTGGCGATCGATGAAAGTGGATATCGTGTTCGAGTGTACCGGAGCGTTTACCAGGCGGGAGGATCTCGACGCTCATATCCAAGCCGGAGCCGGATACGTCATCCTCTCGGCACCATCAAAAGGTGATGGAGTGGAAACGGTCGTTCACGGTGTAAATACGCCGCAGGGGAACACCGCCATCATTTCGTGCGCGAGCTGTACCACCAATTGCATTACTCCTGTCATGGAGATTCTCGGCCGTCGTCTCGGCGTAAAAAAGGCGGTCATGACCACGATTCACGCCTACACTGCGAGCCAGGCCCTCGTCGACACCGGACATCAACGGCCCAGAAGAGGTCGAGCCGGTGGCGCGAACCTCGTGCCCACCTCCACGGGCGCGGCGGCGGCGACAGCCAAGGCGTTGCCTGAGTATCGCGGGAGGTTCGATGGTGTCGCGGTTCGTGCGCCGGTTCCGGTCGGGTCGCTTGCCGATATCGTTTGTCTCGCCGCCAGAGCGACCACGGTGGACGAGGTGAATCGGCTGTTCATGGACGAAGCCGCAAGTGAACGTTATCGCGGCATCGTCGGCGTGACCGCGGATCCGATCGTGTCGTCCGACATCATCAAGGATCCCCGCGCCTCGGTGGTGGATCTCGGCATGACGCAAGTCGTCGATGGCGATCTGCTCAAGGTGATGAGCTGGTACGACAACGAGTGGGGGTATTCAAGCCAATTGGTCCGCGAGGCCCTGCGGATCGCCCAAACGATGGATCGTCAGAGCGCAGTGAGCGAACCATGATTGACGCCCGTCGATCTGGTGGCCGGCGGGTCATGCCGTATGTGCTCGAACAGTTGCTCACGGATCCGCAAGAACCGACTGCAGCGAATTGATGAACGACGAACGAGGATCGAACATGGAACCACGAATCGACTTGGCGAAGACGGCCCCTGCCGCCGGCGCGGCCATGATGGGGCTCGAACGGTACGTGCACCAGAGCGGGCTTGAACGAGGGCTCCTCGAACTGGTCAGGCTGCGCGCGTCGATCATCAACGGCTGCGCGTATTGTGTGGACATGCACACAAAGATCGCGCGCTCGCTGGGTGAAACCGAGCAGCGGTTGTTCGCCGTCAGCGTGTGGACGGAAACACCGTTCTATTCCGAGCGTGAGCGCGCCGCACTGGCGTGGACCGAGGCCGTCACGCTCGTCAGCGTCGATCAGGTTCCGGACGACGTCTACGATCTCGCCCGGCAGCAGTTCACGGAGAAGGAGTTGGTCGATCTCACCTTCGCGATTGTCGCGATCAACGGATGGAACCGTCTCTCGATCGCATTCAGGACCGTGCCCGGCAGCTTTCAGCTCCGGAATCGACACGCGGTTGGGGACGAAGCACGAGCCGCGGACGTCGAGCCGGCACGCTGAGCCGTGACGTCATCGGAACAGATTCGGCATCAGCGCCACTGAATCCCAGGACGCCGGCCTTCGACAGGCCATCGAGGAGAAGATGGAAATACAGCATGCCCGCATAGGGATGCCACTTCTTGACGGCCTTGCTGACAGCGTCGTAATTCAGCGGGCCCGATCGACCGAGCCACCGGGCCAGGTTTTTCTGCGCGCCGACATCGTCGCCGGGAAACACATGCAGACGGCCAAGACCTCGCAACAAGACGTACTCGGCCGTCCATCGTCCGACGCCGCGCAGCTCACCCAGTTGCGCGAGCGCCTTTTCGTCGCCCTCGAGGGCCAGACGTTCGACGCTTATTTCGCCTCGCTCGACTCGACGAGCCAGCGTCAGTAACGCCTCGACCTTCTGTCGGCTGAATCCGATCGTGTGGTACCTGGAGGCCGCGATCCGTGCGACGTCGCGAGGTGCAGGGAACGCGTACTGGGCGCGCTCGCCGATACCGCGTCTGACGTCGCACACGGCGGCCAACCGATTGAGGAGCTCGAGACCGACGACCAGCGACAATTGCTGGCAGGCGAAGCCGTTGACGAGCGCCTCGAACACCGTCGGGAATCGCGGTGGCTTCACGCCCCTGAACCGATCGGCGATCGAGCGAAGCCGCTGATCTCCTTCGGCCATTCGATACCATTCGCGCAGATCGATCCGCAATCCCAGCAATTTGTCGATGGCCGACACAACGACCTGTCGCTCAGTGGGCGAGCGCAGCGAAGGCGCCGCCGTCACGATGAGACGCGGTCGGGTCAACGGGCCTTCCTGACGTACCGCGATTTCGGTTGGCCGTCCCTTGACCACGAGAACCCGCCGGTACGTGACGCCGTCCCACCGGTCGATTGTGTTGCGAGCCCGCCGGCGCAACGCCCATACCGTGAGATCGAGACGAAATGGCGGAATTGGCCGGACGATCAACGCCCACGCCTTTTTGCCTGGAGATACTCCTTCAGCGCGACAGCGTTGTTGTGCTCCTGGTCATGCGAGCTGTACACGAGCGTGACGGCGTGGCCTCTTGCTGCCGAGCGGATCGGGCGCCACGACTCCGGACGCGAGTCGAGCTCTCGAAAGTATCGCGTCCGAAATCGCGACCACTTCGCCGGGTCATGGCCGAACCACTGTCGGAGCTCACTGGTTGGCGCCACGTCCTTCAGCCAGGCATCGAGCCGCAGCTTCCTTTTCGAAAGCCCGCGCGGCCACAACCGCTCGACCAGAAAGCGCTGCCCGTCGTCCTTCGAGACGGGCTCGTATGCGCGTTTCAGTTTGACCATCGACACCTCCCTGGCATTGCCCGCCGCGGCGTCACGCCGACCGACGCTTGCCAGGAACCAACGCAATCGACGATCCAACAATGGCTTTCAGAACCCGGCCCGACTTGCGGCGTTCTCTGCAGCCGTCGTTTCATTCTGAAAGTCGGCAGAACATTGTGAAACCGACGCGGCAGCTTGACCGTCGGTTCCAGTGACGATCGGCCCCACTCGACCTGGTGGAACGCGGCTTGCTCTAACGAAACACGTGTCAGCCGGAATTCCTCGGACCTTCAGCGAACGCGGGTCGTGATGTATTTGTCACGAATGTTCCGCGGCCTGTTGTCGCAAGCTGGATGGGGTCCTGAGCCGCTGCTCGACGGTCGCGAAATCCATCAAGTCGTCGGTGAGCCGGCGCGGCTCGGCGCGGCATTGCCACGACCGGGTGAAATCCGGGTCGTGTCGTGGAATATCGCCAGGGGGACGCAGTTTGACGAAGTCCTCAGCGTGCTCGCCGGGCTGGATGCTGATCTCTACGCGCTGCAAGAGGTCGACTGGGCATGTCGGCGGAGCGGTGATCGGAACGTTGCGCGCGATCTCGCTGAGGCCCTGCAAATGAATTGGGTGTTCGCGGGCGAGTTCCAGGAGATCGGCGAGGGGCGTGACGGGCGTCCGGCGCTGACCGGGCAATCGATCTTGAGCCGCCATCCGATCAGCGAGGCCTCAGTCCTTGGTTTCAAGAGCCAGGCCCACATGCGCTGGAGACTCGATCCGTTTCAGCCGCGCCGCGGCGGCCGCATCGTCCTCTGCGCGAGATCGTGCGGAGTGGTGCTCTATAACGCCCACATTGAAAGCGCCCGAAACGATCGATTTCGTGCGCTTCAGGTCAACGAGATGCTGGCCGACTACGTGCGCACGCACGGTTCGGCGGCGCCGGTAATCCTCGCCGGTGACCTCAATACCGGGCCCGCGGTACGATCGCCGGTCGTGCAATCGATTGTGAGCGAGGGGTTCGCCGACGCATTGGGACACGCCAGCGACTCGCGCAAGACGGCGGTGCGCCACCGGCACCCACTCGACTGGATTTTCGTGAAGCACCTCGGCGCCCGCGACGGCGTGGTGTCCCACCATGGCGAAGCCTCCGATCACTATCCGCTGCAGGCGACCATCAGGGTCCCTCCGCTCGATGCGTTGGCGCCATAGCGCGTATTGACGTCGCACGCATCAGCGGTCGGCGAGCGGTTTCGCCGCGTGCACAGTGTTCTTGCGGGCGTGGTGTTCGCGTTGCCACAGGAGCAGCAGGCCCACGCCTCCCCAAGCGGTGGCGCGCACACGCCGCATGATCGCGAGACCCATTCCATAGCTGGCACCGAGACCGAACGCACCCGCGACGAGCGCGGTGCCGCCTTCAGCGATGCCGAGCCGTCCTGGAACAATTCCTCCAATGGTGTTCACGGCTTTCGTCAGACCTTCGAAGATCACGACCGTCCGCAGCGTTGGCTCCGCGCCGAGGGCCGACAGCATGATGTACGCTTCGCACATCAGCAGCGCGTGCTGGCCAACCTCGATCGCCAGCATGGCGACGAGCGCCGCAGGCCGTTCCCTGAAGAGATCGTGCGCCAGCGCAGCAATCACTCCTGGCGGATTGACCGAAGCCTCGACGACGTTCTGGTAGCGGGATCGCCTCCACCACCAGCCGGCGCCAAGACCAACGCCAACCGCGCCGGCCGTCAGCAGCCATCGGCTCTCCCGTTCAGGCAAGACGAGCACGGCTCCGACACAGATCACGATCGCGGCGGTGACGTTGTAGAGCAATCGCTCGGCCGCGCCGGCGGTCACGCCCACCGCGACCGGCACGAGGTCCCGAACGAGATACGCCTTCAGAGGTTCGCCGGTGAGTGGGCCGGCCCACGTGAGGTATCCGAGCGCGTCGCCGCTAATCGTCGCCGCGATCGACGCGCGCCAGCCAGGGCGTACTCCCGGCTTCAATGCGAGGCGCCAGGCAGCGGCCTGCAGCGGGTATTTGAAAAAGGTGAGGCCGAGCACGAGCGGCAGAATCGGGCCGAGCGTCGCCAGCGTCTCGACAATCCGATCGACGCCGATGTCGGCGACCGCGTAGCCGAGCAGAGCCAGGCCGAAGATCGCGGCCACCGGCGTCAGCCATCGGCCGAGCCGCTGGCGCGCTGGCCGCGAGATCGGCCAGCGTTTCATCCGATGCCTGCCGTGGTGTTGAGCGCGGCAATCGCAGGGGCGATGACCCGTTGCGCACGCTCCAAATCCGCGGCGTGGTCAATCTCGATCCACGGATGCCCATCAGTCGCAATCGCATGCAGTGGCCAGGTGCGAGCCACGTCCCGGAACGCGAACGGCGCCCAATCGTTGGCATGACCTGCCTTGACGAGACGGATCAGGCTCTCCTGCAGAAGACGCGCGCCCTCCACGCCGAACTTGACCATGCCGACATTCTCGCCATCGCAATGTTCGGCCGGCAGTCTCTTGCCGAAATCCACCACGAGGCCGTTCCGGATGATGACCCGCATCTCTTCGACACCGCAGACCTGGCTGCGATCGACCAGCACGGCGTCCGCGGCGCTGGCGTGGCACAGTCGCTCGAACAGCAACGGTGCGGCGAGCACATCAGAGTTGATGACGACGGCGCCGTCGCGCAGTTCCTGGATCGCCAGCCACAATGAATACAGGCTGTTGGTGTCGCGATACCACCTGTTCTCGATGTAGCGCACGCGGCTGCCGACCACGCGGCGAACGAGCTCGGCCTGATAACCGATCACGGCGACCACATCGGATACGCCGCATTCCGCCAGCGACTCGATCTGCCTGTCGATCAGCGTCCGGCCGTCGATCTCGATGAGACATTTCGGCCGATCGTCGGTGTGCGGCCTCAGCCGGCTGCCGCGGCCGGCGGCCAGGATGATGGCGCGCGCGGCGCTGGTCATGCTCGCGCCCCTGGCGCAGCGACCTTCACCCGGCGGACGACAAAAGGCTCGACACCGATGATGACCACCGACGCGACGACGGCGCCGAACGCCCATAAATAGATCAAGATCGACAACCGATTCACGACGGCGAAGGCGACAACGAGATGGGCAATGGTGCTGCGCTTGATCCACTGACGGCCCCAGCGCGCAAAGCGATGAAACCTTGTCGAGCTACGCAGAGCCGCGGCAGAGGCGTCGTCGAACTGCCCCGGGTCCTTACCTGCGACCCGTTGCCGGAGGTACCCGGCGACCGCCACCACGATGACGCTGCCGGCGAGCGCAACCACGGCCGTCACGAGCGCCACGCCGTCGGGACCCCGTCGCTGACTGGCGATCACCAGCGCCCCAAGCAGCAGAAAATACGTCGTGTAATCGACGACGGTCTCGAACCACGCCCCGAACGCAGAATCGCGAAAACTGAGTCGCGCGACTTCCCCATCACTGCAATCGAGAATCATGCTCGCGTAGTACAGCAGCGCGCCGGCCAGCGACGCCGCGTAGACGTCGACGCTGACGGCCGCGGCCGCACCGATCGCCAGCACCAGGCCCATCAGCGTCACCTGATTGGGCCTGATGCCGTGGCGGACGAGCACGCGGCTCAGAGGGACGGAGAACTTTCTGATCTTCTTGGTGAAGAAGCTCTCGCGTCCATTCTGGTGGCGGATGTAGGCCGTCTCAATTTCCGCGAGATCGCTGTCGGGCAAGACGCGCCGGCAGAAAAACGGCGCGAGCGACACTTCGCGCCGCGGTTCGATATGCGCGAGTCGTCGCATCAGGTCGTCAGCACCGTTGGCGCCCACCAGGGCCCCGGCAGCGCTCGAGGACACCATGGCCAGGTCGGGATCGCCGGTGCTGCCGCCGGCGACGAGCACGCCTCGGACATCCGCCGTTCTCGATCGATCGAGCAACATCGCGAGTGCGCGTGGCTCGACGAGCACGCCGTTTCGAATCAACAGCACACCATCAGTGAGATCGAGCCTCTTGAACGCCGTCCAATCAGCAAAGCTGACCTTCGCGCCGCGCGCCCGTAACCGTGCGGCCGTCGATCCGACGGGCGCCTCGGTTCCAACGACGACGCTGCGCGGGACGCCGGCTCGCTGCGCGGCAAGCACCGCGCGCTCGACCAGCGACAGGCCACCAACAATCGGAGTGAGCCCGGCGCCTGTGCCCGTGTTCGTAGCGCCCGTGTTTCCAAGAATCAATGCCACCACGTTCGATTTCTCCTATCGGTGCACGACGCCATTACCGGCTTGCTCATCGAGCAGCAACTCGGCTTCGAACCACCATTTGGGGCGAAAGACAATTCGTAAGGGTACGGCGGCCAATGCGCCCGACGTGCCGTACTCGAGGCGAAACGACGTCTGTTTGCCGGTTACCGTATTCGTCGTCTCCAGTTCGGCGCGAATCACATTTGAGTACACGCGATGCGCAATGGTGCGCTGGCTCTCGAAGTCGCAATCGCGGAGCCGCAGGGTGTAAAAGTTGTTGTTGTAGATGTAAGGCACCGGCGGCGGCGGCGAATGCAAGCCCGCCCGACACTGATCGAGTGTGCCGGCGATCAACTCGTCGACGGCGAACAGAAATCCCGGCCGGGTGCCTGGCCGCAATGTCACGGATCGAGGCGCGTCCGCATCGGTGGTGAGGGTGCCGAGCAGCGTGTCGAGATCGCGATAGGTCAGCGCCTTCGGGCTCAGTAGATGAAAGACACCTCCAGACGCCGACCCATCGCGGATCGTCGTCCGAATGCCCCGATAGGCGTGGCTGTCATCTTGACCCTCGACGGCGATTCGCGACTGAGCGTCGTCGACCGATTCTTCATCCGACTTCGACATGATGCCCAGCAGATCCGCGTTGGGCCCACGCACCTCTTCGACGATGAACCCCCAGCGATTGATGTGACGCGGCGCACGCGCGGGATCGGAACCCACCAGGAATTCGAGCACACGGTGACCGTCGGCGCCGGCACGCCAGGTGATTCGACCGCTGCCGACATTGTCACGGTGAATCCAGAACACCAGCATCCGTACACCAGCCTTGAGCGTGTACGAGCGCTCGGCCACGATGGGAACCCGGCGGTCCAGCGCTTCGCGGGAAAAATTGGTTCGCTGGCTTTCCGCGCCCGCGACGACCGCCGCCGCCGCGCAGCACATGCCAAGTGACAGCGCGACTATCGGCAGTGAGGAAGTGACGCCGCGAGCCCGGAATGCCATAACGGTTACAGAGGCAAGGACGCAGCCAGATCAATCGATTCGCGGGTCAGCTCCTGTTTCGCGGTTCTGCGGGCGTTTTCGTTTGGAAGCCGGCGGCTGGACAGAAGTTCGAGTAACGCTCGACATTCAAAATGAAAGGGCGGCGTTCAATCTTGAATGAAGCGCACATCAGAAGCCGACTGCGGCCTCCGGATCAGGATTTGAAGATCGCCACCCACTGGAGGTAGCGCTGCGCCACACGGGACACGGCCTCTTCTCTGGTGGCACGGCCCGCCTGATATTCGGCCACTGCATCCCAGAAGGTCGTGCGGCCGACCGCGAACCCGATGAATCCCGGCACGGTCGCAGCCGTCTCGAGCCACGCCGCCACCTTTCTCTGATCGGCACCGCGGCCCAGAACGATGCACCCAACCTCGTCACGGCCGCCGCGCCGCGCGGTCTCAACGACGCGCTCGCAATCCTCGCGGCGATCGAGGCCTTCGATCTTCCAGACATCCGGCTCGACTCCGGCATCCTGTAATGCGCGGATCGCCTGGAGGGTCAATGCGGGACGCACGTTCAGGTCGAAGGTCTGCTGGTCTGCCTGGACGCGGTCGAGTTGCGACGTCGTGGCCGGCACGAGGAGTTCGAACATGAACAGCTGATCCGCGGACTTGCAGTAGTCGGACAGCTGTTTGAGTCTCGCCGTCTGACGTCGATTGAGTGCCGCATCGCCTTCCGGGTTGTAGCGCACGAGCACCTTCGCGAACGTCGGACCGAAGGCTTCGATCTGCCCGGCGAACGCGGCGCCGCACTCGAACGCGAACTCGCTCGACCCGCTCCTCTCAGTCGACAGCGCCGTGACGTAGCCGCGCGTGACTGCATCGCGGAGGATGTCGGCGCCGAATTCCGCGTCAACCAGGATGGCGGCAGAGGCGATCGGGACGTCGTGGCCAAGCGCCTGGCGGAATCCGTCGTAGATCACCCGCTTACTCTCGGCGACCGCTTCGTGTTGATCGAGGGTCAGCGGTGGATTGAACTTGAACATGCCCGTGACGTAGGAATGACGATGATCGAACGGCAGCAGATAGAGCGGCCGGTTGTAGCCGCGGTTCATGGCGCTGGCCTCTGCAGCACAACAACGCCCTCGCCGCCGCCGACGACGATCCGCGATGGCATCCCCAGGAACAGGCCGTGCTCGACAACGCCGACCGTTCGATCGAGTTGCAGTTGCAGCTGTTCCGGATCGTCGATCGCTCCAAACGCGCAGTCGACGATGTAGTGGCCGCCATCAGTCATGAAGGGCCGTCCTTCACGCGTTCTTCGTCGCACCCGGCTCGCGCCGAGATTCCGCAGCTTCCTCGCGGTCTCGTGCCACGCGAACGGCACCACTTCCACCGCCACAGGACTATGGACGCCGAGACGGTTAACCAGCTTGGTCTCATCGACGACGATGATGAGTTGTTCACTGACGCTGGCAATTATTTTCTCGCGCAGGAGCGCGCCACCGCGGCCCTTCAACAGATTGAGACTGCCGATCTCAACCTCGTCTGCCCCGTCGACGGTGACGTCGATGTGATCGTGTTCCGCCAACGTCGAGAGTGGAATCCCGAGCTGACGTGCCTCGCGCTCCGTCTGCTCCGACGTGGCAATGCCGATGATCCGCAAACCGTGCGACACCCGTTGGCCCAGGATTCTCACGGCGCGCAGAGCCGTCGAGCCACTGCCCAAGCCGACAATCTGTTCGTTCTCGACCAACGCCGCTGCGGCCTCAGCGGCGCCCGCCTTCAGGCGATCGATTTCAACTGTCGGGGACGACATAGAGGCCTGAATCATTCGACCGTACACCGGGCTGGGACTCGAAGAACGCAACGCTCCATCGCCAGCGCAAATCCGTCGTCCGTATTGGATGAAGTCACGAATGTGGCGGCATGCTGGATATCGGCGCTCGCGTTTGCCATTGCGATGCTCGTGCCACTTCGCTCGAACATCGGGACATCGTTCGGCATGTCGCCGACCGTGGCGATGTGCCGCGTTGGAATACCGAGTAGCTCCGAAAGAACGCCGACGACCTGGCCCTTGTTGGCGCTCGGGTGAGTCACATCGAGGTAATACGGCTGGGACAGGGCGATCGACAACTGTTGACCGAAGGTGCGCCGCATCTGTTCGGCGCAACGAACCATCGCAGCAGAATCGTCACTCACGCCGACGATCTTGACGACGGGATCTCCGAGACCCTTGAACGTCTGCACGACTCGGGGCGGGAATTTGACGGTCGACTCTTCGCGATCCACATGGAGGCCGTGGCGCGTTCTGACGCGCCATTCGGTCTCGGTATAAATCCAGGCCTCCAGTCCGCTCTCGCCGAGCATTTCAACGACCCGCGGCACAGCGTCCGGAGGCATCACGTATTTCCGGATGACTGACAGATCGGGCCGCACGAACAGTCCGCCGTTAAAGGCGGCGATCGGACCACGAAGGCGAAGCTCGTCGATCAACATGCGCATCCCCCGCGGCGGACGTCCGCTCGTAATGGTGAACGCGATGCCCGCTTCATCGAGCGCGTGGACGGCGGCACGCGCTCGCGGCGTCAAGACTTTGTCAGGTGTGACCAAGGTGCCGTCCACGTCAGCGACGACGAGGCGCACATCTCTGGACGTATCGCGTGTGCTGGTCGCGTCAGACATGTCGCTCCTCGACCGCCCTGGCGACTGCCGCGCGCAGCACTCCCAATCCACCAGATACATCCGCGCCAAGGTGCACACGGAGCACGCGACGTTGACCCTGGATCAGGACCGCGAAGTCCCCGCGCGCCTCCGCCGCCTTCACCACGCCGAACGAATACTTCTGACTCGGGACCGCGATGTCCCTGGCATCGTCAGAGGTGATCTGGAGAAAGACGCCGCTGTTCGGACCGCCTTTGTAGGCCTGACCCGTGGAATGCAGGAAGCGCGGACCGAATCCCAACGCGGTCGCGACGCGTTTGCGGTCGCGGACCGTGTGACGCATCACCTGCAACACGTCCCGGTGCGGTTGATCCATCGCAAGATACGCGAGGATCGCAAAGTAGTCGCCCTCCTCCAGTCGATTCAGGTGTGCGCGCAAATAGCCCGCGAGCGAACGATCGCCGCGGAGCGCCTGCTCCAACGCGGCCGCGTTTCTGGCATCCGTAAAGAGGTTGATGCCGGATTCCTGATAGATGGGCGTATCGGCCGGCAACGTTCCTGTGCGCTCGAACGCCGATGTCAGCGCGCGGGTCGCGACCTTGCTGGCCTCCACATCGGGTTGATCGAACGGGTTGATGCCGATGATGGCGCCGGCGATCGCGACGGCCATTTCCCAACGGAAGAACTCCTGGCCGATATCGTAGAGGTCAGCGATGTCAATCCTCACCACCGGCTGTGCGGCGTGCTCCAGTGCATCGACAGCGGCGTCCTGCGACGGATCTGCACCGGCATCCAGGCGGAGGTAGATGAACACGCGATCGTCGCCATAGACGTCGGGAGCGCCGATGCCCTCACCATCGATCGGAATCATTCCCTTGCCGTGCTTACCCGTGGATTCGGCGATCAACTGCTCGAGCCAACCACCGATACTCTCAATACCAGGAGATGCGATGAGCGTCACCTTGTCACGGCCGGCCATGGCCAACGTTCCGAGGATGGCGCCGAGGAGCATCGCGGGATTGTGCGCGGCAGGAACACTGGCTGCACACGAATGAACCATGAGCTCAGTACGATCGAGCAACCGTTCGACATCGACCCCCATAATCGCCGCCGGCACCAGCCCGAAGTTCGAGAGCACGGAATAACGGCCGCCGATATCCGGAGCGCCGAAGAACACCTGTCGCAGAGATTCGCGTTCCGCGACGCGCTGTAGCGCCGAACCGGGATCGGTGATGGCGATAAAGTGCTCGCCAGCCAGATGCGCGCCGACTGTCTGACGCATGCGCTCCATGAAGTACTGCAGCAGGATGTTGGGCTCCAGCGTCGTGCCCGACTTGCTCGACACGATGAACAACGTCCGCCCGAGATCGATGGCGCCTTCGATCGCGGCGATCTGCGCTGGATCCGTGGAGTCAAGAACGTGCAGCTCTGGAAAGCCTTTGGCGGCTCCAAACGTCTCTCGGATCACCTCCGCGCCAAGGCTCGATCCACCCATACCCAGCAGCACGGAATGCCGAACGCCCGAATCGGCAATCTCCGCGGCGGCCTCCTGCAATGGACCAATGTGCGCCACCTGGTCGTCGGTGATGCTCAACCAGCCCAGCCAGCGGTGCTCGTCGGCACCGGTCCAGAGAGTGGCATCCCTTGCCCACAAACGCCGGACTTTGCCGGACCGCTGCCAATCAGTGACGACCTCCGAAACCCTGGCCGCAAGATGCGGCGGCAGTGTGTAGGATTGGCGGTCGAGCAGCGATGTGATCTCGCTGCGGCGTCCTTGATCTACCGCCGCGAGCAGACCATCGAAGGCCTTGCAGAAGAGCGTGAGACCGTCTTCGAGCAGCCGGTCGGTCACGTCGTTGAGGGAAATGCCGACGCGCTCGAGCGCGGCGATACGCGCACGCGCGTCGTCGAGGTTGTCTTCAATGCTTGCCCGGGGTCGGCCGTGATCGCGGAAGGCCTCCAGGGTCGTTGGCGTGATCGTGTTGATCGTGTCACGGCCAATCAACTCTTCGACGTAGCGAACGTCGCGATAGCGCGGATTCTTGGTACTGGTGCTTGCCCACAAGAGACGTTGTGGATGCGCGCCGTTGGCTGCGAGTCGCTGCCACTCGGCGGTTCGGCAGAGCGCCAGGTAGCGCTGATAGGCGAGCCTGGCGTTGGCGATCGCGACCGTTCCGAGGAGATCCGTTAGTGAGGTGCGGAGCCCGGCGTCGGTGGCGGTTGCCAGTCTGGCCGCAAGCATCCCATCGACCATCGTGTCGATGCGGCTTACGAAGAAGCTCGCCACGCTGCACACCCTCGCGGGGTCACCGCCATTCCGGACGAACGTCGCAAGGCCTTCCATATACGATCGCGCGACTGCTTCGTAGCGCTCGATGCCGAAGAGCAAGGTAATGTTGACGTTGATGCCCTGGCTGGTCAGCTCGCGAATCGCGGCAAGGCCCTCGATGGTCGCCGGCACCTTGATCATGACGTTCTCGCGGGCGACCGCCTTCCAGAGACGCTGCGCTTCGTCGATCGTCGCCGCAGTGTCGTGCGCGACGTACGGCGAGACTTCCAGGCTGACGTAGCCGTCCGAGCGGGCGGTGGCGTCATAAACGGGGCGAAGCAGGTCCGCCGCATCGCGGATGTCGCGAATCGCGAGCGCTTCGTAAAGCGCCATTGGTTCCAAATCACCGTGCCGCTCGATACCCTGAAGGGCGTTGAGATAATCGGTGCTGCCGGCGATAGCCTTTTCGAAGATTGAGGGATTCGACGTCGCCCCGCGGAGGCCCTCCTCATCGATCAGGCGCTTGAATTCGCCGCTCGTGAACAAGCTGCGGCGCAGGTAATCAAGCCACACCGACTGGCCAAACGTCTGCAGAGCGCGGATCGGATTCGACCGCTTCATATGCTGTGCAGCGTTCGCTTCCGGTTGTGTCGTAACCGCGGTGCGGGAATGAATCATGCGTGAGCTCCATTAAGACGCGCTTGACAGGATTTCGCCGGGCCTCACACAACAGAAGCAAGGGACGGGCCGCGACGATCCGGGCCGCAGGCTGAGGCCTCTGACCGCTAATTGCTCGCGTTCTTGCTGTCAGACGGGCAGTCCAGGAGCACCACCTGTCGGCGCCCGTCATTCAGTCTGAAAGGGTGAGCCTTCAATTTGAATGGCGTGAAGGTGACGACGGACGGCTGTGAATCCAATGACGGCACTACCTGAAGATCTCGCGGCGCGAATTCTGGACGGCTCGCCAGATGCGATCCTGATTTGCGACCGCACGGGTATCGTGCGTTATTGGAACCGGGGAGCCGAACGCATCTTCGGTTTCGCGAATGCGGAGATAGTTGGCGCTTCCATGGACCTCATTATTCCGGAGCGTCTACGTGCCCGGCACTGGGCGGGGTGGAAACACGCAATGAGCACCGGCGTCACCACGTATGACGATGGCCAGTTGCTTGCGGTGCCCGCGCTCCACAAGGACGGCCGGCAGATCTCCATCGAGTTCTCGATACAGCTTCTCAAAGATGCGAACGGTCAAGTGGACTGGGTGGTGGCCGTCCTTCGAGATGTCACGGAGCGCTTCACGCGGGAAAAAGCATCACGCGCGACCGCAAACCGATCACTTGCCCGACAAGGGCTGGAACCGCCGCCAGCCCGATAATGATCAGCCACTCGGTCAGGGTCGGTGCGGCCACCTGCAGCACCCGGGCTATTGGCGTCACGTACACGGCGATCAGTTGAAGGCCAACGGACAATGCCGCGGCTCCCACCGCATAGGGATTCGTCGAACCGGCGGCCGACCGTTCCGATGAGGTGGCCTGTCGCGCGGTGGACAGGTGGAATATCTGGGCCAGCGCGAGCGTCATGAAACCAATCGTTGTCGCATGAGCCGAAGCATTCCGAAGCGCCCACAAGAACGCGCCGAGAGCTGCGGCAGCGATGAGAACGCCATAGAAGAAAATCTTGGAGACGAAATCGCGTGACAGGATCGCATCGTCGGGTCGCAGAGGCGTTCGGCGCATCACGTCCGCGTCGCCCGGCTCCATGGCAAGAGCCAATGCCGGGAACGTGTCCGTCACGATATTCAACCAGAGAATCTGCAGGGGTAATAGCGGAAGCGGCAGCCCCGCGACACCCGCAGCCAGCAGCAGCAACACCTCCGCCAGATTGCAACTGAATAGATAGAACACGAACTTGCGGATGTTGTCGTAGATGACACGACCTTCCTCGACCGCGGCAGCGATGGTCTCGAACCGGTCGTCCTGAAGCACGATGGCCGCGGCCTCCTTCGCGACGTCCGTCCCGCGAATGCCCATGGCGACGCCCACATCAGCCTTCTTGAGGGCGGGAGCGTCGTTGACGCCGTCACCAATCATCGCGACGATCTCGCCCGTCGATTGCAGCGCGCGAATCACATCCAACTTGCGCTCGGGACTGATACGGCTGAACGCCCCGGCATCACGCACCTTGTCGGCAAGCGCCGCCTGTGTGAGTCCGTCGAGTTCGCGGCCGTCGACGACGCGGTCCCCGCTCCGCAACACGCCCAACTGCCGGCCGATTGTGTCCGCTGTCAGTCGCTGATCGCCGGTGAGCATGACCGTGCGTAAGCCAGCTGCACGGAGCTGTTCAATCGTGGCCTTCACGCCGGAAGCAGGCGGATCGATCAATCCGGCGAGACCCAGGAACGTCAGACCATGAAGCGCCGGCTCCGCTGTGTCCGCGACTGGGCCAGTAGCAAGAGCCAGCACACGCAATCCCTCGCGCGCGAGATCTTCATTTGCCACCGTGAGGTCATGACGTAATTGCGCGTTCAACACTTGCTCACCTTCGGCTGTGAGCACGTGCTCGCTCAGTTCCAGCAGTTTCCTCGGGGCTCCCTTGACGTCCGCAAACAGGTGATCGCCATCACGACGAAAAGACGCCATCAATTGGCGCCCGCTCGAGAACGGAACCGTGGGCAGCGTCCGATCTGATTCAGCCAGGGCGATGTGAACGCCCGCGTCCGCCGCCGCGGCCAGAAATGCCGCATCGACAGGATCGCGCGAAGGCGTCACGTCACTCACCGCATCGGCTTGTACTCGGCTGGCGCGCGCGCCGGTCTCGAGCACATGATGGACACGTCGTTGGCTGGACGGTTCCACCGGATGGCTCGATTTCAAATCAAAATCCTGGCCGGCGATTCGTAGCCGCACGACGGTCATATGTCCAGTGGTCAACGTCCGGGTCTTGTCGGTGCAAATAACGGTCGTTGAGCCGAGCGCTTCAACCGCCGGCAGCCGCCGAACCAGGGCGTGGCGGCGGGCCATGCGCGTGAGGCCGACCGCCAGCGCAATGGTCGCGACCGCCGGTAGCGCTTCGGGCACGGCGGCGACGGCCAGCGCAATTCCCATCTGAAACACCAAGAACCACGGCGATCCCTGCAGCGCACTCAACGCGGCAACGACCAGTGCAATCGCGAGTGCCAGCCACACGAGACGTCGGCCCAACTGATCCAGCCGCCGTTCGAGCGGCGTTCGATCCTCCTGGATCTCGCCGACCAACCCGCCGATCCGGCCCAATTCGGTTTCGGCACCAGTTGCCACGACCACTGCGCGCGCAACTCCCGACGCCACGGTGGTGCCCTTGTAGATCATGTTGATTCGGTCGGCGAGGACGGTGTCCGCCGGCAATTCGACAGCAGCGGTCTTCGCGATCAACTCGGACTCACCGGTCAGCGCTGCTTCATCGCTTCGAAAATCAGTGGCGCGAATCAAACGGGAGTCGGCAGGGACGTGATGTCCGGCGCTCAGTTCGACGATATCGCCCTTGACCAGTACGGCAGCATCGACAGCCGTCAAGTGACCGTCCCGAAACACCGACGCGCGAAGGACATTCATCTTCAGTAACGCGTCCATCGTGCGACGGGCCCGCAATTCCATGGTGAATCCGAGCGCCGTATTAATCAGGAGAACCACGGCGACGGCGCCGGCCTCCGCCCAGTCGCCAAGCAAAGCCGAAACTATTACGGCAGCGACGAGCAGGTACACCACGATGCTCTTGAACTGATCGAAAAGGACCTTGAGCGCGGAAACCGGAACCGGCGGGGGCAGCCGGTTCGGGCCAAATCTCTGAAGACGGCGTGCCGCCTCACCGCCGGAAAGCCCGTCGGCCGCTGTCTCCAACGTGCGAAGGACGGCCTCAATCGACGAAGCGTGCCAATCGAGATTGCCGATCATGCGACATCAATACTTACTCTATTGAGACGGCGCAGTTCGCGCCTTCCCAACGTGAGCCTCCGGCCAAAAGAAAGTCAGTGCCTGGCTGTGCTGGTCTTCTCTTGCCCCGTCGGAATGACACGTTCCGGCAACGCCTGATGTTCTCAGCCGATGCGCGCGAGGACGGCCGCCACCACGCGATCGCACCGCCGTGGTAACGAGGCGAACCCCCGAGCGGTCCTCGCGCCGGGGCGATCCAACACCCGCCGGGCGCGTCGAGCGTCCCCGGTCCGCATGAGCGCTTCGTTGATCGCGATCTTGGTCAGCCACCGCGTAAACGAACCGCGGCCGTCGAACCGCCGCAAATGCGCGTAGGCGGTGACGAAGGCCTGTTGCATGACATCTTCTGCTTCCGTCCCGTCGCGAACCATCGCGCCGACGACACCGGACAGGCGCTCGTGGTGGCGCCGCATCAGCAATTCGAACAATGCCACTCGGCCATCGAGCACGTGTGACACCACCGCCTGGTCGGGCAGGATCAGCCACTTTTCGAGCGCGGCGGCATTCACCATGTGCATTCGCATTACCAGACGGTTCGAGCCGCGGAACATGAGAAAGGCAAGGTCAATACTTCACGTACATGCCACGTGGCGTACGCCGCACGACGCCGCGTTCGAGCAGCGTGGCCAGAACGACCTCGCAGGTTGCCGAGTCCAGGCCCCATAATCGTTGCGCCTGCGTGCGGGTCACGCACATTCCAGGCATCTCCTTGTATTCACCCTTGACGCGGTCAAGGAGGTCATCGAGAACCGTGGTCTCAACTGATGCCTGTGGCGGACTATTGTTCTTGCTCATGGTGCTCAATGCCACCTCCGCTTGATGATCGAAAAGAAGGCAAGAATCGGTCCGTCGTTTGTCACGGTTTTTCGGGCAGCGGCTCGAGCTCCGGCATTACAAAACGAATCACTCACCTCAAGATGAAATGTTGGCGGATGCTGCTGTCGCGGGTGCGACGGCTCAATCGCGGAGGACGACTCCGAGCAGCGAATTGTTGACTCGTACGCCTTCATGAAGGTCGTACTCGATGAGTCCGAGCTTGCGAAATTTATTCATGAAGAAGTTGACCCGCGTCCGCGTGGTGCCAATCATTTCCGCCAGCAATTCCTGCGAGACTTTGGGCAGTGCCCGGGTGGGTGCGTCAGGCTCGCCAAAGCGCGCCAGCAGCAATAGCGTGCGGGCCAGGCGCTTCTCGGTCGAGTTGAACAGTTGATCGATCAGATCTTCCTCGAGGCGGATGTTCTTGCTCAAGATCTCCTTGAACGCTCGATCGGCGAATGCGCGGTCCGCTTGCAACTGCTTCGTCATTTCGTTTTTCGGCATCGACAGGACGGAGCAGTCACACAGCGCCGTCGCGGTCGACATCCGCCGGGTTTGGCCCGCCAGGCAGCCTTCGCCAAAAAAGTGGCCGACATCAAGCATGCCGACAATCGCTTCTTTGCCAGCGTGGGAGACCACGGAGAGACGAACCACGCCAAGCTCGATGAACATCACGCTGGCGGCCGCATCGCCCTGCGCGAAGATCACCGTGTTCGCCGGATAGCGATGGCGATCGAACCGTTTGCCCAACCAGTCCGGCGTGGCGCGACTCGCCGTCGCATTCTTACGCTTCGGCGCAACCATGCCTAATCGTAGCCCTGACGCAATGTGCCGGCGCCGTTAAATCCCTATGCAGACCCGCTGATCAAGCCGTGCTGTCGCAACTTCCGCCATGGCGTCACTGTGCTGAGGTGGAGCAAGAGGTTGGGCGCCTCGGCGGATACGGCTTGCACGCGCGCGTTCACATGACAGGAGCCCGTCAGCCACCATCCGCCTCCAGCTGTTCCTGATGTTTGAGGCAGTACGGGACCCACGGCGACGCCTCGAGCCGCTGCGGATCGATTGGCTCTCCATCAACTGTACAGTTGCCGAACGTGCCGGCTTCAATGCGCTCGAGTGCTTCACGAACTTGAGTGAGGACGTTCAAGCCGAACTCCGCCTTCGCGAAATTACGCGTGACATTCTGACTGGCGACGCTCGCGTCGCCGCTGTCACCCACAGCCTTCTCGCTGTGTTCTCGACCGGACGCGGTCGCATCCTCAACGCCCGAGGTCAGGCGCTTTTCCATCTCGATCAACCGCTGTTTGTGAATCGCGTAATCCATTGGACATTCCAGTCATGAAGAAACCGCCGGCGTTCGAGCCGCATTTCTCAACCTGAGAATGCGTGATTGTCAAGCTATCCACTGTCTTAAACGAGACAGCGCAACCGCCACGTGTGAAGCGTAATGGCTGCGGAGCGCCTCATGACGGGAATGAACGGCAAGGTCGCGATTGTTACTGGTGGAGGATCGGGCCTCGGTGAGGCGATCGGCAAGGCGCTGGCGCGTCGCGGCGTCCGAGTCGTTCTCTCGGATATCAATTTAAAAGGCGCTGAGCGAGTCGCCGGGGACATCAACGGCGCTGGCGGCGAGGCGACAGCCATCCAGCACGACACCGCCCGCGCGGAGGACTCAGAGCGCGTGACGGCGCATGCCCTCGCGACTTACGGAGCGTTGAATTATGCGGTCAACAACGCCGGCATCGGTGGCGCGCAGGCACCCGCCGGCGAAACCGATCTCGCGGACTGGGATCGGGTGATCAACATCAATCTGAATGGCGTTCTTTACGGCATGCGCTATCAGATCCCGGCGATGCTCAAAGCCGGGGCAAGCGGTTGCGCGATCGTCAACATGGCGTCGATCCACGGCACCGTGGCGGCGCCCGGCAACGGGGCGTATACCGCAGCCAAACACGGCGTCGTCGGGCTCACCAAGAACGCCGCGGCGGAATACGGATCGCAAGGACTCCGAATCAATTGTGTGGGGCCGGCGTACATCGAGACGCCGCTTCTCGCCAACCTTCCAGCCGACTATCGCCCCGCACTCGTCGGGCGCCATCCCCTCGGTCGTCTGGGGCGTCCTGAGGAGGTCGCGCCATTGGTGTGCTTCCTGCTCTCCGACGAAGCCTCGTTCATTACGGGCGGGTACTATCTTGTGGACGGAGGCTATACGGCGGTTTGAGGAGCTGCAACCGATCAAGCCTGAGACTGCATGGCGGCATTGCCGCGAGGCAGCACGGTGTAAACCCTGGCGATGAAGCCGTGAAACTCAATCATGTAATTGCGCAGGAAATCTTCGACAGCTGGATCACTGACCTCACCGTCTTGCGTAATGAGTCCAGGCACGAACTGAATGTACGCTTCGATTGAATTCATTTGCGGGGAGTTGCAAAAACCAAGAATGCTGCGCAGATGCTGCTGGCCGACTGCCGTGCCGATCTTTCCCGGCGATGTGCCGATGACGGCGGAAGGCTTTCTCGCGAACGCGTTCTTTCCGTAAGGCCGACTGGCCCAGTCAATCGCGTTCTTCAGCGCCCCGGGAATTGATCGGTTGTATTCCGGCGTGACGAACAGCACCGCGTCTGCGGCCGCGATTGCATCCTTGAATGTCCTCGCCACAGCAGGATAATCGGCGTCGTAATCGTAGCTGTACGCCGGCAGATCTTTGAACGCGATCTCGGTCATGTGCAACTCTCGCGGTGCCAGCCGCACGAGCGCCTTCGCTAACAACCGATTGATCGAGGCACTGGCGAGGCTGCCGACAAAATAGCCGACCCTGAAACTATTCATGTGATCTCCAGCGCAAAGGCATCACGTCGCCGTGATGCGAACGATGAGTACCGAGCAAGGTGCCGATTCGATCACCGATGCGGCGGTGCTGCCGAGCGTCAGCCTCGCGAGGCCGCTCCGCCCATGAGTGCCGACGACGATCAGTTCCGCATTGACCGATTCCGCGTAATGCACGATCACGTCTGCGGCAGATCCGGCGATGACCGCGGTGGTTCCGGAGACGCCGGTGTCCGCCAACGTGTCATCCAACCGAATCTTCGCGACGGCGTGCAGGTTGTCCAGGCCTTCTAGGGCAATTGATGAACTGTCGATGAGGTACGGCAACGCCGCTGCTGCAGTCTGACCAAGCGCAAACAGTCCGACATCAGAGGCATGCAGCAGATGGAGTGCCGACGAGCGCCGCCGGGCGACAGACGCTGCGACCTTCACAGCGCCAACCGAGACATCAGAGAAGTCGGTGGCCGCGACGATTGCACCTTCGGGGGACGGGCGTGCCACTAACACCGCTGTCGAAGCATGGCGCACGACGTCGAGCGCGACGGATCCCGGCGCGGTCACGACGACGCCGGCTCCAGTCGCGTCTGTTTGCATCAGCAGTCCGGTGTGTGGACTGCCGTATTCCAGAACGACTTCAACGGCGGCAACACCGCCGATGACGGTCTTCACGTGAAGTTCAACCGCGGCCCGCGCCTTCGCGAGGAGCGAGTCGTTAACGTTCATGTTCGCGCGTCGAAACTCAGAGAATACCGAGCCGTCCGGGATCAGCTCCGGTACGACATGGCAGACAATCAGGCGGGTCGAGAGTTCGGCCGCGAGTCGCGCCGCCTGGCGGAGCGCTTCATCGGACGCCGGCGATAGGCTCGTACCGACCAGCACCGGGCCGTGCAGTGTCACGCCACTCCTTGCGCGGTCCGGATCAGCTGTTGTCGGAGGATCGCCAAGTCCGGGACGTGCCGTGTCGACAGACATCCTCACACGATGCGCTTACTTTCGGATGCAGACTGTCGCAAAGAAGACACTGAAACGTCCGGATTCGACGCCGTTAAGCCGAGCCGAAAGGCGAAGGCGAGCCGCTGGGGGGGATTCGCCCACGGTCGCAACGAGGCGAAGCCGAGTTGCGCGTGAAGGAATCCACCCTCGACGCCGCGAGCGAAAAAACCAAAGGTTTTTGAGTGAGTGGCGGAGAGGGTGGGATTCGAACCCACGTGCCCTTTCGGACAAGACGCTTTCGAGGCGCCCCCGTTACGACCACTTCGGTACCTCTCCGCTCTGCGTGAACCGCGCTGATCGCAGGAACTTCTAAGTATAGCCCAGCATCATTGGGCTGTCATCGGGGCGATGTGCGCCGTGAACGGCGCACATCCCCACCCTTTAAGCCGCCTTGGCGACGGCTTCCGCTTCGAGCGCCAGCGCCAGCACTTCGTGGACCGTGCTCACGGGATGGAAGCGCATCTGGTCCCGCACGTCCGACGGAACCTCCTCGAGGTCCGGTGCGTTTCGCGCCGGCAGAATCACTTCGGTCAGGCCCGCAGCATGCGCCGCAAGCACCTTTTGTTTCAATCCGCCAATCGGCAGCACCAGACCCTGGAGCGTCACTTCGCCGGTCATGCCGACGGTGTGCTTGACCGGACGCCCCGTCAAGAGCGATGCGAGCGCGGTCACCATTGTGACGCCCGCGCTTGGGCCGTCCTTCGGGACCGCACCAGCCGGCACGTGCAGGTGGAACTCCTTACCGAAGAAGACCTCATCCTTGATCTCGAGGCGTGGTGCATTACCGCGGACGAAGGACAACGCGATGCGCGCCGATTCCTTCATCACATCGCCCAATTGGCCGGTGAGCACAAGTCCGGCCGTGCCGGCCATCGTCGCAGCCTCGACGAAGAGGACATCTCCGCCAACGCCCGTGACGGCAAGTCCAGTCGCAACGCCAGGCGTCGCCGTGCGCGCCGCGACTTCGTGGAAGACCTTGGCGCGACCGAGCGCCTTCCGGACGAACGCCTCGTCGATCACGATTGGCTTGGCTGCTGTCTCGGACGCAATCGCGGCCGCCGTCTTGCGCAACAGCGTACCGATTTCACGCTCGAGTTGACGGACACCGGCCTCGCGCGTGTAGTCATTCACCACCACGCGCCACACCGCGTCGTCGATGGTCACGTCGTCGGCAACCAGGCCGTTGCGTTCAACCTGACGCGGCCAGAGATAGCCGCGGCCGATCGCAACCTTTTCATCAATGGTGTAGCCATCGAATGGAATCACTTCCATGCGATCGAGCAGCGGACCGGGAATCCTGTCGGCTTGGTTCGCCGTTGCGATGAACAGCACATGCGAAAGATCGAGCTCGATGTCCAGGTAGTGATCACCGAACGCGTGATTCTGTGCCGGGTCGAGCACTTCAAGCAGAGCGGAGGACGGATCGCCGCGCCAATCGGCGCCCAGCTTGTCGACTTCGTCGAGCATGATCACCGGGTTCATGGTGCCGGCGTCGCGCAGCGCGCGAACGAGGCGTCCGGGCAGCGCGCCGATATAGGTGCGCCGATGGCCGCGGATCTCCGCTTCGTCGCGAACGCCGCCGAGCGACATCCGGACGAACTGGCGGCCCGTCGCGCGCGCGATCGATTCGCCGATCGACGTCTTGCCGGTTCCCGGCGGGCCAACGAGCGTGAGGATCGCACCTGAGCGCTTGTCATCAGACAGTCCGCGATCGGCGCGGAGCTTGCGTACCGCGAGATATTCCGTGATGCGCGACTTCACATCATCAAGACCGGCATGGTCGGCATCGAGCACCTGTCTGGCGTGAACTGGATCGAGCCGCTCTTCCGATCGCTTCGACCACGGCACGGCGAGCAGCCAGTCGAGATACGTGCGAATCATCGATGATTCGGCATTGGCATCGCCCATGCGCTCGAAGCGGGACAGCTCGCGCTCTGCTTGTTGCTGCACCTTTTCGGGCATTCCGGCCGCGGCGATCTTCTTGCGGTACTCCTCGGCCACCGAGGCTTCGTTCTGGCCGAGCTCCTTGCGAATCGCATCCATCTGGCGATTCAGGAAGTATTCGCGCTGTTGTTTCTGGGCGCCGGAATCCACATCTTCCCGGATGCGTTTGCGCAACTGCAGCTCGGTGAGACGTTCCTTTTGAAGGCGAAGGGCCATCGTCAACCGCTCGACGACGTCAAGCGTCTCGAGCAGATCGATCTTGTGCTCGACGGTGATGTCGGGCGAGTACCCGGCGGTGTCGGCCAGCGGGCCGGCTCCGTTGATCGATCGCAGGAATGCGCTGATTCGGCCGTCGTCGCCGCGCAATTGCAGCAGCTCCTCGACGACGGCACGGTATTCACGCTCGAGCTCGTGTGTGAGCGTAGCCGGCGGCGCGACATCGGGTCGCTCGTCGACTTCCACCCGCAGGTGTCCGTCGCGGCCCGTCGTGGCGGCGCCAGGTAGCGCGCGGTGCAGGCCAATGAGCGACACGGCGTAGCCGCGGCCGCCGAGCTTGACGCGCTCGGTCACTTCCGCGACGACGCCGACCTTGGCGTATTCGTCGCTTCGCTTCGGCACCAGCAGCACTCGTTTGTCGCTGCCGAGGTCGACGGACAGGGTCACCGGCATACCCGGAAACACCACGGTGTCGTCAAGGTTGATCAATCGATAGGAAGTCATGTTTCGACATTACGCCGATTACTTGATGATGTCAACTATTGAGATGATGAACTATAATGGCCGTGGATGTGCGCGAAGTCGAAGACTCCGTCCTGTGAGGCCTGGCAGCTTCTCGTGCGTTTTTCTTTCACGCAGCGAGCGAGCCTGCCGGCCCTGGCGGCCGAGCTCGAGCTCTCGCCTGCGCAGTGCCACCTGCTGAACTTGATCGATCCCGACAGGCCAATGCCGATGGGCGAGCTGGCGGGCGCGATGTCCTGTGACGCATCCAATGTGACCGGGCTGGTCGATCGTCTGGAGTCGCGAGGCCTGCTGCAGCGTAGTCCGTCTGAAGAGGACCGAAGGGTGAAGGTTCTCAGCCTGACACCGCTCGGAGCAAAGGTCAGGGCGGCGCTGCTGGAGAGAATCACATCGTCGCCTCCGACACTAGAGCGACTGTCTGCCGCCGATCAGCGCGCCCTGGCCAGGATCCTGCGGCGACTGCTCGAGTGAGCGCTCATTCCGCCGACGAGCTCGCGGATGCGACAGGCTTCGGCAACCCGAAGGACCGCCTCAACGACGGTCCCCCGGTCATTCTTTACTGGTGGGTATCGTGGTCGTGATTGCCGACTTGATCGCGAATCTCCCCACCAGGCCACCGGGTCGTGTGGACGTTTCCGTAGGTGTAGCCGGCGCGGATCGCTCTCACGAATTCCGCGAACGCGGTCGGCTCCCCGGGATTGATGCCCTGCGCCGCCGGCCCGACGATGTCGGCCGGCTCGATGACGCCCTCGATTTCGCCGGACGGTGACGGGCAAGGCGGCTTGCCGCCGCCACCGCACAGGAACGCGACGACTCCGCCATTCGTCGCGCGCGCCCCGAGGTGAATGTGCGCGAACAGCACCGTTCCGTTCGCCACCAGCACGCCCTCGAGATCCGAATACCGGAGTGTGTACTCGATGCGTTCCGCCTTGTCGTCGATTCGCAGGTCCAACGCGCCGTTTCCAGTCGTCGAGACCGCCGGGTTCTCCTCAAACCCTTCCAGGCGCAGCTGGAAATGATTGCCGCCTCCGTCGTCTCCACGCGCCAGCGTCCAGACGCTGCCAATCACACACATGCCCAGTACGACTGCCGAAACGATGAACTTGTTCGTCATGCTTGTCTCCGTTCTTCGTGGCACAGGAATCAGCGGCCGCAGGGGGAGCGATCGGTCGCGACGCGGCGGCGTGCAACCGACATACCCGAATCACGCGTGTGACGTCGATGTTGTGCAACACGATTCAGGCCGTCTTTCGTGACGCGCGCGGGGTTTCAGGCGCGGCGTGGCGCCCGTGCCTCGGCCATTCGGTCGAAGCGCGTAATTGCTTACGAAGGGGGAAAGCGGATCGACGGATCCTATGTCTGAACTGTAACGACTGTTGCAGTCTGATAGGATGCCCGAAGGAGCCCGCGATGTTGTCGATGAGATGCCTGGCAGTACTCGTGACCGCCCTACTCGTGAATGCCGCGGGATCGTTCGCGCAGCCCGCGCCGGCGGTGGTGTTCGTGTGCGAGCACGGCGCCGCCAAGAGCGTGATCGCGACCGCCTATTTCAACAAGCTGGCTGCGGAGCGCGGCGTGCCGTATCGAGCGACGTTCCGCGGCACCTCGCCGCAGGAAGCGCTGTCCGTCCGCGCCGTCGCAGGTCTGAAGGCCGACGGCGTGCCGATTCCGCCAGGGGCACCGACCGCGATTGGCGACGCCGACATCAAGACCGCGACGCACATCTTCGCGATTGGCTGCGCCTTGCCCGCGGCAGCGTCATCGTCCGGCAAAGCCAAAGACTGGTCCGACGTGCCGGACGACAAAGGCTACGAGGGACAACGCGATGCGATCGTGCGCCACGTCAAGGAGTTGCTCGACGATCTGCAGCGACGCCGACAGTAAGTCGTCGCCGGGGCTATTTCTTGCGGCGAGCGGCCCGAGGCTTCGGCTTCGCGACGGCGCGCGGTCGTAACGGCCGCATCGACTCGCCGAACGAACGATAGAGGGCCTCGAACAGGGTGATGCCCTGCTCCAGCAAGGCGTGGTCGTCCATCGACGACAACTGCAACCCGTCGATCGCGACGCCTAAGGTTGCCGCCTCCGGCGCACCGAACTTGCCGTCCTTCAGATCGAGGTCGTGAACGATCTCCGCGATTCGTGCGACCGCAGCGTCGCTGATACCGAAACGCGTCATCAGCGTCTCGAACGTGCATCGATCGGCTTCGTGGCCAAAACCGCCGCCGAACATGTCGAACGGCACGCCCTCGCCTGCGGATTTCACGTCGGTGATGAACGCGAACCGCGCCTTCGCATCGATGAAGCGGCGAATCAGCCATGCCGACGACATTCGATCGACGCCGGGTCGCGGGCGCGTGACCCACAGCCGGCCGTCGTATGCCGCGGCATCGGCGCCCGAGGCGCCAGGTTGCCGGCCTTTCCCTTTGGCACCGGACGACACCGCGCCTTCCAGATCAGTGAGCAGGGTCACCACGCGATCGCGCCCGGCACTGCCAAAGAAATCAACCCGCTCGATCGCGGCAAACCGATCCCGATAGCGAACGAGATCACGGCGGCGTTTGACCGGATCCATTCGATTCAGGCCTGCGCGCTGAATCCGTTGCAGCTCACTGGCGAGCTCCGCATAGGCCTGTTGCCGCACCTGCCGGAACTGCTCGATCAACCCGGCCTCCGCCCCGGGATCCACGTGATCGGCCGAATAGACGATCGCCTCGCCGCCGGCTCCCTCGATCTCAACCTTCAGCCATTCAAAGTCTTCGCGTGATTCCGGTGTATCCGGCAGCACGTAGACCGACTGCTTGACCGCCACCGCGCCCAGTTCCTGAAGACGACGCCACGTGCGCACACGCAGATTCGACGGGCTTTGTGGAAGCAGGTGAACCAGGATCAACCAGCGACGGGTCGCGGCACTGGGCATTGACTCCGCGCGGGTCGCCTTCGCGGCGCTGACAGTGGGCTTCGGCATGGAGGCGTAACTACTGTTGCCTAGTATACCGAACGCGCCGGCACCTCAGGCAATAGCCGCCGCGCTGCGGAAGCGTAACGGGTTGACAATGTGATGTAACAGTGGTTACAGTCACTGACGTGAGCCGTCTCGATCGCCGGAGCTTCCTGTCGCTGTGCGCCGTCGCTGCCGTGCCGTCGATGACGTCGTCATCGGCTGCGGGCGCGCGGCAACCGTCGGCGGCCGCGTCGTTTCCGGCGCTCGGTCAACAAGTGGGCGGGCAGCCGCTCGCCTACCTGGACAGCGCGGCGACGACGTTGCGTCCCCAGGCCGTCATCAACGCGCTGGCCGATTTCTACGCCACCGACAATGCCAACCCGGCTCCCGTACACGCACTTGCCCGCCGAGCGGCGTCCCGGTTGACGGCAGCGCGCGTGACGGTCGCGCGATTCATCAACGCGCCAAGTCCAAGCGAAGTGATCTTCACGAGAGGCTCCACTGAAGGGATCAATCTGATCGCCAGCACGTGGGGTTCTGCCAATCTTCGCGCGGGCGATGAGGTCATCCTCACGATCGCCGAACACAACTCCAACCTGCTGCCCTGGACTCGAGCGGCGAAACAGGCGGGCGCCATGGTGCGAGTCGTGGATGTGGACGACGGGGGCCGTCTTCGCATCGACCAACTGAAGCGCTTCCTCTCGGCCAGGACACGACTGGTTGCATTCAGCCATGTCTCGAATGTTCTTGGACTCGTGAACCCTGCGAAGGAAATCTGCCGGCTGGCGCGGCAGGCCGGGGCGCGGGTCGTCATCGACGGCGCGCAATCAGTGCCACACGTCAGCGTCGATGTTCAGGACCTTGGGTGCGACTTCTATGTGTTCTCCGGTCATAAGACCCTCGGACCAATGGCGACCGGAGTCGTGTGGGGTCGCTTGGAGTTGCTGGACGCCATGCCGCCGTATCACGTGGGCAGCAACATGGCGCACGAAGTCGATTTCGAGCGGTCCACATTCGAGCATGGCGCGCTGAAGTTCCAGGCGGGCACGCCTGATGTGGCGGGACCGGTCGGATTAGCGGCGGCGATCGACTTCCTCGCCGCGATGGGAAAGGACGCCACGTGGCGGCACGATCAGGAGCTGGTGCGTCACGGTCTGGCGCGGCTACGCGAGGTCAAAGGCTTGCGCATCATCGGACCGACGACGCCGGACGAGCGCCTGCCGGTATTTGCATTTGTGATCGCGGGCAAATCGCCGTCAGCCATTGCCGCCGCGATGGATGCGAAAGGCATTGCGATTCGCGCCGGCGACATGGCCGCGTTGCCGCTGCTGAAACGCTTTGGCGTTTCCGAAGCGGCGCGCGCCTCTGCGTACGTCTATTCAAGTCGCGGCGACATCGATCGCCTGGCCGATGCGCTCGCGCAATTGTGA